>ENA-ORXF01000346-ORXF01000346.1-marine-metagenome-genome-assembly--contig:-NODE-346-length-34883-cov-5.873872_pt1 | contig 34883 bp, 34 predicted proteins | sample MGYA00237864_ERZ511476 | MGnify/ENA primary metagenome ERZ511476 (study PRJEB26306, sample SAMN06343908) | marine metagenome | isolation source: coastal waters | place: Atlantic Ocean: West Antarctic...
TGACAAAAAATAACCGTCCACGCTTCTCTTCCAAATTTACGATTTCAAGAGCTCAACAAAACTACTGAAAATTCTTTGGTCTAAGAAAGAATTTTCCTTAATTTTGTTATGTTTTTTGTATAAATTGCACCTAAATAACAGTTATTATTCAGTGCAAGGACTCGAGTAAATATTGATAAATAGGTAACAAGTCAATAGCTAGAAACATAAAAAAAACCATTTTTAAAGGGTTTTTTTGCTTTTTTAATTAATTATCAACTGTAAGTATATAAAATATAGAAAAATGGAAAAAAAAAATCTAAAAATTTCTCAAAATTACCTGATAATAATTTTTATTTTAATTCTTTCTACCTTTTTTAGTTTCATTTTCTCTAGTAACAAATCTGTTTCTACTAACTCATTGCTAGAAAAAAGAGAATTTAAAAAAGATTTTGGAGATATATATTCTTTTTTTTTCAATCACGATTCTATTGCCAGTAAAAAAATTATTAAAGTTGTTGGAGGAGACTCTTTACAAAGAATTCTATTAAAAGAAAAAATATCCAAAAAAGAAGTTAGTAAAATTTATCAAATTACTAAAGGGAAAATTGATTTAACAAAATTACAACAGGGTCAAACAATAACAATTATTTTTAGAACTGGAGAAAATAAACCTTTAATATCAAGAATAAGTTTTCAAATTGATGAGTTGACTACCGCTTATATCCATTACAATAAAAAGACAAATGATTATGGAGTCAGGCTAAATCAAAAAAAATTAGAAAAAATAAATTTTTTAGCTAAGGGAATTATTACAAATAGTCTATATAATTCAGCTCAAAAAATTGACATTGATCCTGAGATTATAATTGAATTTGCAAGAATATTTGGATTTGAAATAGATTTTCAAAGAGACATACGCAAAAATGATGAATTTAAAATTTTCTACGAACGGTTTGAAGATGATGAAGGAGAAAATTTTAAAAATGGAAATATCTTATTTGCTTATTTAAAAAACAGTGGGAGAGAAATTAAACTTTACCGATACAAAGATAAAAAAAAAAATATTAGTTATTTCACTCCTGATGGAAAAAGTATTGAAAAAGCTTTGATGAAAACACCAATCAATGGCGCAAGATTATCTTCTGGCTATGGATTTAGAAAACATCCTATATTGGGTTATAATAAATTACATCAAGGGACAGACTTTGCTGCACGAAGAGGAACGCCTGTAATGGCTTCCGGCTCAGGAACTGTGGAAAGAGCATCGTGGTTTGGAGCGTATGGAAAATATGTTCGCATAAGACACAACTCGTCTTATAAAACAGCTTATGCACACCTATCTAAATTTGGAAGAAATATTAAAGCTGGAAGAAAAGTTAGACAAGGTCAGATTATTGGTTATGTAGGAAGTACTGGTAGATCAACAGGGCCCCATCTTCATTATGAAGTGCTAGTAAATAATAAAAGAATAAATTCTCAAAGATTAAAACTACCTTCGGGAAGGAGCTTAACAAAAAATGATATGGTAAATTTTAATTTAGAAAAACAAAGAATTGATCAATTAGCACAAGTTTCAAAAAGTAATAATTAACTTACTTCTTACCAGCTTCTTCAGTTGCAGTCTTTGAGGCATCAACTTCTACGGGCGCTAGTTTTTCAGAAATTGCACTATCCTCAGTTTCTGTATTTTCGTTGTCTGACTCGCTTGTAGATTCTTCACTTTTTAATACTGGCTTTGGTTCTGGTGGCAATAATCTTGCGTAATGGTCAGCATGCTGAAAGTAACTCTCTGCCAAAATAATATCTCCAACTGAAAGCGCATCATTCGCCAATGTTTTGTATTTATCAAACATTTTGGTTGCGTTACCATTGCCTCGATTACCATTTCTATTTCTTGAAAAGGAGTTGTTATTAACTGTCTCACCAAGTGAAACTATCTGGCCTGAACCACTGTTTCTAAAGTTGGCGTTAGGTCTACGACCATTAGTTCTTGGATTATTTCGACCCCTCGGTCTTCTAACAAAATTTGGCATTTAGATTATTTATAATTCTATTTTAAAATATTATTTAATAGATAATTCAAATTCACATATTCCTAAACATTTGTCAAAAGAAATTTATCTTATTTTAGATGCTAAAATACATCTAATTTGTTCATTGATTAATCGATATTTGTCTAAAATTCTAAAAGAATTTTTAATTAAAATGTCTTTTACTTTTAAAAACTGGTGGTCACCAAGTTCTAATGCTAATAGACCATTTTCTTTTAACGACGAAGAAGCAAAGGTTATAATTTTTTTATAATATGCTATCCCGTTACAACCTCCCTTCAGCGCTATTTTTGGCTCAAACTTTTTAACATCTGTTTCTAAATTGTTGTATTCGGATAAAGATAAATAAGGAGGATTGGATAAAATTATATCAAACTTTTTTAATGTAGAAAAAGTAAAAATACTTTCTTTGTGAAGTTGAATTCTTTTATCAAGTTTGTAGTTTTTAATATTGATTTTTGTGACATCTAAAGCATCAGAGCTAACATCCAACCCCATACCCATACTTTTTTTTAGCTCCCTTAGACAAGAAATTAACAAACATCCGGATCCACATCCAATATCCATAACTTGCAAAGCTTTTAATTTATTTTTTATTTTCTTTAATACCATTTCAATTAGAATTTCTGTTTCTGGTCTAGGAATTAAAACTCTTTTATCTACAAAATAAGTTTCATTCCAAAAATCTTTCTTATTTAGGATATAGGCAACTGGTTCTTTATTTTGTCTTCTCTTTATTAGCTTTGTCATGAAAAGCTCTTGTGCTTTATTTAAAACTACATTGTGCTGGGTAGATAAATTAATTCTATTCGTTTTTAAAACTAAAGCTAAAATTATTTCAGAATCTATTTTTGCAGTTTTGATATTAATATTTAATAAATTCTTACAACTTTTATTTAAAGCTTCTAAAACAGTGATCATGCATTATTTGACATTTTCCAGCAACTCTTCCTGATATTTCATTTGTAAGGCATCGGACATTTCCGCAAAATCATCTCCTGCTAAAAATCCTGTTAATTTATGTAAGGTCAAATTAATTCTGTGATCGCTAACTCTTCCTTGAGGAAAGTTATAAGTTCTGATTCGTTCAGATCGGTCTCCAGTTCCTATCTGACTCTTTCTTGCAACGGAACGTTCATTCTCTAATCTTAATCTTTCAGCCTCATACAGTCTTGATCTTAAAATTGTCATTGCCTTAGCTTTGTTTTTGTGTTGAGATTTTTCATCCTGTATTGCAACCACGACTCCTGTTGGAATGTGCGTAATTCTAACTGCACTATCGGTTGTATTCACGGACTGCCCGCCTGGGCCTCCAGATCGAAAAACATCTATTCTCAAGTCATTTTCATCAATCTTTACATCCACCTCTTCCGCCTCTGCTAGAACTGCAACAGTTGCTGCAGATGTGTGAACTCGTCCTTGGGTTTCTGTGTCGGGCACACGCTGAACCCTATGCACTCCAGATTCAAACTTTAGTTTGGAAAACACATTTTTTCCTGTAATTGTGAAGACAATTTCCTTGTATCCTCCAGCCTCACTAGCAGAAACGCTTAACACCTCTACTCTCCATCCATTGATAGATGACACTTTTTGATACATATTAAATAAATCGGAGGCAAATAGAGAAGCCTCCAAACCGCCTGTGCCAGCCCTAATTTCCACGATGGCATTCTTCTCATCTGCCTCATCTTTTGGAAGTAAAAATACTTTGACCTTTTTTTCATACTCCTGTTCTTTTGACTTAATTTCTTCGAGATCATGTTCTGCCATCTCTCTAATTTCAACGTCTGAATTCTTGTCTAACAATATTTTTTTAAGATCTTCTTTGTCTTTTATGGCATTAATATAGCTCTTGATGATCTCTATTATTTCTCCAATTGAAGAATATTCTTTAGAATTTTTAACAAACTCTTTTTTATCAATATCAGTTTTCGAAAGGCTAGATTCTAAATCATTATAGCGATTAACAATACTTTCTAATTTTTCTAAAGATATCATGAGTTGCTACTTAGCTTTCTGCTCTAATTTCAGCAGCTTTATTTTCTACTAAAGATACAACATGATCAATAATTTCTTTTGATGCTACCTTGTGATCTGCAAGACCGTGTAAATAAATCATATTATTTCCCTTACCACCTCCTGTTAGACCAATGTCGGTTTGCGCAGCCTCGCCCGGACCATTAACCACACAGCCAATAATAGATAAGGTAAGAGATTCTTTAATGTGTGATAATCTTTTTTCTAAAATTTCTACAGTCTTTATTACTTCAAATGCCTGTCTTGCGCATGAAGGACACGAAATTATTTTTACGCCTCTATGTTTTAAATTTAAACTTTTTAGAATCTCCAACCCAGCCTTGACTTCATCTACAGGATCTGAAGAAAGAGAAACTCTAATAGTATCTCCAATACCATCCATGAGAAGCATTCCCATTCCAATTGAAGATTTAACTGTTCCTACAAAATAACTTCCTGCTTCTGTTATTCCAAGATGTAACGGGTAATTACATTTAGAAGCTAAGAGTCTGTAAGAGCTGGTTGCTAAAAAAATATCAGATGCTTTAACACTAATTTTAAAATTAAAAAAATCTAAATCTTCTAAAATTTTTATGTTTAACATGGCGCTTTCAACCAGCGCCTCCGGGCATGGTTCTTTGTATTTTTCTAACAATGCGCTATCTAAGGATCCTCCATTTACTCCAATTCTAATAGAACAGTTAAAATCTTTTGCAGCTTTTACTATATCCGCAACTCTATCCTTAGATCCAATATTTCCTGGATTAATTCTTAAGCAACTTGCACCAGATTTTGCAGATTCTATCGCTCTCTTGTGATGAAAGTGTATGTCTGCAACAATGGGAACATTAATTTGCTTTACTATTTGTGATAAAGCTTTTGTAGAATCTTCATCTGGACACGAAACCCTTACAATGTCAGCCCCTGCCTCTTCCAGATCGTTGATTTGCTTTACAGTTCCAACAATATCTGTCGTTAGGGTATTAGTCATAGATTGAACCGATATAGGAGCATCACCACCAACCAGAACATCCCCAACATAGATTTGTTTAGATTTTCTTCTATTGATTGTTCTAAAAGGTCTAATTGTGCTCATTTTATTTATCTAACTCAAAAATTTGATGAATTGTTTTCACTGCTTCTTTAGTATTTTTTTCATCAATTAATACTGAGATTTTAATTTCAGAAGTAGAAATAACCATAATATTTATTTTTTTAGACGATAATGCATCAAACATTCTATAGGCAACTCCAGGATGAGTAATCATACCAGCACCCACAATTGATATCTTAGAAACATGACCATCTGTTAATAGTTTATCAAAATTTAGCTGCTCTTTTAATTTCTCTAAAACTAATGTAGTTTTTTGCAAATCATCTCTTTTGATTGTAAATGTGACATCTGTTTTGGAGTTATCTGCCGAAACATTTTGAACAATCATATCAACGACTATATTATTTTCGTACAAAGGTTTAAAAATTGAAGAAGCAACTCCGGGCTTGTCTTTTACTCCTTGTAAAGTAACTTTTGCATCGTCACTTGAGTAAGCTACCCCCGTGATAACCTTGTCGTATGAAACTTTATCCTGGCTGCTAATTTTGGTTCCTGAATTATTAGAAAATGTAGATTTTACGTAAATATCAACATCATTAATCATAGCTTTTTGTACAGAACTACTTTGCATCACCTTGGCTCCAAGTGAAGCCATCTCTAACATCTCTTCATATGAAATTTTTTCAATTTTTTTTGCTTTGGTCTCTAAATCTGGATTGGTAGTAAATACACCGTCTACATCTGTATAGATTTCACAGAAGTCTGCTTCTAAACATTTTGCAATTGCAACTGCGGATGCATCTGAACCGCCCCTGCCGATTGTGCTAATTCTATTACTTTCCGTTAGGCCTTGAAATCCAGGAATGATTGGAACAATATTTTCATCTATACACTCATTTAATACTTTTGAATTAACTGAAATGATTCTGCTATTTTTGTGATCTCCTTCAGTCACAATAGGTATTTGCCATCCTAGCCAAGATCTAGATTTAATTTCAAGTTTTTGCAAAGCTGCTACCAACAGTGTAGCAGTAACTTGTTCGCCAGAAGATAAAAGAGCATCGTATTCATCGCTAGGAAAACTATCTGAAATTTGTTTAGACTTTTGAATTAAATCATTAGTGACACCGGCCATAGCTGATACTACCACTGCAATTTTATGGTTTTGGTCAATCTTTGCTTTAATTATATTGGCAACATGTAAGATTCTATCTGTATCTGCGACAGAGGTACCACCAAATTTCATTACAATTTTAGACATATAAAGTATATTTTTAACATAATTACTCTGCTAAATAAAAATAAGCAATAACACAAAAGGCTATGAATAAAAAAACAGCTAATGAGCAAGAAGTTAAAAAGTTTTCTGATATGGCTTCTGAGTGGTGGGATCCTAATGGGAAGTTTTCCCCTTTGCACAAATTCAATCCTGTAAGACAAGAATACTTAATTGACAGAATTTCCTCTCACTTTTCATTGAACCTTGATAAAAATTTTTCATTTTCAAACTTAACACTTTTAGATATTGGTTGTGGAGGAGGTTTGCTATGCGAACCTTTTGCCAGATTGGGCGCGCAAGTTACAGGAATTGATGCTTCTAAAAATAACATTGAGGTGGCAAAAGTACATGCCCAAAAAACAAACTTACAAATTCAATACTTAAACAAGCTTCCAGAAGAAATTAAAAATAAAAAATTTGATGTCATTTTATGCATGGAGGTAATTGAGCATGTCGATAATGTTAATTTTTTTGTCAAAAGCTGCTCAAAACTTTTGAGCAAAAATGGAATTATTTTTTTTGCAACAATTAATAGAAATCATAAATCTTATTTATTTGCAATTGTGGGTGCGGAATATGTCTTGAGGTGGTTACCTATAGGAACGCATGATTGGAAAAAGTTTGTAAAACCTCAGGAAATGATTAACTATGTATCCACTCAACAGTTAATGCACCAGGAAACTAAGGGAGTTACTTTTAATCCCATTCTTAATAAATGGTCATTAAGCAATGATGCTTCTGTAAATTACATGACCTGCTTTACAAAAAGCTAACTGTCAGTTTTGTCTACCCAAGGTATAGAATTAATTTCTATTCCCTCTTCGATTAATTCTTTATTTTCTTCTAGGCTAGTTTTGCCATAAATATTTCTCACATTTTTTTTATCATAGTGAATGGAGCGAACTTCAGATGCAAAATTATCACCTACATATTCTGCATTTTTTTCCACATATTGTCTTAGTTCTGTTAATTTTTTTTGAACATTTTGATAGATTTCTTTTTGTTGGTTATCATCAGTCTCTTTTTTCCTACCCATTACTTGCGGGGACATAATTTGTTTGGAAATTTTTTTAGAAACTCCACATATACAGCTAAGCAAATTTTTTTTCTCTAGCCTATCAAACTCTTTGGAACTGCCAAACCAACTTTCAAACTCTTTTCCACATTCGCATTTAAGTTGATACTTGATCATAAATTTAATAGCCTAAGGACTAATCCTTATTAAAGAAAAGAATAACAGTTCCTAAATTAAATCCAAATTTATTAATTTTTGCGATATTAATCAAATAATTTTTATCCTGCAGGAACATCCAATCATCGAAATTAACTTTTATTTTTTTTGATCCAATTGGTAAATCAAATGTATATTTCCAATTAAAGGCATTACCACTAGTTGATCCAGAAGCTTTACCAATAACTCCATCTGCAAAACCTGTATAAAAATTTTCACCCTCTTTGGTAATCGTCCATTCACGAAATTCTTTGCTTCCATCATCATAAATAAAATCTTCTTTTAAAATGAGTGTTTTTCCATCCCAAGTTCCGTCTATATAAACGATAAAAGATCTCTTTATATTGCCAAATCTATCCTCAAAAACACCTCTTGCAGTAGTTTTACCAGAAAAATATTCCTCTAGCTTTAATTCTGGTTTCTTTAATTTAAATTCTTCAAGTTTCATAGTTGAACAACTATTTAGCACAGACAATAAAAGAATTGCTAAAAGAATATTTTTAATTTTACTCATGGTTAAAGCCATATAAGTTCGAGTTAATTTTTTCTAGTATTGTTTTATTGCCTTCTAAAAATTTTACCTTACACAAATCTGCCGCAGTTAACCATTGGATTTGCTGACTCTCCTTAGCTTTCACTATTCCACTCCATTTTCTTATGTAAAAAACAGCCATTACAACAGTGCTATTTAATTCGTAGCTGTGAGAAATATTGTCAATAACAGAGAGATCTTTGCTTTTAACTTTAATTCCCAACTCTTCTTGTAGCTCTCTAATAATGGCATCGTAAAAACTTTCCCCTCTTTCTAATTTTCCACCAGGAAATTCCCAGTAATTAGAAAAGGATTTATCTGAAGGTCTTTTTGAGGTTAAAATTTTATTTTTTTTAAGCAAAATACAAGAAGATACCAATATAATCTTCACAACTAACTTCGGTAGTCTGCATTGATAGAAATGTATTCTTTGGTCAAATCACAAGTGTAGACTGAAAAATTATTTTTACCCGACCTCATATCTACATTGATTAAGATCTCTTTTTTCTTCATGTACTCTTTTACATCAGATTCTTTATAATTTTTTACAATCTCTCCATTTTTAAAAATTGAAGATTCGCCTATTTTTAATGATACTTTTTCAATCTTTATATCAGGGTTGGTTTTTCCAACTGCCATCATTATTCTACCCCAGTTAGGATCTTCTGCAGCAAGTGCCGTTTTAACCAAGGGGGAGTTTGCGATTGAAAAGCCAATAGTTTTAGCTAAGTTTTTATTTTTACAATTTATTACATTGATTGTTATAAATTTTTTGGCTCCTTCACCATCAGCAACAATTTGTTTTGCAAGATTAAGCATAACTATTTTTAATTTTTGCTCAAATATTTTTGCTACCGGAGAATTTTTGTTTGTTATTAGCTTATTTCTTGATTTGTTTGTAGAAAATAACAAAACCATATCATTAGTCGACGTATCCCCATCTACCGAAATAGCGTTAAAAGTTTCTTCTACGTTTTTTTTTAAAAAATAATTTAACACAGAGGGAGCAATATTTGCATCCGTAAATATAAAACCAAACATGGTCCCCATGTTAGGAAAAACCATGCCAGATCCTTTTGCAATTCCTGAAATATTAATTTTTTTTTTGTTAACTTCAAAAGATACGTAAGCCATTTTAGAAATTGTATCTGTTGTCATTATTGCGTTTGCTGCAGCTGCCCATTCAACTTTAGTAGGTTCCACCGACCTTTCCATTAGTTTATCTATCGAGTATTTAATCTTAAGAAGAGGAAATTTTTCACCAATCACTCCTGTCGAAGCAAATAAAATATCTTTTTGAGAAATATTTTTATTTCTAGAAATTAAATAAGCAAGTTCTTTAATGCTGGAATATCCGTGCTGTCCATTTAAAGTATTTGCATTTTTTGTATTTACAAAAAGAGCTTTAACTTTTTTGGATGTAATGCCCTGATTCCACAAAATGCAATGGGATTTAATTGAAGATTTTGTGTAAACACCCGCAAAAGTAGCTCCTTCTTTAAAATAAAAAAAACAAACATCATCTCTTTGCTTTTTATAAAGACCTGCGGAGGCGGTAGATAGTTCCATTCCTTCTATTGTCGGAAGGTCTTGATTGCCATTCTGTTGCTGGCGTTTAATGCCAAAAATTTCACTAAATTTTATTGTCATAATTAATAATTTGATAAAGAAGTGGTTTATAAGTTAGAAATACAAACTTTACTATTAATAATTTAAGCAAAACCCAATTAGAAATGTTGAAAAATTTAAATTTCTTGAAAAAAATTTTTGGTTCTACCAACCAACGAAAAATTTCTGCTTTAAACTCCATTATTATACAAATCAATAAGTTAGAAGATTCATTTTCAAAACTGTCTGACGCAGAGCTAAAACGTAAAACTAGTGAATTTAAAAATAGGCTCCAAAATAAAGATACTCTTGATATAATTTTGCCCGAAGCTTTCGCAACAGTTCGTGAGGCTAGCAAAAGAGTAATTGGTCAAAGACATTTTGATGTTCAGCTAGTAGGTGGAATTATTTTACATCAGGGAAAAATTTCTGAGATGAAAACGGGTGAGGGAAAAACACTGGTAGCGACTCTTCCCGTGTATTTAAACAGCTTACAAGAAAAAGGAGTTCACGTTGTAACTGTAAATGACTACCTAGCTAAAAGAGATTCGGTATGGATGGGACAAATCTATCAGTTTTTAGGGTTAAGTGTTGGCTGTTTAACAGCAAATGTCCAAGACGAAGATAGAAAAAAAATTTATAATTGTGACGTAGTTTATGGAACAAATAATGAATTTGCTTTTGACTACTTACGGGATAACATGAAGCTTTCTCTTGATGAGATGGTTCAAAGAGATTTTCATTACTGTATTGTAGATGAAGTTGACAGTATTCTAATTGATGAGGCTAGAACTCCTTTGATAATATCAGGTCCTTCCGAAACAGACTCTTCTAATTATTTTGTATGTAATAAGCTTGTTCAAGAATTAAAACCAACCGATTACCAAGTTGATGAAAAAGATAAAAATATTAACCTAACAGACTCTGGTATTGATTCGGTTGAATCAAAACTTTCAAAGATGAAACTCTTGCAAGGAAGTAACTTTTACGATCCTAGCAATTTATCTCTTGTTCATCATGTCAACCAATCTCTTAAAGCGAATATTTTATTCATAAAAGACAAGGATTACATCTTAAGAGATAATCAAGTTCAAATTATTGATGAATTTACTGGCAGAGTGTTAGAAGGTAGAAGATATGGAGATGGATTGCATCAGGCTATAGAAGCAAAAGAGGGTGCCCCTATTCAAAGCGAGAATCAAACCTTTGCATCTACTACTTATCAAAACTATTTTAGACTTTATAAAAAACTTGCGGGAATGACAGGAACTGCAATTACAGAAGCAGAAGAATTTTATGATATTTATAGACTAGATGTGGTTGAAGTTCCTACGAATGTGGTGATGTCTCGTAAAGATTTAAATGATCAGATATTTAGAACTGAAAAAGAAAAATTGAATGCAATTGTGCAAGATATTAAAGAAGCTCGTGTCAATAAGCAGCCCGTTTTAGTGGGCACAACCAGTATAGAAAAATCTGAAAAAATATCTAACATATTAAAACAAGAGGGGATTAAACATAGTGTGCTTAATGCTAAACAGCATGAAAAAGAAGCTGAAATTATCCAACTAGCTGGATGCCAAGAATCAGTGACTATCGCAACAAATATGGCTGGGAGAGGAACAGATATTCAGTTGGGTGGAAATTTAGACACTAGATTGAAAAAAGCAAGTAATGTTGCCTCTGAAAAAGAGTTGCACCAACAAGACAAAGAGGCAGTCATTAAGTCGGGGGGGTTATTTGTAATAGGAACTGAAAGACATGAGAGCAGAAGAATAGATAATCAGTTGCGGGGTCGATCTGGAAGGCAGGGAGATGCTGGAAAAACTATTTTTTACTTAAGTCTTGAAGATGACCTTATGAGAATTTTTGGATCAGAAAAAATTGATTATATGTTACAAAAATTAGGATTTAAAGAAGGAGAATCGATTGATCACCCATGGATTAATAAAGCCCTTGAAAAAGCTCAACAAAAAGTTGAAGCAAGAAATTTCGATATTAGAAAAACTATTCTTCAATTTGATGATGTAATGAGTGATCAAAGAAGAGTTATCTACGAACAGAGACTAGATGTTATGAAAACTGAAAACATTTATTTGATTGTAGATAATATTTTCAAAGAAATAGTTGATACCATACTTTTGAAAAGCACATATTTAGAAGATAACAATGACAGTAAAGAAAATATTAAAAATAAGATTGAAAGAGTGTGCGGAATAAAGATGTCTGATCTTGATTTTAAAAATTTTATCTCAAATTCTAAACAAAAGAAGATAGAGCTTTTAGAGATAAATTTTAAGAATAAAAGAGCCTCAAGAATAGAAAAGATATCAGATGTCAATAATCAAGATATCGAAAGAAAAATATTCTTACAAAATTTAGATTTTGAATGGAGAAATCACCTTCAATACTTAGAACAACTTAGGCAATCTGTTGGCTTGAGGGGGTATGGTCAAAAAAATCCTTTAGATGAATACAAAAGAGAAAGCTTTGATCTTTTTCAAAATTTATTAATTAAAATTAAAGAAAATTTAATACTTTTTTTATCAAATCTAGAAGTATCTTTAGATAAAGTCAGTGAAGAGGATAGAAAAACAGAAAAAAATAATAAAAGCACAGAAGAAGGATTGTTAACAGCCAATTCTAAAGAAAAAATATCTAGAAATGCAAAATGTCCCTGCGGTTCAGACAAAAAATTTAAACATTGTTGTGGATCTTTAGTATAACCACCACATTATAACAGCTACCAAAACCAAAGCTACCAAGATAATAAATACTTTTTTATTCTTAATAAAACTTTTTCTTGAAAAATACATTACATTTTCGTGGTTAAATATATTTGTTTCCTCTGGTAGCCTTGTACCAATCGATAAAAATTTATCTTTTCTTTCTTTAAGAATTTCATTCTCGCTTTTCCCAGAAAAGGACTTTAAATTCTCTACTAAACTTTGCTTTATGTATGCTGCAGTTTCTTTGGGGTTTCTGTGGGCTCCTCCAAGTGGCTCTTTTACAATCTCGTCTATTATCTGATAGCCTAATAAATTTTGCGCAGTTATTTGCATAGATTCTGCTGCTTCTTTTGATTTGGATGCATCCTTCCATAAAATAGAAGCACATCCTTCTGGAGAAATAACAGAATAGATAGCATGCTCAAGCATTAAAACTTTATTGGAAGTAGCAAGTGCAATGGCACCACCGGATCCACCCTCCCCAATTACAATCGATATAATTGGTTGTGAAACTGAAAGGCAGCAATCAATAGATTTTGCTATTGCCTCTGCCTGACCCCTCTCCTCTGCTCCTTTTCCTGGATAAGCACCAGGTGTATCAATAAAAGTTATCACTGGTATCTTAAATTTTTCTGCCAGTTTCATTAAGCGAATACATTTCCTGTAACCCTCTGGACGCATCATGCCAAAATTTCTTTTTAATCTGCTTTCTGTGTCACTCCCTTTTTCTTGACCCAAAACTAAAACAGATTGATTTTCTAATTTTGCAAAACCAGCGATAATAGCTTCGTCCTCCCCAAATAATCGATCTCCTGAAATAGGCTGAAAATGTTCAAAAATATTTTCAATATAAAAATTCGACTTAGGTCTTTCGCTATGTCTTGCTACTTTGGTTTTTTTCCAACCATCAAGATTTTGGTAAATTTCAGTAATTTTTTTATCAATTTCAGACTGTGCTTTTTGTATTTCTTCATTATTTAATGAAGATAGTCCTGTATTTTCAAAGGGATTTTTTAGATTCTCTATGTTGGAATCTAACTGCTCAAGCTCTTTTTCAAAGTCTAAATACTGCATTAATAAAATATAAGTTTTATTATTGTATATGCATGAAGCAGAAATAACAATTAATTGATAGCTGCAACTAAATAATATTAATTTTAATATCTTAAATAAATTGACTTTTTAACTATTTAGTTCATTTTAGCCCTTCAAAAAATGGCATCAAAATTTATTAACATAGAAAAAACTAAAGTTAACGAAGACCTGTATAATTTTGTTAGTAATGAAATTATTCCAGGAACTTCCGTAGATAAAGATATTTTTTGGAAAGGCTTTGTTTCTTCTTCAAATGAATTAGCTAAGAAAAACAACATTCTTCTAAAAAAAAGAGATAGTCTTCAAAAGAAGGTAGATACTTGGCATATTGATAATAAAGATAATTTTAGCCTTGAGTCATACAAACATTTTTTAAAGGAAATTGGGTATATTGTTGATGAGCAGGAAGACTTCAAAATAGAAACTGAAAATGTTGATGATGAAATTTCTAAGATTGCAGGCCCTCAACTTGTGGTGCCAATTGACAATGCTAGATATGCGTTAAATGCAGCGAATGCAAGGTGGGGCAGTCTTTATGATGCACTGTATGGAACAGATGCAATATCTGATGAAAATGGTTGTGAAAAATTAAAGTCATACAATCCCAAAAGAGGAAATAAAGTCATAGACAGCGGAAGAAATTTTTTAAATCAAATTGCTCCTTTAGATAAAGGTAGCTGGAAAGATATCTCAGGATTATTAATAGAAAATGGAAATTTAACTATTCATTTGTCTGATCAATCTAAAGCACAGTTAAAAAATAAAGAAAAATTTATAGGTTACACGGGAGAAAAAGATAAACCTAATTCGGTTCTATTAAAAAATAATTATTTACATGTTGAGCTGCAGATAGATTCTCAACACATCATTGGAAAAGAAGACCCATCTCATATTAGTGATATTCTTATTGAATCAGCAATATCAACTATTATGGATTTGGAAGATTCTGTGGCTGCAGTGGATGCTGAGGATAAAATTAATTGCTATAGAAATTGGCTTGGAATTACAAAAGGAACTCTTCAAGCTGAAGTGGAAAAAAACGGAAAAAAAATTATAAGAAAACTAAATTCGGATAGAAAATACTTAGATATAAATGATAATCCAATTAGCCTTCATGGTAGATCTTTAATTTTATTAAGAAATGTAGGTCATCTAATGACCAATCCATCAATTTTATTAAATGATGGATCTGAAATTCCAGAAGGAATAATGGATGCTTTCATAACTACACTTTGTGCACTTCATGACATGAAAAATAAACTAAACTCAAGGGCTGGATCTGTCTATATAGTTAAGCCAAAAATGCATGGTCCTGAAGAAGTTGCTTTTGCAGATGAAATTTTTACTCACGTGGAAAAAGTTTTAAATCTAAAGCCCAATACAGTAAAAATAGGAATTATGGATGAGGAGAGAAGAACTACTGTGAATTTAAAAGAATGTATTAGGCAGGCTAAAAAAAGAATTGCTTTTATTAATACTGGTTTTTTAGACAGAACAGGAGATGAAATGCATACTTCCTTTCAGGCAGGGCCAATGATTTTTAAAAGTGAAATGAAAAAATCTAAATGGCTGTTAGCTTACGAAAATTGGAATGTCGATATAGGATTAAATTGTGGATTTTCGGGAAAAGCTCAAATTGGCAAAGGAATGTGGGCAATGCCTGATAGAATGAAGGACATGTTAGACCAAAAAGCAGGCCATCCCATAGCGGGAGCTAATTGCGCCTGGGTACCTTCCCCTACTGCTGCTACCTTACATGCAACCCACTATCATAAAATAAATGTTTTTGAGAGACAGAAAGAATTGTCATCAAGAGACAAGGCAAACATAGATGATATCTTAGATATTCCCATGGCAGACAGGCCTAACTGGTCTAAAGAAGAGATTAATAAAGAAATCGAAAATAATGCTCAAGGTATTCTTGGCTACGTAGTTAGGTGGATTGATCAAGGCGTGGGATGTTCTAAAGTTCCAGATATTAACAATATCGGTCTAATGGAAGACAGAGCTACTTTGCGAATTTCCTCTCAACATATTGCTAACTGGTTACACCATCAAATTTGTACAAAAGATAAAGTTATGGAAATAATGAAAAAAATGGCGAAAGTTGTCGATGAACAAAATTATTCTGACAAACACTATGTTCCTATGGCAACTAATTTTGATAATTCTATAGCATTCAAGGCAGCTTGTGATCTGGTATTTAAAGGCATGGAACAGCCCTCAGGATATACAGAGCCAGTCTTGCATCAAAAAAGACTAGAGAAAAAATTAGCTAACTAAAAGCTCGTACCTATTAAAATCATTTTTTAACAGATAGAACCCTAGTCGATCAAATATCTTGTTAATTATTCTGAAATCTCTAACATAATCTTTACTTTCTTTAAGGCTTTTAATTAATTTTAATAATTCTACTGTAACTAAATCAAACTTATTTTTTTCTAGTAAATTATAAATTTTATTGGGAATATAGATTTCTTCTGAGCTTAAGAATTTTTTTAAATCTCCAGGTAATGGAATTTTTTTTTCAGATAATAAATAGATCATTGCAAGATCTTTTTTATTTAATTGGTATTTATTTTTTGCTAATAATTTTGAAAATTTATTTAAAATTTTTATTTTCTTTTTATCAATTCTTTTATCAACTAATATAGAAATTACATCAGATGTATGCAGATATGTATTATTGGTCTCTAAACTAGTAATCTTTTTATTAAAATTTTTATTGTATATCTGAATTTCATTTAATAAATTTTTGCTTAAATACTTTCTATTAATATTTTTAATTAAATGAAAATATAAAGTATTTCCTAAGGTGGAAGCTTTATTTTGAATATAACTCTTCTTCAACTCTAAAATAAATGCCAACTTTTGTTCTTGGTCTCGTGTTAAAAGAATAGCCTGGTATAACAGGGCTCTTCCTTTAGAAGGATGATACTTTGAATAAGTTTCAAGCGGACTGAGCAAATCATCAATTCCAAAAATTATTTTTTTATAAAAAGGAAGAAGCTTATTCGCAGGAAACACATTTATGTCTGAACCACTTTCTAAGAATCTAATTAATTCAAATTCATCTTCGGTTGTGTATCCAGATTTTAAAACATTATTTTCATTAATAATTTTTTCTATAAGGGGACTATTAAAAAAATATTTTTTTTTATTCAAACTATTCTTAAAAATAGAATAGCTAGGATTAAACTTTGGATCAGATATGATGGATAGGTGAATATTCAATAAATTATCTGTGTTTTCAGTTACTTTTTTAGATAACAACATTCCCTGCAGATAATTTATCTTTTGTACAAAAAAACTATCTTTAAAACCAGTCTCTTTCATCAACTCAAGCTGCGCTAATGCTTTTCTATTTTCTTTTTCCTGAACTAGACAGAAAACTTTAAATTTTTGCAATTCAAAATTTGCAATCTCTGCACCCAATTGTTTAGCATATTTGCAAGTTTTATTAATTTGGTAGGAAGCAAAATTATCATTTATTAAATAATTTAATAATTTCTCATTATTTAAGAGTAAATTATTTTGATTAATTACCGAGTCTACTAAATCTATATCTTTTTGCTGAGCAAGAAAAAAGCTTATAAAGTTTAGGAAGGACATGCCCTTATCATCAAATTTTGAGAGGTTAATTTTACTAAAAAATATTTTTTTAATTAGGTGATTTGTAGCTAAGCTATTTTGATCGCTTAACAAATCTGATGTAAGTTTTTTGAATACCTTACTGTCAATTTCAGACCAAAAATTCACTGGTATGCCAGTTACTCTGGGGTCATAAATTCCAAAAATAATCTCATTCGTTTTTTTCTTAATTTTCACTTCTTGGATATCGGAAGTGCTAAACTGTTTTTGAGATATTGAATTAATTGTAGTCAAGGGCAATTCTTGCTTAATATCAAATGCAGAATTAAATTTAGATTCAATTTTTTTTATGCTTTGAGACTGTTGCCAAATATCCTTTACGTCAGATAAAGATGGTTGTAAAAATAGAGGTGTAAAGAATATAGTTAAAAAGATCGCTCTATTTAACAATTTCCAAAATTTTCTCATTGGGTAATTTTTTTTCTACTTGTTTGGAAGGAGGTGAAATATCTAAAGAATTTACAAAAATTATTGATCCAAAGATCAATGAAATAAGTAAAATTACTTGCCAGAAGAGTTTATTTTTCAACATTAGTAATTTAGTATATAAAAATTTAAGTCTAAAATATGTTAATAATTTATATAATAATAAATATCAATGAATAATACCCTGGTTTTAACGGGCATGATGGGTTCAGGAAAAAGCTCTATAGGGAAAGAGCTGTCTAATATCTTGAGCTTAAAATTTTATGATACAGATTTAGAAATCGAAAAAATCTCAAATATGACAATTCCAGACATTTTTAAAAATAAGGGAGAAAACTATTTTAGAAAAATTGAAGAAAAAGTATGCATTGATTTAATTAATGGAGATAAAAAAATAATAGCTCTTGGAGGTGGAGCTTTCTTGAATAAAAAAATTAGGGAAATGGTTTTAAAAAAATCTATATCAGTATGGATTGATGTTGATATTTCAACTATTATAAAAAGAATGAGTATCTCAAAAAGTATTCGCCCTATGTTAAATTACAAAGATTTAAAAAAATCAATTACTGCTATTCTGCTAAAACGATCCCCTATTTATCAATTAGCTAACATCAAAATTAAAGCAACTAGTATAGGTAAAAAAAAAATTGCTAATGAAATTAAAAAAAAATATGAACTATCAAAAGAAAATTAGCATTCGAACTGAGAGTGGTACTTATCCAATACTCATTGGAAATAATATTTTAAAAAATTTTAATAAAAATTATTTAAAATTCTGCTCGAAGTCAAAAAAAATTTTATTTATAACAAACGCTAAAATTCCAAATAGATATTTTTATAGTATTAAAAAAAAACTTTCTAAAAAAAGTGAATGCTTTATTGTTAACATTCCATCTGGAGAAAAAAATAAGAATTTGCTAGAAGTTAACAAAATCTTAAATTTTTTAACTATTCATAATTTTGATCGTAATGATACTGTGGCTGCCTTAGGTGGTGGTGTGGTAGGAGACACAGCTGGATTTGTTGCTAGTATTTTCAAAAGGGGAATAAATTTTATTCAAGTTCCCACCACTCTTTTATCTCAGGTAGATTCTTCCGTTGGTGGTAAGACTGGAGTGAATAATAGGTATGGAAAAAATTTAATTGGAACTTTCTACCACCCTAAGTTTGTATTGATCGATACAGCAGTCCTTAGCTCATTACCCAAGAGAGAAATGGTGTCTGGTTTTGCTGAAATTTTAAAATACTCATTAATTATGAATAAAAAATTTTTTTTATGGTTATGTGAAGAAGGATCTAATATTATTAACCTAAAGAATAGCTTGTCCATATTAAAAGCTATTGAGGTGAGCTGTAAAATCAAATCTATTATTGTTGCTAAGGATGAAAAAGAAAGAGGGCTTAGAGCAATATTAAATTTTGGCCACACCTTAGGTCATGCATTGGAGTCTCATTTAAAATATTCCAATAAACTGAACCATGGTGAAGCGGTAATTATTGGAATGATGGCAGCGTCGATAGTTTCTCATAAGAAAAATTTTTTAAAAAATCAAGAACTACAAGCAATAAAGGATTTGTACCGAAGGTTACGTCTAAATGATTCCTTTAAAAAATATATACGTAAAAATCAGCTAAGTAATTTTTCAAAAATAATGAAGAAAGATAAAAAAAATAATTCAAAAAATATTAATTTGATATTATTAAAAAAAATTGGAAAAGCATTTATTTACAAAACTACTCTAGAAGAAACACTGATGCCATTTGTAAAAAATGAATTAAAAAATGCTTGAAAATATTTTTTTTTCTATTTTGGCAGTAGTTTTTTTACTGATTTTATCTGGTCTTTTTTCTGGATCTGAAACTTCCATCACCTCAGTTGCAAAGAGTAAAGTTCACAAACTATCTATTCGAGGTGACAGAAGAGCTAAAACGCTAATGAATATAATCAATAAGAAAAATGATTTAATCAGCTCTTTGTTGATAGGAAATAACTTTGTAAATATTTTAGCCTCTGCACTAGCAACTGCAATTCTAATCAAATTCTATGGTGATAAAGGAATTATCTACTCTACTATTATAATGTCTTTGCTCATTGTAATATTTGCGGAAGTTTTACCAAAAAGTTACGCTCTATTAAAACCAGAAAAATTTGCATTGGGCATGGCAAAGTATCTATCATTTTTTTTGAAGATTGTTTTTCCAATAATGCTGTTTGTAAAATTTGTGAATTGGTTTTTTTTTAAGATCATGCGAATAGATATGGAAAACAAGGCTACTTCTAAAACGGCACGAGAGGATATTAGAAATATTATTGATATGCATGAGGATGAAGGAAGACTACTTAAAGATGAGGGAGATATGCTCAATGCCATTTTAGATTTAAAAGAGATTACAGTGGAAAAAATAATGACTCACAGAAAAAAAATTTACTCCATTGATCTAAACAATAAGCCAAATTTTTTTTACAGTATAGCAAAAAGCTCTTTTAGTAGAATTCCTGTTTGGGAAAAAAACCCCAACAATATTCTAGGGCTAATTCACGCCAAAAATGTTCTGACTAATTTGAACGATAATGGCCAATTAGATGTAGTTAAGATTAAAGAAAATTTAATTAAGCCATGGTTTATACCTGAGACCACAAAGGCAAAAGACCAACTAAGTGAATTTATTGTAAGAAAAGAAAAGCTTGCTTTTGTTGTTGATGAGTATGGTGAGCTGATGGGTTTAATTTCAATGGAAGATATTATTGAAGAAATTGTAGGGAATATTTTTGATGAAAAAGATTTTTCCACAATCGGAATTAGAAAAACTAGCACTGACTCTTACAAGATAAGAGGCGATGTTAATATAAGGGATATTAATAGAGAATTAGATATTGAAATTCCAGACAATGTGTCTTCTACAATCGCAGGTTATATAATTGACAAAACAGAATCTTTTCCAAATGTTGGACAGGTTTTTTCCTTCGATGGCATAATGTATGAGATAATTAATAAAAATAAGAACCAAATTACACAAGTAAACCTAACTCTTCCCAGTAAAAAATCTAATCTTCAAGCTTAATCTCTAAGGAATGTACATAATCACTCATCTCTTCTTGTAACTCTGAATAAATTTTTTTATGAATCTGAATACGGCTCATACCTTCCACGTCCCGATAGGAAAGTGTTATCTGAAAATGACTATTGCCACTTTTTGGGGAGGAGCTATGGTATTGGTGTAAATGAGAGTTGTTGACAACTTTCACTTTTTTTAATCCTAAGGATTTTTCTATTTTATTTTTAATAATAATAGCAAAATTTTTTTCCATATTTATATAATTTATTATACTATCAATATTTAACGCGTATGAAAAAAAATTGTGAAAAATATCTTTGCAAAGAACGTGCTTTTAAGCAAGTTTTGATTAAAGATAAGAAAAATAAAGAATATCGTTGGTACTGTTTTGACCACCATAAAGAATATGTTGATAAGCAAAAATTAGAGTGTGACTGGGAGCTGTGTGATAAAATAGGGGAATTTAAAGCTCCAAACAAAAATGAAGACTCTTTTCTTTGGTTTTGTGAATATCATATTAAAATTTACAATCAAAAATGGGATTTTTTTGACGGAATGTCACAATCTGCCATAGAAAACTTCATGTATGATGACTTAACATTTCACAAGAAAACTCAAAAATTTGGCAATAAAGATTCTTTTTTTCAAAAACTTTGGAATAATGCCATTGAAGATGAGTTGCTGTTTATTAATAAGTTTAAAAACTCCTCTTCCTATTCTGGTCGCAGGTATAGTCCCACACAAATCATAGCTTTAAAAAAAATGGAGTTAAATTCAGAAGTAAATTGGAGCGATATTAGAATTCAGTTTAAAAAGCTTGTCAAAAAATATCACCCTGATATTAATTCTGGAAATAAACAATATGAAGAAAAACTTAAAGAAATTACCCTTGCTTACACTTTCTTAAACAATTCTATAAACAAAAATACTGAGGTTGCATGAATACTACCCCCACATTTCAAAATGAACCAGATATAAAAGTTTCAGTAAAAAAAGTTTTCAATATCGATAGTGACATGATTGTTGATGCTTTTTCTAAAAAAAATGACTACGTTCCTGAAATTGATGATAGTTACATTTTTGACCGAGAAACGACCTTAGCTATTCTGGCTGGTTTCTCTCATAACCGAAGAGTTTTAATTCAAGGCTTTCATGGAACGGGGAAATCAACCCATATAGAGCAGGTAGCTGCACGCTTAAATTGGCCATGTGTGCGTGTAAATTTAGATAGTCACATAAGTAGAATTGATCTGATAGGTAAAGATGCAATTGTTGTAAAGGATGGTAAACAAATTACAGAATTTAAGGAGGGTGTTCTTCCCTGGTCTTTACAAAATCCTGTCGCATTAGTTTTTGATGAATATGACGCTGGTAGACCTGATGTCATGTTTGTTATTCAGAGAGTCTTAGAGACGGATGGTAGATTTACCCTTCTAGATAAAAACAAAGTTATTAAACAACATAAACAATTTAGATTATTTGCAACAACTAATACGATTGGCTTGGGTGATACTAGCGGACTTTATCATGGAACTCAGCAAATAAACCAAGGGCAAATGGATCGATGGAATATTGTATCTACGCTTAACTATTTGCGACCTGAAAAAGAAGCTGAGATTGTACTGTCTAAATGTAAATTTTTAGATACTGTGAATGGAAAAAAATTAGTAAGCAATATGGTAAAGGTTGCCAACTTAACAAGAAAAGGTTTTGCCAATGGGGACATTTCTACAGTTATGAGTCCAAGAACAGTGATTACATGGGCAGATAATTATAATATTTTTAAAGATCTTCCTCATTCGTTTAAACTATCTTTCCTAAACAAATGTGACGAACTAGAACGCTCCATTGTTGCAGAATACTATCAGCGATGCTTTGGTAGTGAGTTAAATATTTCTTCTACTGCAACATCAGTAGAGAAAAATAATGGATAATAAGCAAGAACTAGAAAAATTTAAAAATGCAGTTTTTTCTACTGCCAAAGCTATAGCAAGAAAATCCATATCTTTAGAAGATCAAAAGCAATTAGACAAGATCACAGCACCCAAGATTATATCGATAAATAACTATGAAGAAATGTTAGAAGCTAGAGCGAATGCAGATTCAGAAGCTCTTCGTATTCGGCATAGTGATGAAACTATTTTTAAAAAAAATGAGCCAAAAGGAACGGTTAGTAAAAGCTTATACAAAATTGCTGAAAAAATTAGATATGAAAAAATAGGATCAGATCAATACATAGGAATTCAAAATAACTTAAATAACTTTTATCAAAAAAAAATTATGGATAGTGACGTCCATTCACAAAATTTTATTGCCGATGCATTTGAAGCTTATTTAAGAAAAAATATGATGAATCTAGAAATCCACGAAAGTAAAAAAAAAGATTTTAAGCAATGGGATGATTTATTTGAAAAAAACATATCTAATAAAATTAAGGATCTCAATTTATCTTTGCATGACCAGGTAGAATATACTTCCTTGATGTCTTCTATTCTTCAAGACCTTCAAATTGAAAATGAAAAAAATGAGCCAGAGAATATAGAAAATGAAAATAATGAAGAAAATAGTGATAATAGCCAAAATCAAGAACAGTCTTTGGAAGACGAACAAAATGATCAGTCTAAAAATCAAGAATTTGACATGGAGAATATTGTTCCTGAGATTGAATTTGATCCTAGTCTAAGTGAGCAAGAAACTATGCTTGAGGATAGTAATGACGAAAATCTTCCGCAGGGACAAAGACAACCATTAAAGGATGGAGATCCAAGAAAATACTCTGTCTTCACAAACCAATTTGATAAAATTATTGATGCAAAAGAATTAGTCACCGAAGATGAGATTAAAAAACTAAGAAACAATTTGGATTTACAACTATCTAGCCTTCAAAATTTTATATCTAGACTGGCTAATAAATTGCAAAGAAAGCTTCTTGCAAAACAAAACAGATCATGGAGCTTTGATTTAGAGGAGGGTATTTTAGATGCCTCTAAATTACCGAGGGTTATTATGGATCCTTTTAATTCTCTATCCTATAAAAAAGAAAAAGATATCGAGTTTAAGGATACGGTGGTTACTTTATTAATAGATAATTCTGGCTCTATGAGAGGAAGACCCATATCGATTGCAGCTATTTGTGCAGATATTTTATCCAGAACGCTCGAAAGATGCTCTGTGAAAGTGGAGGTTTTGGGATTTACTACATTAAATTGGAAGGGAGGAAAAAGTAGAGAGCTTTGGATGAAAAATAAAAAAAAACATCCTGGAAGGCTAAATGACTTGTGTCATATAATTTATAAATCTGCAGACACCCCATGGAGAAGAGCTAAAAATAATTTGGGTCTCATGCTGAAGGAAGGAATTTTAAAAGAAAATATTGATGGAGAAGCTATTTTATGGGCCTTCAACCGTTTAAAGAAAAGGAAAGAAGAAAGAAAAATTATTATGGTTATCTCTGATGGTGCTCCAGTTGATGACTCTACCCTGTCAGTTAACTCAGGAAATTATCTTGAGCAACATCTTAAAAAAGTAGTGAGATGGGTAGAAGAAAGTAAGGAAGTTGAAATTAATGCAATAGGTATTGGTCACGATGTTTCAAGCTATTATAAGCAAGCTATTAAAATTGCAGATGTTCAAGAATTGGGAGATGCAATGGTTGATCGGTTAGTTGCTTTATTTTTAACTGATAGAAGAACGTTTAACCAAAACTAATCTTGCAATAATTAGTCTGAATGGAACAAGCATCGTAATTGCTAATAATAATTTTACAGAAAAATCTCCTAGTCCTAAAGTAACCCAAGGAACACCTGTTCCATAAAAAGCAATCGAGAAGAAAAGAACAGTATCAGCTGCTGAAGAAAAGAGAGAAGAAATAAAAGGAGGAACAAACCATTTTTTACTATTTCTTAATTTGTCAAATATTTTAGCATCCATTGTTTGGGCTATTAAAAAAGCAATTCCAGAACCTACAACAATTCGAATTCCAATTAAATCTATAGGGCTTAAAGTAAAAAAGTAGGAAACTCCCACACCCCAAACAAAGCCAATAAAAATAATTTTTCTAGTGAATGAAAAACCATATAATCGATTTGCAATATCCGTAACTAAAAATGCAATCGGATAGGTAAACGCACCCCATGTAAGAATGTGGCTAAGTTGAAAATATTGAAAAGGAAATTGAACTAAATAATTAGATGCCAATACAATTAGCATCATTGCCAATACAAATGGGATAATTTTTAAGTTTTCTAAGTTTTTCAAGTTCTATTCAGACTTGGAAAGAATTTGTTTTTTTATTTTTTTTACTCTTAATGCTAACTTTGCATTCTTGGCACGAATAAGAAATTCGTCAATTCCGCCTCTAAAATCTACTGCCTTTAAAGCTCTAGTAGAAATTTTAAAACTAATATTTTTGTTCAGTAATTCGCTTCTTAAACTTACTTTTTTAAGATTTGGATAGAATTTTCTTTTTGTTTTATTGTTGGAATGACTCACGGAGTTTCCACTCATTGGTCTCTTTCCAGTTAATTCACATACTTTTGCCATAGCTTCTCCGATCAGGGGTATATTTTGATAAAGTTTTCTGGTCAAGTCATAATTTAAGCAATTTGACATTTGAGTCCTTGAAGAATAATGCACTATAAGGAGTTTTTGTTTAATTAATGCTACAAATTTATTTACCTATTGCCGAAGTAACCATTAACGTAGCTACCTTACTCTTTATTAGTATTGTAGTTGGTTTTTTTGCGGGTTTGCTTGGAATTGGTGGTGGTTTTTTACTTACGCCTATTTTGATTTTTTTAGGTATCCCTCCAATTTATGCAGTAGCCAATGGTGCAAATAATATTTTAGCCGCATCTGTTTCCGGAACGATTGGACATTGGTTTAAAGATCAGCTTGATATCAAAATGGGTATACTCATCACCATTGGGGGAGTCATGGGAGCAATCTTTGGTATTTTTGTATTTAAATATTTTCTATTACAGGGAAGTGTTAATAAAATTATTTCCATCATGTATTGTATTTTACTATCTGGAATTGGACTATCAATGCTGATTGAAAGTTTAATAGAAATAAGAAGGATTCGACTTAATAGGTTTATCAGAAGAAAATTACATACACATTATTGGGTTCATAATCTTCCTTTTAAAATTAGAATACACAAATCCAAATTATATATAAGCATTGTACCCCCTATTTTTTTTGGAATAGTAGTTGGAATTCTCTCTTCTATGCTTGGTGTGGGAGGTGGTTTTTTACTAGTCCCCATTATGATTTATATTTTAGGTATGCCTGCTCGACTCGTTGCAGGAACTTCTCTTTTTATAATGATTTTTATTATGATTGTTGTAACGCTCTTACATGCCATCAATCACAACTCTGTGGATATTTTTTTAGTTCTGATTTTAGTGGTTGGTTCAGGTGTCGGTGCTCAATTAGGAACTAAAATAAGTATTAAGTTAAAGGGAGAGGAATTAAGAGCTATGATGTCTGTGTTGGTATTAATTTTTGGATTTAAATTTGGTTATGATTTATTTTTGAATAAAATTATTCCTCCAGTAGATATTACTTCTGTATTGCAGCCTAACAATACCAATGCTCTTGCTGATTTTGCAATACATGCCTCTCAAGTCTTTCCTTGGTCATATGCAATAACATCTATGTCTGTTGCAATTTTAGTTGGAGTATTGGCCGCTTTTAGCTTTAAAAAATTTTTATAGTGACATTCAATAAATGGAATAACATTCTTGGCTATGCGGGCTTAATTCCATTTTATATCTTTTCAATAGCAAGTACTTTTGAACATTACAATTTTTTTGTTGATATTTTCTTTTTATATTCTGTAATTATTCTTTGTTTTTTATCTGGCTCTTTGTGGATGAAACTGATTTTACTGCCTGAGCAAAAACACAATCTTTTATTCAAATGTTTATCTGTTCTTTTTCCTCTTGTTGGTATGATATCAGAGCTGTTTGTAAGTTATATGCCAAAAACAGTAGTTTATATTCTAGTCTATATACTCATTTATATTTGCGATAAAAAAACTGTTAGCGATGATCTTTCTGGCTATATGCGAATGAGATTTTTTTTAACAGGAAATGTTATTTTGGCTCACTTTATTTTACTCTATACAATCTTTACCTATAGCATCTTTTAAATTTTCAAATCCTTCTGCTTGTAATAGTATTTCTAATTCTTTATTAATTTTATTTACTACATAGGGACCTTGATAAACCATTGAAGTGTATAATTGAATTAAGGAGGCACCTGATTTAATTTTATCAAAAGCTGAATTACCGTCAAAAACTCCCCCAGCTCCAATGATCGGTATTTTTGTTCCTAGGAATTTATAAAACTCTTTGATGATAAGATTTGAAGACCGTTGCAAAGGTTCTCCAGAAAGACCTCCGAGTTCTGCTTGATTAATATTTTGTAAATTTTGATCTCTAGAAACAGTGGTATTGGTTAATACTACTCCATCAATTTTTTGATTTAAAACTATGGTACTTAGCTCCGCAATATTTTTGCTAGTGATGTCAGGTGAGATTTTTAATAAGATTTTAGTTTTGTTGTTAAGTTGTTTTTGTTTTAGTTTAATAGCTATTAACAATTCTTCAATTTTGCTCTTTTCATGAAGATCTCTTAAATTAGGCGTATTGGGAGATGATATGTTAATGCAGATATAGTCACATAAATTACAAAAATATTCGAAACATTTTAAATAGTCTTCAATCTTTGATATGCTTTCTTTGTTAGGGCCAATATTAATTCCTAATATTCCTTTGGGAGGGTTGTTTTTAATAGTAGATCGAACCTTGTCCATACCTATATTCGGAAATCCTAACCTATTAATGATTGCCTTGTCTTCCATCAATCTGAATACTCTTGGTTTGGGGTTTCCGTATTGAGGTAGTGGAGTAACTGTCCCCACTTCTGCAAAACCAAATCCTAATTTAAATATAGAATTATAAATCTCTGCATTTTTATCAAAGCCTGCAGCCAACCCAACTGGATTTGTAAAATTTTTACCTAAAATATTTATTTCTAATTTTGAAGAAGAAACATCGGTTAGTAGATTAAATGGTAAATAACTATTTTTTAAAAATTTGATCGCTAAGCTATGCGCAAGCTCTGGGTCTGCTTTTTGAAGCAGTGTGCTTATTGTTTTGTAAATCATGTACTCTAGTTTCTACTTAACGATTTATTAATCAAGTCTATGGTTTCTTGTTTGCCAAAAAAACAAATAAAAGAGCCCATTCTAGGTCCTTGTTCGTCTCCAAATACTACTTCGTAAATAGCCTTAAACCAGTTACGCAATTCTTCTTTGGGATAATATTTTTTTCCTACGGTGAACACTACTGTCTGCATTTCTTCAGGAGTCATTCCCTCTGGCATCTTTTTAATCTTTTCGTTTAATTCTAGTAGAGCCTTTTTTTCTTGCTCATTAGCATTGCGATATTTTTTGTGGATCTTCACATGATCATTGAAATAAGAAATGGCATTTTTTACTAACTGATTTAATATTGGGTATTTAGACCTATCTGTATCAGGTGCAAAATTTTTAATAAACTTCCATAAAACTTCTTCATTGTCCGCATTGCTTGCGCTAACTAAATTTAAAAGAACACCAAAGTTAATAATATTTTTTTCTTTTGGTGGGACTCCATTATGGACATGCCAGACAGGATTTCCCAGCTGTTCTTTTATTGGTTGTGTTTCAAATTTTTCTAAAAAAGACAAATATTCATCTACAGCTTTCGGTATGACTTGCGGATATAATTTTTTAGCTCTTTGAGGGTTTTGAAACATATACAAAGCTAAACTTTCTGGATTTGCATACTTCAGCCAATCTTCGATTGAAATTCCATTTCCTTTTGATTTAGAAATTTTTTCTCCTTTTTCATCTAAGAACAATTCATAGTAAAATCCATTGGGAGGAGTGTGTCCAAGAGTTTTGCATATTTGTTGAGATAATCCAGCGCTTGGAATTAAGTCCTTTCCGTACATTTCAAAATCTACTTCTAGTGCATGCCATCTCATAGCCCAGTCCACTTTCCATTGAAGCTTGCAATTGCCCCCTGTTACTTTTGTTTTAAATTTTTTACCGTTGCTTTCGTATACAATTTCTTCATTCACAACATCTCTTTCTAAAATGGCTACTTCCAATACTTTTCCAGTTTCAGGGCATATAGGAAGAAACGGGCTGTAAGATTTTTTTCTTTCTTCACCAAGAGTTGGGAGAACGATATTCATAATTGAATCATACTTATCCAGAACAAGTTTTAAGGTGTCATCAAAAATACCAGATTGGTATAATTTCGTGGAACTCTTAAATTCATAGTGAAAACCAAACTGATCTAAAAAACTTTTTAACCTTTCGTTATTATGCTCTCCAAAACTATTATACTTTCCAAAGGGGTCTGGAACGCTTGTTAGGGGCTTATTAAGGTTTTGTTCTAAGACTTCTTTATTTGAAATATTATCAGGGACTTTTCGAAGACCGTCCATATCATCTGAAAAAGTAAATAATTTTACAGGTATGTCTGTTAGTTTTTGAAATGCTTGAATAACCATCGTGGTTCTACAAACCTCTCCAAATGTACCTATGTGTGGTAACCCGCTTGGGCCATATCCAGTTTGAAATAAGGCATAACCCTTTATGTCAAAAAGTTTTTTTCTTTTTTTTAAAAGTGCTCTAGCCTCAACAAATGGCCAGGCTTTTGAATCTAAATACTCAGTATCAATCATTTGCGAATGCGTTCCTTATAGCTCAAAAAACAATTTTTTGTCAGGTATTTTACTAGGAATCATTATTTGTTTTAAAAACGAATTGATATATTTTTGAGATCATTAGGAAAATATGAAAGATGGAACCAAAACAGTTTTTTTAGTTATAGGCGCATTGCTTATTATTTTGGGTCTATTTATGCTTATTCCTTACTTAGTAGAAATCACTATCGGAGATAAATCTCATAATTTTTTATTTTGGTCCTTTTTTTCCATTTTTATTGGATTTCTTTTGCTAGTCACAAACCAAACTGAAGAAAAGAGTCTTAACATCAAGCAAGCTTTTATGATGACCTCGTTCTCCTGGATCGCAATAACCTTATTTGCTTCTTTCCCATTAATGTATTCGTCTTTACAACTTTCCTTTACAGATGCTTTTTTTGAATCGATGTCAGGGATTACCACTACTGGATCAACTATTTTAGATGATATTGAAAGGTCTTCTAAGGGAGTATTAATTTGGAGAGCTATTCTACAATGGTTAGGTGGTATAGGAATTGTAGTGATGGCAATTACAGTGTTGCCGCTTCTCAATATAGGTGGAATGTCCTTGTTTAAATCAGAGGGTGCGGAGTTTGAAAAAATTCTTCCTAGCTCAAAAGAAATAGCGATGGTCTGTACTAAAATTTATTTTATCTTAACAGCTATTTGCGCTTTATGTTTTTATTTTTTTGGTATGAATGCTTTTGATGCAGTAGCTCATTCTTTAACTACTATTTCAACTGGTGGCTTCTCTACGTATAGTGATTCTATTGGACAATTTAACTCTGTCTCCATAGAAATAATTACTATGATTTTTATTATTTGTGGAAGTGTTCCTTTTTTAACTTATTTAAAATTTTTAAAAGGTGAAAAAACTGCCTTTTTTAAAGACACTCAGATAAGAGGTTTTCTTTATTTTGTTTCCTTGTCGACCGTTATCGTAACTATTTATTGTTATTTTTTTGTGAAAGATTTTCTACCTGGCAATATTCGAGAGTCTGCTTTTAATGTTATCTCAATTGTAAGCGGTACTGGCTTTACCACTCAAGATTTTGGAACTTGGGGTAATTTTTCATTATTCTTTTTTCTAATACTAATGTTTGTTGGAGGTTGTGCTGCTTCTACTACCTGTGGAATTAAAATATTTAGATTTCAAATTTTGAATTTATTTGTCAAAAAACAAATTAAACAAATTATTTATCCCAACGGAGTATTTCCAATAAAATACCGTGGTGAAGTAATTGAAGATACTTTTTTAACCTCAGTGTTAACTTTTGTTTTTTTATATATTTTTATTTTCTTTCTTCTTACGGCCTTACTATCGTTGAGCGACCTTGACTTTACCACTGCTATTTCTGCTGCAGCCACCTCTCTTTCCAATGTTGGTCCTGGGCTTGGTGAAATTATTGGACCTAATGGAAGCTTTAAATACTTGCCTGATCTAACTAAATGGTATTTGAGTATTGCTATGTTGCTTGGAAGGCTAGAGTTCTTTACAGTTTTAGTTTTGTTTCTTCCATCTTTTTGGAGAGATTAGTCTAAACACCAATCAATAATAGCTTTTTGACCATGTAATCTATTCTCAGCTTGGTGCCACACGACAGACTGTTTTCCATCAATAATTTCTGCCGATACCTCTTCTCCCCTTGCGGCCGGTAGGACATGCATAAAAATTGCATCTTTGCTAGCAAGATTCATCATTTTTTTATTTACTTGGTAATCTTTTAGGGACTTCTTTTTTTGTTTTACATTCACCTTGTCCCCCATTGAAATCCACTTATCACTCATGATGGCATCTACTCCTGTTACCGCTTTTTTAGGATCTTGAATAATATTAATTTTACCATTTTTTTTATCTGCCCAATCTAAAGTTTTTTTAGATGGCATGTAGCCTTTGGGACATGAAATATTTAACTGAAAATCAAATTGAACCGCTGCTTCAATCACAGAGTTAGTTACATTATTGCCATCTCCAATCCAAGCAACATTAGCTCCTTTGATGGAACCTTTATTTTCTTCAAAAGTAAGTACATCAGACAATAGTTGGCATGGGTGTGAATGGTCAGTTAATCCATTAATCAATGGAATGTTTAATAGGTTGGACAATTCCAGCAAAGATTTATGTGAAAAAGTTCTAAACATGACAATATCAGAAAACGAAGAAATAACTTTTGCTGTATCTTCAATACTCTCCTCTCCTTTTCCTAGGTGCATATCATTTGAATTCATAACAATCGTTTGTCCACCTAACTGTCTCATAGCAAGATCAAAGGATAATCTTGTTCTGGTAGAAGGCTTTTCAAAAATCATTAAAAGCAGTTTGTCTTGTGCGTTGCTAGCTTCCGTGACAGACACTTTTTTCTTTATAGAATATTTCTTTTTTCTTCTTTTTGCTTCTTCGACAATATTTCTCAGTTCCTTTTTATCAATTTGACTAAGATCTAAAAAGTGGTTCATTTTATTTATGGTTTTTACAGACCTTGCCGATAATACTAATAGCTAAGTCAATTTCATTTTTTTTAACAGTAAGAGGAGGTAATATTCTTATTACGTTCTCAGCAGCTCTAATAGTTAAGAGCTTATTATCCATTAATTTTTTTATAAATGTAGTCTGATCTTTATGAAGTTGCAAGCCCAGGAGTAACCCAGCGCCCCTTACTTCTTTAATAATTTTTGGATACTGTTTTTGTAATTTGTTTAATTCTGAGTGAAAATAGCTAGATATTTTTGTCACATTTTTTAAAAAACCTTTTTTCAAAATAACCTCTAATACCGCACTTCCCACTGACATTGCCAAGGGGTTTCCTCCAAAAGTAGATCCATGTGTGCCTGCAACCATTCCGGAGGCTGTTTTTTTATTCATTAATACAGCGCCCATAGGAAATCCTCCTCCAATACCTTTGGCTATAGGAACTATATCCGGTTTAACCTTGGCATGCTCAAATGCAAAAAATTTTCCCGTTCTTCCAATTCCACACTGAACTTCGTCTAGTATTAATAAAATCTTTTTTTCATTACAAAGCTTTCTTAATCCTTTCAAGCACCAGTCTGGTATCACCTTGATTCCACCCTCACCCATTACTGTTTCCACCATAATAGCAGCAGTTTTTTTTGTTATTAATTTTTTTAATTTTGCATGATCTCCAAATTTAAAGTGGTCAAAGCCTGGAACCTTGGGATAAAAACCTTCTGTCATTTTTTTGGAACCGCTGGCAAAAATAGTAGCTAAAGTTCTTCCGTGAAATGAATCTTTTATACAAATAATTCTATTTTTTTTAGGCTGACCAATAGAATAAAAGTATCTTCTGGCAACTTTTATTGCTGCCTCGGTTGCTTCTGCTCCACTATTTTGAAACAATACATAATCAGCAAATGTGTGTTGGGTTAATTTTTTAGCTAACTTTTCTCCCTCCGGTATTTGAAATGCATTAGACACATGCCATACTTTTTTAGACTGCTTATTTAGAGCTGCTACTAATTTAGGGTGAGCATGTCCTAAAGAATTTACTGCAATTCCTTGAACAAAATCTAAAAATTTACTTCCATTGGTTGAATAAAGAAAAGACCCCTTTCCTTTTGAAAAAGCAATTTTTTTTCTATTATAATTATTTGCTAAACTACTCATAATTTTTAAGATTTAATTTTATAACCTTTGTTAAATAAAAAATAACAACTAAACCAAGTGAATATATTCACGCTTATTAAAACAATCAATCCTGTAGTAATGGAGCCATCGGAAACTCCTAAAAATCCATATCTAAATCCATCAATCACATAAAAAAAGGGGTTAAAGCTACTAACCGTTTCAATATAAATATTTAAATTTTTAATAGAATAAAATGTCCCTGATAAAAATGAAAGAGGCACAATAATAAAATTAGTCACTGCTGCCATATTATCAAATTTTTCTGACCACAATCCAGCTAAAAATCCAAGGCTAGCAAGTAAAGAAGATCCTAGTATTCCATAAATTAAAATAAAAAATAAGCTATGAATAGGAACGTGAATAAAAATAATAGAAACCATAACCGAAAAGAAACCTACCACCAGACCTCTGGTAATTCCTCCGCACAACATAGCTACTGTCACTTCGAGTGCGGACAAAGGTGGGTACAAAAGATCTACGATGTTGCCTTGCATTTTAGAAATGACCAATGAAGAAGATGTATTGGCAAAAGAATTTTGCATCATCTGCATTGCAATCAAACCTGGAACTAAAAAAATAGTATATTTATATCCAAGAACATCTGCTCTCCCATTTCCAATTGCTAAACTAAACACACCTAAAAAAAGAAGGAACGTAACGATAGGTGAAAGAATAGTTTGAATCCAAACATTAAAAAATCTTAACACTTCTTTTAAATAAAGAGTGTAAAGACCAATCCAGTTAACTCTTCCAAATCTTCTAGTACCAATTTTATATTTTTGCTCAATTACTGTCATGAACCATTCTAGTATCAATTAAAGTGGTAAAAATGCACAAAAATGTGGATAGAATAGCTTTTTATTAAAAAATCTCCATTTACATACATTTTTTAATCAACATGTTGTGTTTTCTTTACTTGCTTATGCAATATATAGGGCTATAAAAACAATTGATGGCTTGGACAGATGAAAAAACAGAAAAATTAAAAATACTTTGGGGTGAAGGTCATACAGCCAGCCAAATTTCAAAATTACTAGGAAATGGTATTTCTAGAAATGCAGTTATTGGAAAATCTCATAGATTAAATCTCCAAGGAAGATCTCAATCAAGAATGATCTCCTCTCCAAAAGCAAATAATAAAACTTTTGAAGATGGGAAAGGAAATGAGAGAAAAACTAGAAGACCAAGAGGCTTAAGGGCCATTGTTATTGAAAAAGATTTTGAACCAGAAAATCCTATACCTTTAGAAAAATTGACAGATAAAGTTTGCAGATGGCCCATTGGTCATCCGGATGAAAAAGAATTTTATTTTTGTGGAAGATCTTCCATGGAAAGTAGAGTGTATTGCAAGTTACATGTAATGCATGCCTACCAACCTAAGGGCTGGAAAGAAGATAAAGCAAATAACTCTCAAAATGAAGAGCTTCCAGATTTTATAGAAAAAAAGATTAAAACAGCTTAATTTTATTATCTTAATTTAGGTTCATTTTGCACAGACTAGCCAAATCGTGATGAACTGTATTTAGAAAAATTTAAATTTACGCCATCTTTACAAATAATTTTAGAAATCACACTTCCAGTAATAGCTGCCAAAGTCCATCCTAAGTGATGGTGTCCAAACGCGTAAAATACATTGGTATAATGCTTAGACTCTCCAATCACTGGCACGAAGTCTGGAAGACTAGGTCTAAATCCCATCCAGTTATCATAAGGATTGGGAAGATGGGAAATCAACTTTTTTGCTTCTTCAGTAACATACT
>ENA-ORXF01000347-ORXF01000347.1-marine-metagenome-genome-assembly--contig:-NODE-347-length-34846-cov-14.618511_pt1 | contig 34846 bp, 30 predicted proteins | sample MGYA00237864_ERZ511476 | MGnify/ENA primary metagenome ERZ511476 (study PRJEB26306, sample SAMN06343908) | marine metagenome | isolation source: coastal waters | place: Atlantic Ocean: West Antarctic...
ATTATTTGGACTCAGCGGACTATTCAGCTATGATTAGCTTCTTAGTAAATGGAGAGACCTTAATGATTTCAGTAGAAGCTAAAAGTTTTGATAATGCCGATGAGGTCAATAATAGATTTGCGAACGCGCTTATCCAGTCGGTAAATATTCGCGGGCAGCGCGTTAACAAATTAACGCTTCAGCCGGGTTGGAAGTGGTCAGTAGATGTCAAGCCAAGTATAGGAACAGCAACCTGCCAGGCAAGCCACTTAGGTCTTATTTTGTCTGGCGAGATTTGTTGTGTTCATGATGATGGCCAGACAGTAAGTTATCGTGCAGGAGATGCCTATTCCATCGCCCCGGGACACGACGCATGGGTTGTAGGGGATGATGTGGCTGTTTGTTATGAATTTGCTGGAATGTGGGGCGAATAATTATTTTACTACATCAAACTGAACCAAAACCTGTATAGGTAAAAAGGTAAATCATGGAGCCAAATTTTCATGCTCTACAATTAGTCGCGGAGATAGCAATAGGTATCGTTGGTTTTTCCGCAATATTAATTGCGTTAAGCCGCACCGCAGAAGGATTTAGTGGCCCTGATAATTTCCGCATTCAACTACTGACGTATTCAGCGTTTGGAGCAATGTTCGGTGGCATTCTTCCCTTTGGTATCTTCAATAGTGACTATGCAGAATTATCTTGGACCATTATGTGTTGGTCCATATGTCTTTACTCAGTGGCTGGGTTACTGGTATTTCCTAAGAGAATGTTAATGTTGCGAAATCAAGGGCATGAAAGCATTTTCCCCATCAAGCTCTTTCTGTTTCAAACAGGGCTTCTTTCAATAATCTTTATTACCTCTGGACTTATGATTGGCGGTTACTTGAGTGCGCTGCCAAATATTTATGTCGGTTGCTTAATATTGTTTTTAATTCAAAGCACAATGGCTTTTATAAGAACAATGTTTGTGCGAGTCGGCTAAATACTCTTCAATCGATGCTCTATACCTTGATCTCCAATAATTTCATGGCGGCCAATGCGGCTCTAGATCCCTCTTTTAGAGCATTGGTGTGACTCATGTAGCCATTGAGTTCTGAATGACCAAATTGTATTCGACCATAGGCTTTTTTAACGATGTCCTTGGGTGACTCTTTGCCATCTTTGCCAAAATGAAAACCGGGCTGAGGTGATATATAGGCGTGGCCCCAGCGGTTTAAGACAATGCCTGCAATATCGCGCCGAGCGTTAAAGCCGTAGTCAGAAAACATATCGGTCATTTGCTTTACAATTTCCTCTTCATAAGCGCTGTAGGATTTACTGAGTAGCTCGGCGCGACCCATAGATCCTTGCGTTGCAATAGGATACCCAGGGTTATTAAACGGGACATAGAACGTCATCACAGCTGGTTTGTTAGGCTCAAAAGGTTGGTTTTTCTCCCCGGTATCCATAGGGCGCCGTATAGAGAAGAAATTACCAAAGCCCTCAAACCATCGGGCGGAAGAAATTCCTAATTTGTCAAGAAACCGCCAATGGCGTACAGCAACATTCACCACCAATATAGGCGAGTGGTGGAAGTCTTTGTAGGCCTCAGTAATCTCAGTGGGTAAGTCTTTAATAATATTTTTTCCTACCCAACCGCCAATGGCCGATACGACAGTCTTTGCCGTAACACGTTTAACTACACCCTTTTCTTGGTAGGTAACATTGACAGACTTTGCGCTATCTGCAGGTCCAGCATGGCTAACATCAATAGCCGTGCTATTTAACCGAATATTAATGGGGTTATTTGGTCGATCCAGAGCACTAAAATTAATAGGATTAAATAAAATATCTTCGAAGCTATTCCCGCCAGTGATGCTCTCTGGCATGAGGTATTTCACAATGTGCCTAAAACTGCCGGTATTGCCGCCAGGAAAGCTTAAGGCACCCATTTCAACTTCATCAATACTGCTGTCATAAACATAGCGAGCGCGAGTGCAAGGCATTTCCAGTTCTCGCGCTGAATAGGCCGAGTAGACATCACAGCCAACTCCTCCCATAGAAATAGCGACAATAGGATCGAAGTACTCAGTTACCTCAGAGCTGTAGCCATAGACTTTTTCAAGCAAGTCTTTGTAGGACATGCTGTCCAGCCAGCGATCAATATCCTCTCCTTGGTACTTATCTTCGCGATCTTCAAAAGCACGGTTTAAGTCTGCTTTAAAGTCATCAGACCAAGGCAAGCGCGCAAGTTTATCGACCCGCGGGTTAATCACCCATGGGGTTTTTGTACTATTACCAAAAAAGTAGCCTGTATCAAAGCGTTCTTCGTCCCAGTACACACCATAGTAGTTTTCTATTGGTGCTTTAATCTTGGTTTTATTGGGATCTTGGGTAACAAATTTGTATTCAAAAGGTAGGCCCGTTACACGATAAATTTCAGCAATAAGACCTTCATCGTCTTTTTTAGGAGGCCCAAAATCATTAGATCCTTGGGGGCCATAAAGCGTATAACCATCAACTTCAAATTCATTTTGTTTGGCTTCGCCACCAAAGACGGGGTGGTTTTCTATAATAAGACACTTTTTAGTGTTGCCATATTTCTTGTGGAATTGGTAAGCGGCACCAAGTCCAGAAAACCCACCACCAATAATAACCATGTCATAGTCTTCATCAGTGTCTTCAACATCATTCATTAATGCTGGCGTTAAACCATCTCGAATTAAGTGTGCGGCTTCTCGAACGGAGGCCACATTGCCATTTGAATTAGCGTAATCACCAACCCCTCCAAAACCAGTCCAAGCATCATTGAAAAGCCCCAGCGGTTTTTTATCTGCAGCCAACGTGGGTAAGCTTGAGCTCACTAATGCGGCACCAAACCCGACTAAGGTGCCGTTGACAAAGTCTCTACGTGAAATGCTATTGGATAACGTTAAATCACCATTCTTATTCTTGGACATTATAGAACCCCTTAATCGGCGGCTTTTCCCACGGTAAAATATGGGTGTTACACGCGGGCTAACCATCGCCTTTATAAAATCAGCAAGTCACCTAAAACTTATAGTGCATGTCTGTGTTACAAAATACTAAAGATTTAGAGCTACTATAAAACCATTATGGGCATGTTGTCGAATTTGGGCTTATTATCGGGCAGTTATGAGAGACGATACCTAAAAACCACAGCGATTTAGCTCTGCGAACTAGTAAGCAAGACTAGTGCCGACTAACTCTTCTGCGGTGGCTAAGGGTACATTCTTCAAAAATTGCATATACTAGATTCCTAGAGCGCATGTTTTTATTTACTTAAGATAAACTAGACGAGGCCATTGGTTATTTTGTGCGGCAGCGGGCTATAAAAAAGAAACGGTTAAACTAGGGAGGGAGAGAGTGGATATTTATACGCTTGGGATAGCGGTTAGTGTGGTTATTTTCATCGCTGTCGGTATTTATGCCGGTCGTAGTGTAAAGCAACTGGATGATTATTTTGTTGCCGGTCGACGAGCACCGACTCTGTTAATTGTCGGCACATTAGTTGCCAGTGTCTTTAGTACTTCTCTTTTTCTCGGTGAGGCCGGGTTCACCTATGACGGCCAATTGGGGCCCTATATATTAATGCCCGGCATAGCGGTTATTGGCTATGTCTACGGTGCAATATTTTTCGGTACCTTTTTACGCCGAAGCCGCGCACATACGGTGGCAGACTTCTTTGGGCAGCGATTTAATAGTCACAGAGTCCAGCAGGCTGCTGGAATGACTATCATTGTTGGTCTAGGTGGCTATTTGCTGGTGGTTACTCAGGGTGCGGCCATCTTGCTGACAGAGTTAACCGGCTTGAGCTACTTTCAGGGCATTATTTTGGCTTGGTTGAGCTACACACTGTTCACTCTATATTCTGGCTCCAAGGGCGTTATTCTCACCGACACCCTCATGTTTTTATTATTTTGCGTGGCCACTGTATTTTTTGTTTTTTATATTGTTGATGGTATGGGGGGCGTTACTCAGGCAGTGGAGGATCTCACTCAGGTAGAGAGTAAGCCAGATATTGCTGCTTGGCACGGCACCATTGGTGCTGGTACTGAGTGGCCAACGGCAACGGACTATCTGATTTGGAGTTTAATAATGGATATGTCCTGGGGCTTTGTTTATGCCGTGGGCCCCTGGCAGTCTAGTCGCCATTTAATGGCTAGAGATGAACATGTTGTCATACGCGCGGCCGTTTATGCGTGTTTTGCAGTGGCACTCATGCAGGTTCTTGTCTACGGTATAGGTGGGCTAATAAACCTAGCTAACTCTGGGCTTTCGCCATCTGAGACGGTCATGATATGGGCGGCTAAAAACCTAGTGCCAAGTTTTCTAGGTGCTATGTTGCTGGCCGGTATAATGGCTGCCGCGCTATCTTCGGCATCAACATTCTTATCTCTTATTGGCTTCAGTGTGAGTAATGATATCGTAGTACGTAAAAAGCAATTGACCGTTAATGCATCACGAATTGCCATGTTTGTTACTGGCTTAGCTGTATTGGCACTATGTTTTATTTTCCCACCCAATGTCTTTTGGTTAATGCTCTTCATTGGGACCGTATTTGCATCATCTTGGGGTCCGGTTGGGTTTATGAGCATCTGGAGTAAATCCATCACCGCAGATGCGGCATTTTGGGGCATAGTGACCGGATTCTTTGGTAATGTGATTCCAGCATTACTTGAATATATAGGCGTTATTGATCTACCGAGTTATCTCAATCCTGCACTAACTGGTGCAATCATCAGCCTGATCACCATTGTCTGCGTGTCAAGAATAGGAGCTGTTACCGAACAAGAAGCGCAGTATCGTGATGCCCTACACCGCACACCTGATACCGACTATAATCTACAAAAAACCAAGACCACCATGCTGGCTCCAGCAGCGCTAATACTCTACGGCTGTGTGATGCCATTGTTATTGATTAAGTACTACGTTACTCCTTACCAAGCAGGTGTTGGTCAGTTACTCGCAGATGGCTCGGTAGATTTGACCACCGGAGAGGCCATATTGGCTATGCTGTCAGCGCCGGTCTATATAATCCTCGGCCTGGTTGTCGCCAAAGTGGTTTGGAGCAGATACAGCCCTACTCATAGCCAAGTAAGTGATTAGGTTTTACTGTAAGCTCCTCCTATCTAGAAAACATGGTAGTTTCAGGTCGACAACTTAGGTCGGCCTGTCATTTCGTTAAAAGTTCTGAACTAGATTGTTGCGGCAACCACGTGAATGCTTTGTTAGTAAGTTAAAGCTCACTTGGGACCCCCCACTTCATAATACTAGCCCTTTTTAAATGAGATTATCTATGCGATCTAGTGACTATGCGGTTGATGCCGAGAAAAAAATTAACTGGAAAGTCTTCCAAATAGTCTGGCCTTATCTGGTCGAATATAGATCTCGTATCATTATTGCTTTAGCCTTTTTAGTGTTATCCAAAGGGGCGAGTATTTCAGGACCATTTCTGCTAAAAAACATTGTGGAAACACTCGGCGACAGAGGAGTCTCTGGGTTGGTGATGGTGCCTGTGGCGTTAGTCATAGCCTATGGTTTTGCTCGTTTCTCAATGATTATGCTTGGTGAGATCAGAGACACTATCTTTGGGCGCGTAACCGAACGAGCTATGAGTAAAATTGGTCTTCTAGTCTTTAAGCATGTCCATAGCCTTGATTTGGACTTTCATCTGAATCGCCGTACCGGTGGGTTATCGCGAGACATTGAAAGAGGCATCAATGGCATTAGCTTTTTAATGCGTTTCTTTATATTTAATATTGCGCCGACATTGCTTGAGATCGCTTTAGTTATAGGCATTTTACTGTTCAATTATGGCGTCGCCTTTGCTCTAATAACGCTGACAGCAGTTGTCCTATATATATTTTTTTCAACGATTACCACTGACTGGCGTACCGCATTTGTTCGCGAAGCGGCGCGTGCAGACTCTGCAGCAAGCACTATTTCTATTGATAGTTTGTTAAATTATGAAACGGTTAAATATTTTACTAATGAAGAGTATGAAGCTAATCGCTACGGTAAGTCTCTGCATCAGTGGGAAAAGGCAAAACGTAAAAATCGACTGTCATTACTCGGCTTAAATGCTGGCCAGGGACTGATTATATCTATCGCCATGACATCAATGATGTGGCTGGCGGCACAGCGTGTTGCGCAAGGTACTATGACACTGGGTGATTTTGTATTAATTAATGCTTTTATGATGCAGCTATTTATACCGCTTAACTTTCTTGGGTTTGTCTATCGCGAGATCAAAGGGTCAATGGCGAACATCGAAAACATGTTTGCTCTTTTAGATCTTAAGTCTGGCGTCCAGGACTCCGCCAATGCAGCTGAGTTAGTCGTCACTAAGGGCGTTATCCATTTTAATCGTGTGTCATTTCATTATAGAGAGGACCGCGCCATTATTAGAGATATGAGTTTTACCATTGAGGCAGGTGAAAAAGTTGCTATTGTTGGTGCGAGTGGCGCAGGGAAGTCTACCTTGGTCAAGTTGCTGTTTCGTTTTTATGACCCCAATTCAGGCAGTATCGTTATTGATGGTCAGGACATCAGTCACGTTAGTCAACTGAGCCTGCGCAAAGTAATTGGCATAGTGCCTCAAGATACCGTTTTGTTTAATCAAAGTATCTTTGAAAATATTCGTTACGGCGATCCAGAGGCCTCGGATGAAGATGTGTTACAGGCTATCAGACTTGCGCATCTTGAAGACTTTATTGCTCAATTACCGGAGGGTTCAGGCACCATAGTGGGAGAGCGAGGCCTCAAACTTTCAGGGGGTGAGAAGCAACGAGTCGCGATAGCTAGAACGATCCTTAAGCGACCACCTATTTTAGTATTTGATGAGGCGACGTCCTCACTGGATAGTATATCTGAACGTTCAATTTTATCTGCGTTAAAGGAAATCTCTCAGGGACATACAAGCATGGTGATTGCTCATCGCCTCTCTACGGTTATTGATGCTGACAGAATCATCGTGATGGATCAGGGTGCTATGGCAGAGCAGGGCTCGCATCGAAAACTACTTTCCCAAAAAGGGCTTTACTTTGACCTGTGGAACGCGCAATTAAAAGAGCACAGCTAGCAGTATTTGACCCCACGTTAGTGTTGGTTGCAATTTTGGTGTTGCGACTGTGAGCTGTGTATCACACAGATCTGCTTAGGCATAAGTAATGATCCAACTGTAGTAGTAGAGCATTGCGAGCAGCGGAATGGCTAAAATTCCGGCAACAATCTTTACAGTGATCTCAGCCCCATGGCTTTTGTATCGGGTTTGATTTTTCATGTGCTCCTCAAGAAATTAGTGAACGGTTGATATCAGTGGGCTAGCATTCTTTGGGGTTAAGTATCGCTAACACGAATCATTATCATTTACATTCAGCTAAAAGTCAAATACACTAATGAAAAACATGTTGATTAATGTTGAACCGGTTCGACGGGTTCTGCTGATAACCAAGCATGCTCAGTTCATCAGGTTAGACCCAATCAGGATAATGATTAATGAAACTAAAATTTCTCTGCAGTACTCATCATGCGCACTTATCGCAGGATCCGTCGAGAGCGTTGACATTTTGGCAAAGTGGGTTTGATACGGCACAAATTTTCTTCGATGAGGGCTCATGGTCAGAGGCCTTGGCGCATATTGGTTGTGCATTTGAAACTGCCGAGATCATTTTGATGAGTGATGTGGTGGATAGCCACAATAGTATTGAGTTAATGACATCATCGGCTGTCATGCTGGCTTTTACATTGTTAAAGCTACACAGGGTAGACGATGCTCGAGATGTCTATTGGAGTTCCATTTGGCGTCTTGAGAGAGAACTTGGTCAAGGGAACGTCCAATATAGCGAGTTGCAAAAACACTTAGGCTTTCTCTACAGTTGCGTCGAGAATCTAAATACTAGGTTTTTGTTTACCGACAATACGTCTATTCAGGCTACAGTTCACCATGGGTCCTCTATTCATTGATATCCCTATGGGAGTGTTTTTTTCTAGTAACTAACAGGGGTTTTTAGTTATAGTTATTATATCTTACGTCAACGGTATAACAGCATGTCAAATCACAAAGCGTTAAATATGTTTGGTCGGTCAGGAAACCCTGCGCTTAATGCAGATACCTTTGGTAAAAGCGCCCAAACAGGATCATCATCTGGCGGGATTCAATCCATGAATTCGCAGACAATGACTCTTGAAGGGACTGTCAATAAGACTGGCATTTTACTCGCGTTAGTAGTGCTCTCCGCATCGTGGACATGGAACTTATTTTTTGAAAGTGGCAGTGCCGGTGCTGTTATGCCTATTGCAATTGGTGGTGCTATTGTGGGCTTTATCTTTGCATTGATAACCATATTCAAAAAGCAGTGGGCAGGTATTACGGCACCCATCTATGCCTTGGCTGAGGGTCTATTTCTCGGTGCTATTTCTGGCATTTTTGAAATGCAATATCCCGGTATTGTTATTCAAGCGGTGGGCCTTACTTTAGGTACTTTAGCTTCCCTTTTGTTTTTATATAAGACTGGCATCATAAAACCCACTGAAAACTTTCGGCTAATGATTACCTCTGCGACTATGGGTATTGGCTTGCTGTACTTAGTAAGTATGCTGATGAATATGTTCGGTTCTGGTGGTATTGGATTTATCCATTCCAATGGTCTTTTTGGGATTGGGTTTAGCTTATTTGTGGTTGCTATCGCAGCATTAAATCTAGTCTTAGATTTTGACTTTATTGAACAGGGTTCTGAGATGGGAGCGCCTAAATACATGGAATGGTTCGGTGCTTTTTCACTGATGGTTACCTTGATTTGGCTATATCTTGAAATGCTTCGATTATTGGCTAAGTTGAGAAGTCGATAATGGACGCAAATAGCCTAATTTTTGGCTCTATCGCGGTTCTTTCATTGGCAGTATTCTTCTATTTGGGTCGGTTTAAAGCGTCTAGCAAGCAAACCGACCGAGAGGACCGTATTAACTGGTCAGCTCGCAAATTTTCACTGGGCAAGATGTTTCTCTACGGACTTGGATTAGCCTGTGCCATTGCGTTAGTGGCGCAAATTATTTAAGACCGCTATTTAGCTAAACACTGTACTTTGTCATACAAATAAGATGTTAGCTGTTGGCGGTTGCCAACAGCATCTAAGTCAGTCCAGAGTAGTGGGTCGCCAATTTCTGCAATAACCTTAGTGCCAAATTTATTGCTGGCTTCTTTAAGTAATAAGGCCATTCGTAATGGTTCTGCTATATGGGATGCCAAATGAAAAATTCGACTATTTTGGCCTCTAAAATAAATGGGTACAACGGTCGCCTGAGTATCCCGTATTAGCTTTGCGGCGAACGTCGTCCATGGCGCATCAACTACCGTTCCAAATCCCTTGCGATCTGCGGTAGAGACAAATCCAGAGGGAAATACGAGTAGAGGTATGTCTTGTTCTAGAGCCTCTTGGGCCATTTTTTTACTGCGTATATTATTCTTTACTGCAACCTTAGTCTCATGGAAGTCAATGGGTAAAAAGTACGGCGCTAGATCTCGATCTCGGCACAACATTGCATTGATGAGAATACGAAAGTTACCTCGCGTCTTAACAGCTAAGTCACAAAGCACCAAACCATCGACCACACCAAAAGGATGATTAGCCACAAATACTAGGGGGCCAGTTTTAGGTAATGCGTTTAATTTGGCAGCATCATAGCAACTATCGATCTTGGTAGCCTTTAATGCCGAGGTGAAAAATGACTCCACATCAAATGGTTGTTCTTTTAACTCATCATAGATTGATTCTATTTTACGACGGCCAAATAAGATTTCCACGCCGGAAATAAATTTTTGCATTATCCAGGGGTCCGTTGGCTGCACATAAGACAGCGTCGGATTTTCCTGAATATACTCAGGAAACAGAGGTTCCAAATTATCGTTTTTTTGGGACAAAATATCTCTCCACATCTCGTCGGCCAATTTTTACACAGTTTTTATAATAAGTGCCAGCACTAAAAACGTCATTTTGGCCGCACTATATACTAGTGATTAGATAAATAGTCGATCTACAAATAACCAAAATAGCACTTGCATACATAGTTTATTTGCATAGTTCAATCGACTCTGAGATTATCGCGCTAGCGATATAAAAACACTTACAAACAGAGGGATTTTATGAGTACTAACAGAGAACTAGATATTGTCGTTTATGGCGCTACAGGTTTTACCGGCCGCTTAGTGGCTGAATACCTTAATCAGACTTATGGAGTGAACGGCGAGATCAAATGGGCCATGGCAGGCCGTAGTATGGAAAAACTGGTAGCTGTTAGAGACGAAATGGCTATCTCAGCGGATGTGCCTTTGGTGGTCGCTGATTCGGCGGACTTTACTTCTATTGAGGCAATGGTCAAACGTACTTCCGTGGTATTAACCACCGTAGGACCCTATCAACTCTATGGCAATGAGTTAGTTGCTGCTTGTGCGGCAATCGGAACAGACTACGTAGATCTTTGCGGTGAGCCCGCATGGATGCATAAAATGATTGCTGAGCACTCAGCGGCCGCTCAAAAAAGTGGCGCACGTATTGTTTTCTCTTGCGGCTTTGACTCAGTTCCGTTTGATTTAGGCGTATTCTTTCTACAGCAACATGCTGTCAAGACTCTTGGAAGTACAGTTCCTCGTGTTAAAGGACGAGTGCGTTCAATGAAAGGTACTTTTTCTGGCGGAACGATTGCAAGCTTCAGAGAAACGATGGCGGCGGCTGGACGAGACCGAAGTCTAATTACCGTGTTGCGTAATCCATTTGCTTTAACTGAGGGCGTTGAAGGTGCAGAGCAACCACTTGGCAATAAGCCTGAATACGACGAGGCGGTGCAGAGCTGGATAGCGCCGTTTGTGATGGCTAGTATTAACACTAAAAACATTCACCGCTCCAATATGTTGTTAGGCCATTCCTATGGAAAAGATTTTGTCTATGACGAAATGATGGTCACCGGCCCAGGGGAGAAGGGCGAGGCTATGGCTACGGCAATAACCAACGACACCTCTATGGCTGAGAGTAAAACCAAGCAAGGAGAAGGACCCAGCAAAGAAGAGCGTGAAAACGGCTACTATGACGTGCTTATGGTAGGAGAACATACAGATGGACGTTCTGTGCGTATAAGTGTTAAAGGTGATAAAGACCCTGGTTACGGGTCGACCTCCAAGATGATTTCTGAAAGTGCCGTATGCCTGATTAAAAATCCAGATTTAGGTGCTGGCGGTATTTGGACCACAGCGCCAGTTATGGGTGCTGAGTTGATTGAGCGTTTGGAAGCCAACGCCGGATTAACTTTTGCGATCGAAAGCTAAATTAGTGCTGAGATAGCGGGTGGTAAAACTGTACTAACTGAGGCCTTGCGCGGATGATTAAGTTTCACTCTCTCAAAGATACGTTAATAGATGAACTCCATAACCGACCATTTCCGGTGGTGGAGTTGCCCGCTCAGGTGTCAAATATTGTTGTCTTAAATCCTGCAGATCGCAATATGGAACTTGAAGGCCTAAAAACTTTGGCCGCTGCTCATAACATGCCTCCTCCGCCGGAGGGGGTAAGTTGTTATTACCAAAGCGCAGAAACATTCGATTTGCGCTGGGAGAGGCATAATGAATTTTCCACCTATACCCTTATTTGTCATAAGCCCCTGACTGGAAATACATTTGAGAGTGGATTCTCGCAACTTAGCGAGGAATGGTTAGGGTCTATTGATGGCGAGGTAATCAGCGCTAACCACATAGATCTTCGATCCAAGGCATCAGCCCCAAAGGAAATAGATGAACTGAATAGCTACTTTGATGGGCATCGACTTATTGGCAGTAAAATCTATGATGGTAATGCCACAATTTGGACATCTATGCGCAGCCACAGTGATGGTTTTAGTAGGACCTTAGTTATTGACGAAGGTATTGACGCCAGTCAGGCAGGTAGGGCGGTACGCAACTTACTAGAGATATCAACGTATCGGTCGATGACGCTACTAGCGCTGCCTACTGCGCGAGAACTTTTGCCAGAAATAAGTATTTTGGAGCAAAGCCTAAGTAAGACTAGTGCAAAACTGAAGCAGTTAGAGACTTTAGAAGACGAACAAAATTTAATGGCAGAGTTAATTTCTGAGGCAACGCAAGTCGAAAAGCTAATTGCTGACCATAGTTTTCGGTTTTCTGCGACTGAGGCTTACTTTAACTTGACCGAGACACGACTGGATATGCTTCGGGAAGAAAAGATTCCCACGATTAGAACACTCAAACAGTTTCATGTACGACGATTTATACCCGCCTATAATACCTGTGTGTCGGTAGTTAAGCGTAAGCAAAACCTTTCCCGCCGTATTGGCCGGACAAGTGAACTACTGCATTCGCAGCTTCAGCTATCGCTTGAGGATCAAAATCAACGCCTTTTGGCGTCCATGGATAAACGCAGTGAATTGCAATTGCGTCTTCAGCAGACCGTTGAAGGCCTGTCGGTAGTGGCAATTACCTATTACTCTATGAACTTGCTCAAACTGATGATTTTGCCATTACCTATTCAGGATTATGTGCCGCTAAGTGATGCTCTAATTATTGCATTAGCAACGCCCGTTATTTTTTGTTCGACCTTGCTAACTGTTAGGCGGATAAGAAAGAAGCTAGGCAACCAAGGTTAGGTCGGTAGCAAAGAGTTAAACGACATTATTAGTTGTTGCGTATATTCCAATCGACACAATCTTGGATCGTTACTCCTGAGCCCCCAAAAATATCTAATGCACTGCCAATGGTTAAGTCAACCTTGCCATCAGACAGGCTATCGACCCTGTCTAAATCATCGAGTGATTTAGCGCCGCCAGCATAGGTTGTTGGTATAGACACCAAGTTGCCAAGAAGGCTAATTAAATCACTATCAATGCCCGCTTGCAGGCCTTCGACATCTGCACTGTGTATCAAAAATTCAGCGCAATAGGGCTGGAGTTGTTCAATTAAGTGCCTATCAATTTTGGCGTTGGTAATCGTTTGCCAGCGATTGGTGGCGACCATCCATCCTTGATTCGTTTTTCTGCAGCTTAAGTCTACTACCAGATTATGGGCACCAACCTCCGCACTAATCTCAGAGAGCCGCGCCCATGAAAAATCATTCTGCTCAAACAAATAAGACGTGACAATCACCTTAGAGGCTCCAGCATCGATATACGCTGCGGCGTTGTCTCTGGTCACACCACCACCAAACTGTAAACCTTTTGGGTATGCCTCAAGAGCACCTAGCGCGGCTTGCTGATTGTTGGCCCCCAGTGAAACGATGTGCCCGCCGGCAAGACTATGACTTCTATAAAGTGCTGCATAATGGCTGGCCGGTTTATCGCTAACAAAGTTGGTGTCAGCACCCGCATCACAGAGGCTACCACCAACAATTTGTTTTACTTTGCCTTCATGCAGGTCAATGCAGGGGCGGAAAACAGTCAAGAGTCTTACTCCAAGTAAGAATATTAAGCGCATTATAAGCTTTTTATGCAAACATAAGTCATGTATACAAATCGGTCATGGCTGGCAGTCGAACAAAGTTACATGCGTGACCGTGACAATCGGGTATCGGCGTTGCGCCAGGCATACTCAAAGTCTTTAAAGACACTTTTAGCCTCCTCTGACTTACCTTGGGACGCCAGACTTTGCCATAGGCCAAATAGCGCCCAGCCATTATTTTTATGCCAGGACAAGTCTTGTCGATAGACTGCCTCTGCGTCGATAGCACGACCGGCCTCTAATAATGCAGCGCCTAGGTAGTGTCGTATGGGTTGTGGCCAATCAGGGGGTTCTATGTAAGCATTTTTATCTTCGATCGCTATGGCAGCTTCATAGTCTGCAATGGCTGCGTCAAGATCACCGCTAGACTGTTTGATTTCACCGGATAGCGCTCGTGCAGCGAGCTTAAGAATTGATGATACTGGGGTTGGGCCAACACCATTTTGGTCAATATCTTTTAATGAGATTATTTTCCATAGATCGCTAAGCTCGCGTCTTGCTGAACTCAAGTCGCCCTTTGCTATAAGAGCACCGCCACGGCAATAGTGCCAGATACCGTCTAGGTAGGGCGTACCCCTCCCCAGAGGTTGGCTGTCTAGTATTGCATCCCAGCGGCCGAACATTTTATTCACCAAGCACACACCAGATACGCGCTTTTGGTTTCGCCCTCTTTGGTAACTATTAGGGTTAATCTTACTAACGAGTTTGTTGGCGGCATCTATTGCTGTGGCATAGTCACCTTGAAAGGATGCTGCATATTTGATGAAATCAATCGCGTGGGGAGCGTGAATCTTTGCTGACAGTGGATAAGTGCCAAGGTTGGGTAGCGGTCGATCACCCCAAATTTCTAAGAATTCTTTGTCAACCTCCTGAGAGCGGACATTACTGGCTACAGCCTTTTCAAACTGCCCAACGCGAACATAAATATGTGAGGGCATGTGCACTATATGCCCTGCCATAGGCATTGTAGCGGCTAATCGATCAGCTGAGGCAAGTGCGCGTTCAGGCTCCCTAGAGGCTTCCATTAAGTGAATGTAAAGATGATTAGCTCCAGGGTGATCCGGTCGAGAGGCTAGGGTATTTTCCAGTATCGCTGCAACTTTTCCCGTATCACCTACCGGAGACCCATCGTGGTTCCAGTAATTCCAGCGACCTATGTTCATAAATGCGGCGGCATATAATGACGCTATATCGGGGTCATTTGAGTATTTCCGTTGCAAGTCTCTGGCGGCATTCATGTAGGCAACATCACGTTGGTGGTTGTCAGTAATCGAATTTTGGTCGTACAGAATATACAGCGCATTGATCATATCGCGCTCAACGGGAGAAGCATTATCGATCAATGTGAGCGCTTTTTTAATAGCTTTTAGTCCCTCGCGCTTGGGATCATCCGGCATACCGCTGTAACGACTATTGGGGTTTGGTCCCATGGCATGAGCCAATCCCCAATAAATCATTGGATGACTTGGGTCATGCTTTGCTGCTTGCTGGTATGACGCGATAGATTCTGGGAAGTAGAAGCCCCAAGCGTAGCGCAGGCCCTGATCAAAAAACTGCTGAGCCAGTGTGTTTGAAGTAGATATGGTGCGGTGATAGACACCAGAACCTTTAATTAAAATGGCGCTCTCAGTCTCATTATTTTTCTCTGAAGCCCCCACAGCAGTCTGCGGATACAATGAGTAGGCTACAATTAATGTCGCAAAAAGAAGTGTCCCTAAATAGTTGACGAAAATACGCATTGAAAGCCTTTGGGTTAGAGTAATTCGATACTGAGTATAATAGGCTAGCGCAGGTTTGGTAAGTTATTAATGTTATGCCATAGAGGCATTCGCACTAGCAAATTTAGAGCCATTAGCGCGGTTAAGCGCGGCGGATATGGTATTTCCAGCCAGTAGTAATTTATCGATATTCACGCCGTGCTCTATACCCATTCCGTTGAGCATATAGACTAGATCTTCACTGGCAACATTACCTGAGGCTCCATTGGCATAGGGGCAACCGCCCAATCCTGCCACAGCACTATCAATCACTGAAATACCCATTTGTAGTGAGATTAAGATGTTGGCTAGCGCCTGTCCATAGGTGTCATGCATATGCACTGCCAGGTTACTGGCTGAAACGCTAGCCAATAACTCACTTAATAATGCAGCTGTAGATGCTGGGGTTCCAACACCAATGGTATCCCCCAGAGAGACTTCATAGCATCCCAAGCTTAAAAGCTGCTGGGTGACCTCTGAGACTTGTGCTGGGCTAACCGCGCCCTCATAGGGACAGCCAAGGACACAGGATACATAGCCACGCACAGCTATGTTGTGACTTTGGGCTTTTTGTATCACGGGTTTAAAACGTTCTAGGCTTTCCTCAATGGAGCAGTTAATGTTTTTTTGGCTAAAGCTCTCTGATGCGGCTGCGAAAACTGCGACTTCTTTTACGCCGCACTCTATCGCTCTATTAATACCGAACTCATTGGGTGTTAAGGCACTGAAGATGGCTTTAGGGTAGGCTAATTGAAGCGTGTTACGTATGCTGCTGAACACCTCATCACTACCCGCCATTTGTGGTACCCATTTGGGGCTAACAAAACTTCCGGCTTCGATATTCTTTAAACCAGCCTCGGCAAGCTGACTAATCAGATGAATTTTGGTGGCTGTGTTTACTGCTTGCTTTTCGTTTTGTAGCCCGTCTCGAGGGCCTACTTCAACGATACGTACACTTTTTGGAGTGTTCATAGATCACATGCCTTAAAAGATAGTAGCTCAGAACCGCCTTCAACAAGTGCGCCAGTCTGAAAGTAAAATTCAGCCACTACACCATCATCGGGGGCTAGAATGGTATGTTCCATTTTCATAGCTTCCATGACCATTAGGGTATCGCCTTTTTTAACCTCGACACCAATATCGACCATGACAGCAATAAGAGTGCCGTTCATGGGCGCCTTAAGACTACCGTTGTCTGCGTCTAAATCATCTGTACCCAAGTCAGGTAGCAACTCACGACAAAAAAAGTAGCCCTGGGGTGTAAATAGCCCAAAACCATTATGCTCAGTAACGATGGTTGAATGGCTTGAGTCAATTTTATTGTCTGCGCATAAGGTGCGTTCGCTCTGTTGTATTTGTAGTCTATGGAGGGGGTTTGGTAGCCCCCAGTTATTACTTAAATGCCAGGGCGAATTAGTATCATTAGACTTTTGAGCTAATGTTAGTGCCTTCCTCTGGCGCTCCTCTAAGACGGCGGATGCAGCTAATGGGGCAGCATAGTCAATATCTTTGCTACGCTGACGGAATATCTCCTGGTTGTGCTGCTCAATGAACCCAGTATCTACATCTCCATTTCTAAACGCAGCGCTGGTGGAAAGGTTATAAAGAAAACCAATATTTGTCGTCACACCCGAAATACGATAGTGACTGAGTGCGTCGGTCAAGCGGGCCAGTGCTCGCGTTCGATTTGTATCCCAGACTATTAATTTGGCAATCATGGGGTCGTAATAGATGCTGACTTCGTCACCTTGTATAACGCCGGTATCTACCCGCACATGAGCACTTTCTGTAGGCGGCTGTAGTAGGTTTAAGCGGCCGGTTGCCGGTAAAAAGTCATTGTCGGGGTCTTCAGCATAGATACGTGCTTCAAAGGCATGACCATTAATTTTCAGTTGATCTTGGGCGCAGGGCAAAGGGTCGCCAGCAGCAACGATAAGTTGCCACGCCACTAGATCTTGCCCACTGATCATCTCGGTGACCGGATGTTCAACCTGAAGGCGAGTATTCATCTCCATAAAGAAGAAGTCGCCGCGGCTGTCTAAAAGGAATTCGACGGTACCCGCACCTTCATAGTTGATAGCGCGCGCTGCTTTAATCGCTGCGGTGCCCATTTTCTGGCGCAGTTCTGGGGTCATTCCCGGGGCTGGCGCTTCTTCAATCACCTTTTGATGCCTACGTTGCACCGAACAATCGCGCTCAAACAGATAAACGGCATTTTGGTGGCTATCACAGAAGACTTGTATTTCTACATGGCGTGGTTTAAGTAAATACTTTTCGACCAGCATTACGTCATCACCAAAACTACTCATGGCCTCGCGTTTTGCTGCACTTAAGGCTTGGTCAAACTCCTCGGCCGAGTAAACTGCGCGCATACCTTTGCCGCCGCCACCGGCTGCGGCCTTAAGCAGCACGGGGTAGCCCATTTTGTCAGCTTGGCTTTTTAGAAAAACAGGATTTTGGTCATCACCATGGTAACCGGGGACTAGCGGAACATTGGCATTAGCCATGATAGTTTTAGCCGCAGACTTAGAACCCATCGCTAAAATAGCCTCAACCGGTGGTCCAATAAATGTAATGTTATGCTCGGCACACTGGCGACAAAATTCAGCGTTTTCAGACAAAAATCCATAACCTGGATGTACTGCTTGAGCACCAGTCTCTAGTGCAGCTTTGATAATATGGTCGACGACTAAATACGATTCGCTAGAGGGAGCAGGTCCAATATAAACAGCTTCATCCGCCATTTTTACATGCAACGCTGTGCGATCTGCATCGCTGTAAATAGCGACAGTTGTAATGCCCATAATACGAGCGGTTTTAATAATACGACAGGCTATTTCACCACGATTAGCAATGAGTATTTTAGTAAACATAATGAGCGTCAGTCCTTTAACCAGTTAGGTTTTCGTTTGTCTAGAAAGGCAGTTAAACCCTCTTGTCCCTGCGTGCTTACACGGATACCAGCAATGACCTCACAGGTGTGTTCAATCAAAGGTGGGTCGATAGTTTTACCGCTTATCGCTAAGACTAGTTGTTTAGCGGCGGCAACCGCTTCAGGTCCATTATTGAGTAGTGTACTAATGAGTTGTTCTACTTTCTCATCGAGTATCAGCTCATCAACCACTTCATGAACTAGGTTTATCTGCTGCGCCGTGTTGGGATCAAAGCGTTCGGCTGTCATGAAATAGCGCTTTGCGTGACGCTCACCAATGGCGGCAATAACGTAAGGGCTAATAGTAGCGGGGATAAGACCTATTTTAACTTCGCTAAGCGCAAAGCTAGCATTTGATGAGGCTACAGCAATATCGCAACAACTGATTAGGCCCACTGCGCCACCAAAGGCTGCGCCCTGTACCCGAGCAATAGTCGGTTTCGGCATTTTGTGCAAAACGCTAAGCATTTCAGCTAATGCCTGTGCGTCATTTAAGTTTTGCTGGTAGGAGTAGCTAGCCATGCGTTTCATCCATTGGAGATCGGCGCCGGCTGAGAAACTTTTTCCCTCAGAGGTCAACAGCATCACTCGCACACTAGGATTAGCCGCGATGGTGTTAAAAGCATCGGTTAGCTGGAGAATCATCTGATCATCAAAGGCATTGTGCTTGCCTGGATTGTTCAAAGTGACCCGAGCGATACCGCGACTATCAATATGGGTAATGACTTTATCCATTAATTTTTCTCAATCTACGTTATGCCTTACGTTACATTCTAAAGACGCCAAATTTGGTATCCTCAATGACACGGTTGTGACTGGCAGAAATTGACAGCCCCAAGACCATGCGAGTATCCAAAGGATCAATTACACCATCGTCCCAAAGGCGGGCAGACGCAAAATATGGGTGGCCTTGATGCTCGTAATTATCAATAATAGGTTGCTTGAAATTAGCTTCGTCCTCGTCACTCCACTGGGTACCATCACGCTCATATTTGTCCCGTGTGACTTGGGCCAATACCCCAGCAGCTTGCTCACCACCCATGACTGAAATGCGCGCATTGGGCCACATAAACATAAAGCGAGGATCATAAGCCCGGCCACACATTCCGTAATTACCTGCGCCAAAAGAGCCGCCAATTAAAATGGTAAATTTAGGCACATTGGCAGTGGCAACTGCGGTCACCATCTTGGCACCATGTTTTGCGATACCATCGTTTTCATATTGTTTTCCAACCATAAATCCAGTGATATTTTGTAAAAATACTAATGGAATCTTGCGTTGGGCACAGAGCTCAATGAAGTGCGCGCCTTTTTGCGCCGATTCACCAAAGAGAATGCCATTGTTGGCGACAATACCCACTGGGTAACCAAATATACGAGCAAATCCACAGATTAATGTGGTGCCATACAGTGCTTTGAACTCATCAAAATCAGAGCCGTCCACAATACGTGCAATGATCTCGCGTACATCATAAGATTTCCGAGAATCCGCAGGTACAATTCCGTAGATCTCTTCTGCAGCAAAGGCCGGTTCAATAGGATCTTTTCGATCCCCGTTAATGGGCTTAACACGATTCAGTCGCGCCACGGCCTTACGGGCCAGATCTAGTGCATGGTGGTCATTGTTGGCTAAATGATCTACAACACCAGAGGTGCGAGCGTGCACATCTCCGCCACCAAGTTCTTCTGCGGAGACGATCTCACCTGTTGCGGCTTTTACTAAGGGGGGACCGGCAAGAAAAATAGTACCCTGTTCTTTGACAATAATGGACTCATCAGCCATGGCGGGCACATAGGCACCACCGGCAGTACAAGAGCCCATGACCGCGGCTATTTGGGGGATATTCTTTGCCGACATGGTTGCCTGATTAAAAAAGATACGCCCAAAGTGTTCACGATCGGGGAATACTTCATCTTGCCTCGGTAGATTGGCGCCGCCAGAGTCGACCAAGTAAATACAGGGTAAGTTGTTCTCTGCAGCAATCGCTTGGGCACGCAGATGTTTTTTCACAGTTAGGGGGTAGTAGCTTCCGCCTTTTACGGTAGCATCGTTAGCCACTATGACGCATTCCTGGCCACTGACGCGACCAATGCCGGTAATAATTCCAGCCGCAGGCACTTCTTCACCATAAACATCATGGGCAGCCAATGCTGATAATTCTAGAAAAGGTGAGCCAGGGTCAAGTAATCCTTGGACGCGCTCTCGCGGTAATAATTTACCGCGGCTAACATGCCGGTCACAGGCCTTAGTGCCACCACCTTTAGCAATATGCGCTAAGGTGGTTTTTAAATCATCCACTCGGGCTTGCATGACTTTTGCATTAGCTGCAAATTCTGCACTGTTACTATTTATCTTACTGTTGATGATGGACATAGGAATCCCCTAAACGCTTTCGGCAAAAAGTTCGCGGCCAATCAGCATGCGTCGCACTTCAGAGGTGCCAGCGCCAATCTCATAAAGTTTGGCATCGCGCAGTAATCGAGCAGCGGGATAGTCATTGGTATAGCCATTACCGCCCAGTGCCTGAATGGCTTGGAGAGCCATTTGTGTGGCCTTTTCTGCGGTAAATAAGATAACCGCCGCGGCATCCTTGCGTGAGTCCTGGCCAAGATCACACGCCCTGGCTACCGCATAAAGGTAGGCGCGAGATGCGTTTAAATCTGTGTACATATCAGCAATTTTGCCTTGCATAAGCTGAAATTCGCCAATCGGTTGATCGAACTGCTTGCGCTCGTGAATGTAGGGCAGCACCACATCCAAACAGGCCTGCATAATGCCTACAGGTCCACCAGACAGTACTGTACGTTCGTAATCTAGACCTGACATGAGCACGGCAACGCCACGGCCTTCGCCACCAAGAATGTTTTCAGCAGGGACCTGGCAGTTTTCAAACACCAGCTCACAGGTATTTGATCCACGCATACCTAATTTGTCGAGTTTTTGCTGACGAGAGAAGCCTGGATAGTTGCGTTCGACAATAAACGCAGTAATGCCCTTCGAGCCCGCGGTGGTATCGGTTTTGGCATAAATCACATAGGTATCTGCGTCTGGGCCATTTGTGATCCACATTTTGCTACCATTGAGTACGTAATGATCGCCGTGCTGTTCGGCTTTTAGCTTCATACTCACTACATCGGAGCCTGCGTTGGGCTCACTCATGGCTAATGCGCCAATATGTTCACCAGAACACAGCTTGGGTAAATATTTATGTTTTTGCTCTTCGGTACCGTTTTTATGCAGTTGATTGACGCATAGGTTGGAGTGGGCGCCATAGGACAAACCAACCGAGGCTGAAGCCCGAGAAATTTCTTCCATGGCGACACTGTGAGCAAGATACCCCATGCCCGTGCCACCATATTTTTCATCCACCGTAATACCCAAGAGCCCCATATCACCGAGCTTGCGCCACAGGTCCATAGGGAATTCGTTACTACTATCTATATTGGCAGCGCGCGGCGCAATTTCTTTGTTACAGAACTGGAAGACACTATCGCGGAGCATGTCGATATCTTCACCAAGATTAAAATTTAGAGTAGGGTAGGGTGTGTTCATAGATTAGCTATCTCCAGTAGTTTTAAGCGCATCAATACACGCCGCTTCGGATTGATTGAGGTCTTTTAAAAGGTTGCCAATATCATCCAATTGCTGATTTAGTTTTTCGCGCTGTTGGCGAATCGCATTAATTAGGCTGTTGAGTTGGTCTACATTGGTTTTTCCAGGTTCATACATATCAATTATTTGTCGAGAATCCTCTAGGGATAATCCAAGACGCTTACCTCTAAGGATCAACCTCAGTCGAGTACGATCTGCAGAGCTATAGACTCGCGTTTGCCCCCGTCTAGATGGACTGAGTAGGCCAATATCTTCATAGTGCCGTGCAGTACGGGTGGTAATTCCAGATTCTTTGCACAGATCAGTGATACTGAACTCAGCAGGGGCGGTGGCACGATTAGACATAAGCTAACTCATGTTGTTCTTGAAAAGGTTTATTCTAAGCGACTATTACGTTAACGTCAACGTAAGGCTGGGGGTGCTGGTTTTGTGTTTAGGGGCTTAAAATTATATGCGGGTGTGCGAACGTTATATCAAAACTACCCCATGGTAGTAGTTTTTTAGTTAATTGATACTGGTGCAGTACTCTTGTGCTTGCTTATATATCTCGTGATCCTCACAATCATGCGATCGTTGTTAAGAGGGATTATCATTGTGCAAGTACAGTTAGATGATTTTGATAATAAGATTATCCAGGCATTAACAGACAATGCACGTGTGTCAGTGAGCGATTTATCTCGCCATGTGAATTTATCCCGTAATGCGGTGACCAATCGTGTGAGCAAGCTAGAAAAATCGGGCGTCATTAAGGGCTATAAAGTGATCTTGGGTGATGGCTTGCCAATTAATGAAATGGTAGTTGCCATCATGATGGTCTATCGTAAAGACCGTATGCGAGATACCGAGGTAATTAAGTACGCAGCGAAGGTGCCCGAAATAGTGTCCTGTTTTATTATGAGTGGCGATTATGATGTGATCCTTAATTTACAGGCGCGCTCCCACGAGCGTGTTCACGAAATATGGCAAGCTGTGAGTAGTTTGAAAAGCGTTGATGACACGCATACGACTTTTGCCTTATCTACGGTAAAAATATAATAGCTATTTTTACTTAGTATATATTTCTCGTTCTTTTTCTCTTTCTCTTTTCATCCATATATATTCCTTTCCCACCAATTTTAAGTTGGTATTTAAAGACTTTTTATTAATCTCTTTTTTTGTTATCCATTTAATGCGTGCATATTGCCCATCAGTATCGTCATTTTGACCACATCTTTGGTTAATTCGTGCATGTCTTCTGATATTTTCATTTGTAATACTGCGCTGAAAATAAATTATCGAGGATGGGATTATGTATTACAACATTGCACTTATTGGTTTTGGTGGTGTAAACCGTGCTCTGGCCGACATTATTGCCACAGACGAAGAAAAGTTTTACCGCGAAATGGGCTTCAATTTACGTATTGTCGCGGTTTCAGATATGTTTTTGGGATCAGTCTATACACCAGAAGGTATTGACTTAACTTTGCTAGCTGCATTGCCGGTGGCTCAAGGCGCTTGCGCTACGCTACCCAATGGTAAAGCAACCGCAGAGAATGAAGATATTATTAAAAATAGTAATGCGGATATTGTTGTTGAGGCGACCGTAACTGATTCGGTCACGGGTCAGCCTGCAACGTCGCATTGTCGTTGGGCACTGTCTACTGGCAAGCACGTGTCTACAACCAATAAAGGCCCTCTTGCTTTTGCCGAGAAGGAGCTGATGGATTTAGCGCTTAAAAATAATGTCGGTTTTGAATACGAAGGTGTAGTAATGAGTGGTACGCCGGTACTACGTTTTGCAGATAAATTATTGAAAGGTAGTGAGATTCATCAATTTTCTGGCATTCTGAATGGTACGGCGAATTATGTTTTAGGTTTAGTTGAGCAAGGCCATACTTTTGCGGATGCGATCACATCTGCACAGAAGCAAGGATATGCCGAGGCTGACCCTAGTGCTGATGTTGAGGGTAAAGATGTGATGCTAAAAGTCATTGTTTTAGCAAATCGTTTATGGGGCGCAAATTTGACCCGAGATAATGTTCAGTGCCAAGGCATTACTGGCCTGACCGAAACCATGGTGAAAGAAGCCGTGGCAGAAGGTTGCCACTGGAAGTTGGTAGGCAAGGCGAGTAAGCAAGAGGATGGCTCTGTTGTTGCTAGTGTGTCACCAGAGAAATTATCTTTAGAGCATCCCCTCGCTGGTATCAGTGGCGCGGTTAATGCGATTACTTTCACCTCAGGTATGTTAGGTGATGTGACGGTGTCTGGTCCTGGTGCAGGACGCATTGAGACGGCATACGCTATCTTGTCGGACATTATTGCTATTCATCAGCGTAAGGAGATTTAGAATGACGCTCTTAAACGCTATACCGTCCAAGCAAAACGAACAGCATCAACACATGATTGATGTGATCAACCCTTTTACACTGGACGTTGTTGATTCTATTCCTGCAGCTACGTTGGCTGATGTTGAAGCTGCGCTAGTGAGTGCTAAACATGGCTTTGAAGTCTGTCGTAAGTTAGCGCGTTACCAGCGCGCTAATATTTTAGCAGCAACGGCAGCTATTGTTCGTGAAGAGTTAGAAGCCTTTGCTGTGGTGATTGTGAGTGAAGCAGGAAAAACTATTGTGCAGGCGCGCAAAGAAGTATCCCGTTGCATCAACACACTAGAGTTGTCTGCGGAAGAAGCTAAGCGATTAAGCGGTGAAGTGATTCCCTTTGATTCCTACGAGGGCGCTATGGGGAGACAAGGCTACACGCACTGTGACCCCCTTGGTATTGTGTTGGCGATCACTCCGTTTAACGACCCTCTTAATTTAGTTGCACACAAGTTAGGGCCCGCGATTGCCGGTGGCAATTCCGTTATTCTAAAACCGTCAGAGCTTGCACCATTGTCTGCTATTAAATTAGTTGATGCGTTTTTGCGTGCGGGATTAGATGAGAAAATCATTTCTGTGGTGGTTGGCAATGCCGATATAGGTAGCGCATTGGTATCTGCTGATAATATTCGTATGGTGTCTTTTACTGGTGGGATGGCAACAGGGGAAGCGATTACGCGCATTGCTGGTTTGAAAAAAATAACGATGGATTTAGGCGGTAATGCGCCGGTAATAGTGATGGCCGACAGCGATATCAATAAAGCTGTAGCGGCGACGGTATCGGGTGCTTTTTGGGCATCAGGGCAAAACTGTATTGGTACGCAACGTATTTTTATTGAGCGCAGTGTGTTTGATCAGTTTTCGGTAGAATTTGTTACTCAGACAAAAGCGCTTACTGTAGGTAATCCGATGGATGAAGCGACCGATGTAGGGCCAATGATAACGCCAGAGCAGTCCATACGTATTCAATCTTGGGTGGAGGATGCCATTAAGCAAGGTGCGCTGCTATTAACGGGGCATCAGCGTAACGATAATATGTACACTCCCACAGTACTTACTCAGGTGCCTGAAACGTCTAAATTGTGCATGCAAGAAGTCTTTGCTCCAGTCGTTATTCTGGAAGTTTTTGATAGCTTTAATGAGGTCATCACTTGGGCAAATTGTGTAGATTACAGTTTGCATGCCGGCATTTTCACTTCTGACTTAGAAACCGCTTTAAAGGCAGCAGATAGTCTAGAAGCAAGTGGCGTGATGATTAACGATTCTTCAGATTTTCGTTTTGATGCCATGCCTTTTGGTGGTTATAAGCGCGGTAGTTTAGGGCGCGAAGGTGTGCGTTATGCAATGCAAGAAATGACGCAGTCAAAAGTGGTCTGCTTTAATCGAGGTTGATATTTGAACACCGGCTTTTTAGCAATGCAGTTTTCATCTTTGATGAGAATAAAAGCCGGTAGGAAAATCAACTAAGAGGTGGGGCTGTACCATAGTATAGAGCCATGGAGGGTCATTAAACTGTGGGGGAGAGATTGGCTAGCATCCGGAAAAAGTACACTCAAATTGAGCGAGACTGGAATCTAGGTTGTGTCGACTGCTAGGCCGTTAAATAATTGCGTGATTTACAGTTTTTTGTATTCACCACGATAAAAAATTAGAGGCTCTGTGCCTGAGTCAACGAAGTTACTCACTTTACCGACTAAAATAATATGATCTCCGCCATCGTATTGATGCTCGGTATTGCATTCAAAATAGGCGCTGCATTTAGAAAGAATGGGTACTCCGGCGGAATTCTCGAAACAATGAATCCCGGCAAATTTATCACCGCCGCTTTTGGCAAATTGGTCAGAGATGGATTGTTGGTCTGCACTTAATATATGAATGGCGTAGTGTTCTGCTTGAATGAAGTCGTCAAAGCAATTGGATGCCTTATCAATACTCCAAAGAACTAATGCGGGGGTTAGGGAAACCGAATTGAAGCTATTTGCGGTCATGCCTACTCTTTGGCCATCTTTACCTATTGCCGTTACTACTGTAATGCCTGTAGCAAAGCTACCTAACGCATTACGCAGAGCCATAGGGTCTAGGCTAGATGTGGCATTGTCATGAATATTTTTGGCAGACATAAGTTTTGGCAGCTGGTCGAGTCAATTTCAGGTCGGCAATCATGGTTTCAATACGGTTTGGTTGCAAGCCATTTTATCCGGCAGAGTAGGATTAACTGCCTTTTTATCATTCATGCGTGACTTGCACCCCTCAAGTTTTTGAACCTTAATGGGCGCAGTGATACTTATGCTTCCTCAACACGCGAAAAAGGTAACAAATCGGCAAATGTAGGCGTACGGTTTTCTTTAGCGGCACTCATCGCTTCTACGGTATCCTGATTTTGCAACATACCGGCTTGCCAGGTCGCCATATGGTTTAGGCTGTCTGCAACGGAATGATCACGGCTAAAGTTGAGCATTTCTTTGACACCATTGACCGCCATTGGGCTGTGCTTAGCTATATTTCTAGCTAACTGATGCGCGGCGGAGAGCATTTCGTCTTGCGAATCGTAAACAGTATTAACGAACCCGCACCGTAGAGCTTCATCTGCGCCTAAATTCCTGCTTGTATAGGCGAGTTCTCTGGCCAATCCGGAGGGCATTACATGCAGAATTCTCTGCAATGTTCCAACATCTGCGGTAATGCCTAATTCGGTTTCCTTGATATTAAAAAAGGCATTGCTAGTACAAAGCCTTATATCAGTAGCGCAAATCATATCGACTCCACCACCAATACATGCCCCTTGAACTGCGGAAATAATAGGCATTCGTGCTGTTTCCAGTGAGGTAAAGACATCCTGAAGAGCCAAGATCCAGCGCCGCTGTTTTTCTGCAGCGCGAGCAGGCTCAATATTATTTTCAGTGGCCATACTCTCAAAGACTTGAAGATCCATTCCGGCAGTAAAGTGTTTGCCTGATGCAGAAAGAATAATGACTCTGACTGACCCCATATTGTCCAGAGCATCAATAATACTCGGCAGTTCACGCCAAAAGTCCGAATTCATCGCATTCATTGCAGAAGGTCGGCTTAGTTTAACGTCTGCAATTTGATGGTCATCAATAGTAACTTGAAATGCTTTGAGATCAGAAAAGTCGTCAATATCCATAATTAATCGCTCTCATGGTGTCTTATTATCGTTTTGGAAGATGTTACAACGATCTAAGAGAGCAATAAAGATAATTAGTGTTTGTAGGCTTGATTAATTTACTCACTGGTTTGGCCTGATTTTATTCACAATTTTGGGCTGAGAAGACGTTTCTTTTAATTGATGTCAGATAAACTGCTCATTTTGGTGACAATTAGTTGCTGATTAGAGGGTGCTGTGGCAAAATCCACGCCGTTCAGTGAGGTAGGGGCTTACCAACCCTTTGTTAGCCGTTTTACTAGGTGCCTTTTGAACAAATCTCTATGCGAGAGTGGCGGAATTGGTAGACGCGCTGGATTTAGGTTCCAGTGGGGCAACCCGTGAGAGTTCGAGTCTCTCCTTTCGTACCAAATTTTAATGTCTTACCATGAGGATAGTCCATGCAGGTGTCTATTGAGTCGAGCACAGGCCTAGAGCGTCAGCTGAAGATTGGTGTGCCTGCCGAAAAAATTGATAAAGAAGTCACGAACCGTCTGCAAAAAGCGACGAAAACCGTTTCTATCAAGGGTTTTCGGAAGGGTAAGGTTCCTCTCAAAGTGGTCAAGCAGCACTATGGTAAAGGCGTTCGTCAAGAAGTTGTGGGTGAAATAGTCAACTCAAGCTTTTATGAAGCCATTCAGCAGGAAGACCTCAAGCCTGTTGGTCAGCCTCAAATAAATGATTTGTCTGACAAAGAAGGTCAAGATCTTGAGTTTATGGCCGTTTTTGAAGTTTTTCCAGAAGTAACACTCAAGCCTCTAACGAAGGTTAAGCTTGACCGGCCAGTTTCTGAAGTAACTGAAGCTGATGTTGAAAAAATGATTGAACAGCTTCGAAATCAGCAGTCTTCATTTAAAGTAGGAAAGAAGAAGGCCAAAGATGGCCATCAGGTAAATATTGACTACGTAGGCACCCGTGATGGGGAAGAGTTCGATGGTGGCAAGGCGGAAGGGCAGGACTTGGTATTAGGTTCCAACTCAATGATTCCAGGTTTTGAGAAAGGACTTGAGGGGCTCTCTGCAGGTGATGAGACCGTACTAAAACTTTCTTTCCCTGATGATTATCAGTCTGAGGAACTCAAAGGAGCTGCCGTTGAATTTGCGGTGAAGGTGAACTCTGTTGCATCCAAAGCGCTCGCGAAAATGGATGATGAGTTTTTCAAGTTATTTGGCGTAGAGTCAGGTGGCGAAGCAAAATTCCGGGAAGATGTGCTTGATAACATGGAACGTGAATTGCGTAATGCGATCCGGACCAAAGTTAAGAACCGGGTGATGAATCAGTTATTTGAGCTTAATTCGGTTGAGCTACCGTCGGCGCTGGTCGCTAACGAAATTAATCAATTAAAGCAGCAGATGGTTCAACAGTTTGGCGGCGGCCAACAAATTGATCTTAGTATGTTGCCTGATGACATGTTCAAGGAAAAAGCTGAGCGTCGTGCGGCTCTTGGTGTGATCGTGTCTGAGATTGTCAAAGTAGAAGAGCTTAGCCCAGACGAAGACCAGGTCAGAGCGCGAGTTGATGAGATTGCATCAACTTATGAGCAACCTAAAGAAGTTGTAGACTACTATTACAGCAAGCCTGAACTTTTAAGTTCTGTTGAAGGTGTTGTTTTAGAAGATCAGGTAACTGAGCTAGTATTGGCCAAAGCAAAGATTAAAGAACAAACTCTTGCTTATGAAGATGCCATCAAGCCAGACCCAGAGCCGGGTTCTGAGGCGTAATTCTTATTTTCAGCGCTCAGTGCTGGATGACTGGGTGCTTAGATCCAGCTTACTGAAGAACACCGTATACTCTTTTGTAAGTTACCCACGATTAAATGAGCGAGGCAATAATGAATTTTCAGCAGTTTGGTAATGGTCGAGGCGGATTGGACGTAGAGGCGAGTGGTCTTGTTCCTATGGTGGTCGAACAGACATCAAGAGGAGAGCGAGCATACGATATCTACTCGCGACTTCTCAAAGAGCGTGTCATTTTTATGGTCGGCCAGGTCGAAGACCACATGGCCAACTTAATTGTGGCGCAGATGTTGTTCCTTGAATCCGAAAATCCCGATAAAGACATCCATTTATACATTAATTCGCCGGGCGGTTCCGTCACCGCTGGACTGTCTATTTATGACACTATGCAGTTTATTAAGCCCGATGTGAGCACGATGTGTATTGGTCAGGCAGCCTCGATGGGCGCATTTTTATTGGCAGCTGGCGCGCCGGAGAAGCGGTTCTGTCTTCCTAATGCTCGGACTATGATTCATCAGCCAAGTGGCGGTGCACAGGGTCAGGCAACAGACATTCATATCCAATCGCAGGAAATTCTAAAGATTAAAGCAAAGCTGAACAGTCTTATGGCTCATCATACTGGGCAATCTGTCGATAAGATTACTGAAGATACAGAGCGCGATAACTTCATGAGTGCTGAAGAATCAAAAGATTATGGGCTTGTCGATCAGGTTCTAGACAAAAGATCCTAGAGTCGGTAGTCTTCTAGAGTTAGTTGTAATGGCAGTGCCTTAGGGTGTTGGTTTAAAGTAGGAGAAAGTAATGAGTGATACTGGTAGCCTAGGAGATGGCGGAAAGCTTCTTTTTTGTTCCTTTTGTGGGAAAAATCAAAATGAAGTTCGTCGTTTAATCGCCGGCCCGTCCGTTTACATCTGTGATGAATGCGTTGACCTATGTAACGATATAATTTCAGAGGAATCACTAGCTGTTGAATCTGAATCGACAGCGGAGAAACTCCCTGTACCTACAGAAATAAAAACTATTCTAGATGAGTATGTGATTGGTCAAGAGCGCGCAAAACGGATCCTGTCTGTTGCCGTCTACAATCATTATAAGCGTTTGCAGGTGAGCGAGCAGCCAAATGCTGAGAAGACTGATGTTGAGCTTGGGAAAAGTAATATTTTGCTGATTGGCCCGACTGGCAGTGGTAAAACTCTCCTTGCGGAGACTTTAGCACGACTTCTGGATGTTCCATTTACCATTGCAGACGCGACGACGTTAACTGAAGCTGGTTATGTCGGTGAAGATGTTGAAAACATTATTCAGAAGTTACTACAAAAGTGTGACTATGATGTAGAGAAGGCCCAACGAGGAATTGTCTACATTGACGAAATTGATAAGATTTCTCGGAAATCAGACAATCCGTCGATCACGCGCGATGTTTCTGGCGAAGGTGTCCAGCAAGCGTTATTGAAGTTAATCGAAGGAACTGTAGCGTCCGTGCCTCCTCAGGGGGGTAGAAAGCACCCGCAGCAGGAGTTCCTGCAAGTTGACACATCTAATATATTATTTGTATGCGGTGGTGCATTCTCAGGTTTGGAAAAAGTCATTCGCGACCGATCCGAGAAGGGTGGCATTGGTTTCAGCGCTCAGGTCAATAGTAAGGATTCTCAAAAGTCGATTGGCGAAACACTCCTTCAAGTAGAACCAAGTGATCTCATTGGTTATGGTTTGATTCCTGAGTTCATTGGTCGTCTACCGGTCGTTGCTACGCTTCAGGAGCTAGATCGTGAGGCGCTGGTCAATATCCTCGTTAAGCCGAAGAATGCCTTGTTGAAGCAATACCAAGCTCTTATGGCTATGGAGAATGTTGAGTTGGACATTCGCAGTGATGCCTTGGAGGCGATTGCTGAAAAAGCGATAGATCGAAAGACTGGTGCGCGTGGTCTACGTTCTATCCTAGAGACTGTGTTGCTTGACACCATGTACAAAATCCCATCTGAGAGTAATGTGGTGAAAGTAGTGGTTGATGCTGCGGTAATAAATAGTGATAACGAACCTATGCTCGTTTATGAGCAGGTTGAACCTAAAAAAGTCTCTTCTGACGAGGGCTAGAAAAAGGGCGACGAGAGTCGCCTTTTTTGTGTCTGTTGCGAATACTTAAATAATTTCCATAGTGTTGCTGATGGCCCTATTGTTATTTTGGTTTTTGTCCCAATATATAAATTATGGGTCGCTATTTGAATATGGCGGCAAGGAAGCACTTAAATACCGAGGTAACAATGGTTCTATCAACCCCCGAGTCCAAGCAAACAAGCTACCCACTATTGCCATTGCGTGATGTTGTGGTCTATCCGCATATGGTAGTTCCGCTGTTTGTAGGTAGAGAAAAGTCAATTGTTGCCTTAGAGTCTGCCATGGAAGGTGAAAAACAAATTATTCTGGTTGCTCAAAGAGATCACCTAGAAGACGATCCGGGGGTTGCTGATATTTATGAAGTGGGAACCCTAGCGACCATTCTACAAATGCTTAAACTGCCAGATGGCACACTTAAAGTATTGGTAGAAGGACTTCATAGAGTTTGTATTGAGGCCCCGTTTGACGATAAAGCATTTATGCGGGCTACTGCGGCAGAGCTCAATGGCAAAGATCTTTTAGAAGAAGAAACCGAAGCACTAGTGCGTTCGACAACCGGTTTGTTTGAGCAGTATGTGAACCTTAGTAAGAAAATCCCACCTGAAGTAATAGCTACGGTTAGCGGAATAGAGGACGCGAATAGACTCGCTGATACGATTGCATCTCATATGACGCTCTCTCTCGAGCAAAAGCAGGAGGTGCTAGAAATAGCGGATTTGACTTTGCGACTTGAGCACCTGATGGGTTTAATGGAGGCAGAAATTGATCTATTCCAGATTGAGCAGCGGATTCGTGGGCGCGTTAAAAAGCAAATGGAGAAAAGCCAGCGCGAGTATTACCTGAACGAGCAGATGAAGGCTATTCAAAAGGAATTAGGAGACCTAGATGAGGGGCTGTCCGAACTGGACCAACTTGAGAATAAAGTTAAGCTTGCCGGTATGCCAAAAGCTGCCTTAAAAAAGGCTCAGTCTGAACTAGGTAAGTTAAAGATGATGTCGCCGATGTCCGCTGAGGCGTCTGTGCTGAGAAATTATATTGATTGGATGATAAGTGTTCCCTGGAAAAAGCGGACGCGGGTGAAACATGATCTTGTGAACGCGGAGAATACTCTAAACGAAGACCATCATGGGCTTGATGAAGTTAAAGAAAGAATTCTTGAGTTTCTTGCGGTACAAAAGCGGGTAAAAAAGCTCAAGGGCCCAGTGCTTTGTTTGGTGGGGCCCCCTGGGGTTGGTAAAACGTCTCTAGGAGAGTCGATAGCGCGCGCTACTGGCCGAAAGTTTATTCGAATGAGTCTGGGTGGTGTTAGAGATGAAGCTGAGATAAGAGGGCATCGTCGGACTTATATCGGCTCTCTGCCGGGAAAATTGATTCAGAAACTCTCTAAGGTTGGCGCTAAAAATCCATTATTCCTGTTGGATGAAATTGACAAGATGGGAATGGACCAGCGAGGAGACCCTGCGTCAGCACTTCTGGAAGTTCTAGATCCGGAACAAAATCATACATTTAATGATCACTATTTGGAGGTTGATTACGATCTCTCAGAAGTTATGTTCATTTGTACGGCTAACTCAATGAATATTCCTGCGCCTTTATTAGATCGGATGGAAGTGATCCGAATTCCAGGATATACGGAAGATGAGAAGGTAAAGATAGCGGAAAAGTACCTAGTTCCCAAACAGTTAGTGGCCAATGGTTTAAAGCCTGCTGAGCTTGAAATTAGTGAAGATGCTATTAAGGATACTATTCGTTATTACACTAGAGAAGCGGGAGTGAGAGGGTTAGAGAGAGATATTGCGAAGATCTGTCGTAAGACGGTGACCAAGCATGTTCGTTTTAATGAGACTAACGCGGAGCATATTGGTTCTAGCGAACTAGAAGAGGCGTTGGGTGTGCGCAAATTCGATTATGGTCGAGCCGAAGTTGAGAATCAAATTGGGCAAGTAACGGGTCTAGCATGGACTCAAGTGGGCGGAGAATTACTAACGATAGAGACCTCAGCAATTCCTGGCTCAGGTAAAGTAATCAAGACAGGTTCTCTTGGCGATGTAATGCAGGAGTCCATTCAAGCAGCTTTGACAGTGGTTCGAAGTCGAGCGCAGCTATTGGGCATTCGTAGAGACTTTTATCAAGAAAATGACTTACATATCCATGTTCCTGAAGGAGCTACCCCCAAAGACGGGCCGTCAGCGGGCGTTGGTATGTGTACGGCTCTAGTCTCGGTTCTTACCAATATTGCGGTGAAAGCCGATGTAGCTATGACCGGTGAAATAACGTTGCGTGGTCAGGTGTTAAAGATTGGAGGGTTAAAAGAAAAACTGCTTGCTGCTCATCGAGGTGGTATCAAGACAGTTATTATTCCACATGATAATGCCAGTGATTTGAAAGAAATTCCTGACAATATCAAAGCCGACTTAAACATATGCCCGGTTAAATGGATAGATGAGGTTTTGGCGATTGCTTTGGACGAAAAGCCAGAGCCACTTAGTCAATCAGATTTTGTTAAGGCAAGTTCGTCTAAATCCGATCTGGAGGCCAATCAGAGGGCTAGTACGCACTAGGTTTAAACTATTTTGGTCTATTTTAAAGAGACTGCTTGACCGCATGCGGCCGCTATTGGTATAAAGGGTCTAGGGACTGCATGTTTACTTGAAATAGGTAGTATCAAAGGGAACCGATGCGCCTTTATTGTATTTAAATTACTTCCAAAAAAAAGGGGAATACCGTGAATAAATCTGATTTGATTGATGCTATCGCTGCAGGCGCAGACATTTCTAAAGCTTCTGCTGGGCGCGCACTAGATTCTGCAATTGAAGGAATCACTGGCGCACTGAAAAATGGTGACCAGGTGTCTTTAGTTGGTTTTGGAACATACTCAGTTAAGCACCGCGCAGCGCGTGCTGGACGAAATCCTCAAACTGGTGCTGAAATCCAGATTAAGGCCGCTAATGTTCCTAGCTTTAAAGCTGGTAAGGCATTGAAAGACGCAGTAAATTAATAATTGCCTGGGGAATCCTTACGGATTTTCTCGGACTTTAGAGGCGCATCTTTGATGCGCCTTTTTTACGATTAGGGAAGATAGAATGTTAGATAGTTTTAGAACAAACATGAAAGGCATGGCGATTGGTATTACCGTCGTTATTGGCGCCATATTCGCTTTTTCGGGAACTGGTACATTATTTCTGAGCGGTGGCGGGGCTGATGCAGCTCTAGTTGTCAATGATTCGACTATTACCGAATTACAGGTGGCTCGGGGTATTTCTTCACAGAAGCAACGTATTTTGAATGAGAATGTGGGTCTTGACGCTTCCTTAATTGACGATGAGTTTCTTCGTCCAAGTGTGGTAGAGCAGCTAATTGGCAGAGAGCTTCTGTCGCAGGCGTCTAAGAGCCAGAGAATGACAATATCTGAGCAAACTATCAACGAATATATTGTTAATAACGAGGCATTCCAGTCGGATGGTCGCTTCGATCAGAATCAATATCGATTTGCGCTTCAGCAGCAGGGTTATACAAGTGCTAGCTTTAAGGAAATGCTTGTTAATGACATGGCTGTTCAGCAACTCATAGCGGGTATTACAGGTACTGGCTTTGTTACACAGACTGAGTTGTCCGCTTTAGCGTCGGTCACTGAACAAAAAAGAGACTTTTATTATCTGACAATCCCAGCTGGGCCGATCGAAGAATCTATTG
>ENA-ORXF01000349-ORXF01000349.1-marine-metagenome-genome-assembly--contig:-NODE-349-length-34744-cov-14.125797_pt1 | contig 34744 bp, 30 predicted proteins | sample MGYA00237864_ERZ511476 | MGnify/ENA primary metagenome ERZ511476 (study PRJEB26306, sample SAMN06343908) | marine metagenome | isolation source: coastal waters | place: Atlantic Ocean: West Antarctic...
GTTACAAAGTAACGTCGAATATCATTTGGAGCTGAGAACGGCTGTTTTTTTGCAAACCGCTGATTAAATCCATGAAGCAGGGAGCCATCAGAAAATGCTACATTTGCAAAACGCGCCATTGAAATTTTTTGGGTCAAGCTTTCACGCATTAAGAACATTTCCATTATCCGCTTACTAGCACCCATCATATTAACGGGGTTTGCCGCTTTATCTGTTGAAACACAGAAGTATTTTTTAGCACCCATGTCTTTTGCCAATCGCAGGGTCCTAACGGTATTAAATACATTGACCATTATCATTCTCATGAGTGTATAAGGATCTTTCTCACTTCTAACATGCTTTAAAGCTGATAAATTAAAAACATAGTCATAAGGCCCCTCATTCTTCATAAGAGACTCGAATTCAAGAGACCCACAATCGAGAGCAAAAGTCTTAAACTCACCGGGGCCGTAACCAATAGTACTTCGAAGGTCGCGAACAAGCTCAACCATATTATTTTCAGAAATATCAACCACATGAAGGACTTTAGGTTCACGTCTAAAAATTTCTCGAGTAACCGCCTGCCCGATTGAACCGGCTCCTCCAATAACTAAAAAACTACCGCTGGATACTAGATCTTTAACAATTTTAGATGAATCCAAAATATCCTCATCTAAAAGTTGAGCTCTTCTTCCTATAAGTGATAAATAATTCATGTTTTTAACTCCCTTCCTTTTACCGCTAGACAAAGAACATCAATAGTTCTTTTGGCTTGAATCTCCCTAGAAAAAAATGGAGAAGCTTTCTTACCACTTGAAGCCAAAGAAGCACGAAGATCTGGATTCTCCTTCAATTCCCTGATCTTTTTTGCTAAGGCGCCTGGGTTATCCGGCGGAGCAACTATTCCAGATCCGCACTTTAAAATCAAACGACTTCCATCGCTTTCAGGGCCGCAGTATATAATGGGACGTCCCGAAGCCATAGTTTCAAATATTTTAGACGGTATCACATTTTCAAACACCGGGTCGTTTTTAAGGTGCACTAACCCAACATCACACAGTCCCCAGTAACCCGGTATGTCTTCTCTAAGCTGCTGTCCAACAAAATGAACGTTCGTTGCATTCAACTCTTCTGCTAAACACATCATTGATGACTTATCAGCTCCTTCGCCAACAAATAGAAAATGGATATCTTTATCCTTCAAAATTGCAGCTGCTCTCACTGCATTCAATAAATCATGAGACAGCCCATGAGTACCAATATATCCAACAACAAATTTATTTTTCAAATTTAAACTAGCAGCTAAATGTTCATCATATTTTGGTTGAGAAAACATAGCAGTATTTGCGCCGTTTATTACAACGTGCACTTTTTCTTCATTAACCCCTTTAGCTGTGAGAGCAGATTTAAAGCTGTCAGTAAATACGATTATCTGCTTAGATGTTCTATAAATAAAGTTTTCGATAAGCTGAAAAAACTTGTACGCCAAAGAGTTGCGACTCATTCCAGTTGTCCCAGCAATTGAGTCAGGCCAAAGATCTCTTATTTCTACAACATGAGGTGTTCGCTTCAGAAATGCAAAACCAATTGCTCCTAAAGGGGCAAATATATGCGGTGAAGTTGAGTAAACAACATCGGGCCTGCTCAAACTTAAACTATTGAAAAAGGATGAAAAAGCAAATGAGATATAATCAATAGTACGCTTAACCTTCCCTTTATTGTTAGTCATATAAGTACCTACCCTCAGCACATTTATCCCATCTAGCACCTCCCAATACCTAACTTGGTTTTTATATCCCTCATAAGGTTTACCCAAAGGATAGTTTGGTACATTTGTAATAACTGTTACATTGTGGCCTTGCTGAACCCATATCTTACATCGATCAAATATATGAGCTGCAGGAGCGCTGATCTCAGGTACAAAGTGGTCTGTAAAAAAAAATATTTTCATATTAGAGCCAATTTACCACAAGCTTAGTTTTCCCACCTAGTTTTCGGTGAAGTACCAAAGTTTTCATAGGTGACAGTTTTCCAAAACTCTCCGCATAATAATTAGCCTCTATAGAAACATCGTCAGCTTCAGACTTCCAAGCAACTTTTATGCCGTCCGTGAAAATAAAATATCCACAATCTTTTGAATCTGATAGTATGAGCCGAACGTCAGGGTGAATATGAAACCGTGTCAAATAACTTACGTTACCGGCATCAACATTATCCTCGACAGTAAATGCTTCATCGAATAATGATACAGTCCTCTGATGAACCGGTGAGCCTGCTATATAGCGATAGCCATCATGCTCTGCACTTACAGAGCAGCTATCAAAAAATGAAACATTTTGCACCCGAGATCTGCGACCTACCCTGAATCCAGACCAAATTTCTGAAGAATTTTGACCCTCGATCTCGACTGTTGAATGAGCGGCTGTGCTTCTCTCATAGTACCTTCTAACTCCATTGCCATATTCTGATGTACCTATATTTACAAACAATCTTTGCCTAAACAACGAAACCTCTAGCGCAAGCGCATCTGCGTGGCCATGACCCGCAAGATAACTAGCGCCAACTTCGGCAACATCAAAAAATACCACTGCATTCTTATTGCTCAATCGAATATAACCAGTAGCGTTTAAATATTTAATGCTATCGAGTTGTTCAGCAAAATCACTCCCAATGATTTTATTGGTCCGATTGACCAGACCCCTTGGGGTTTCGGCCGCTCCAAGCACAGAATCATTAAAATACGCTATTTCGCCGTCAGAATGACACATATATGCCAGCCATCGATTCATGGAAATAGCAGTCTGCGTAAGATATGTAGATTCAGCTGCCAAAATATGAGGGGCTGACTCCTCCTTTGAAAGTTGGAGAATGTCTAGCACCAATTCCAACATTAAACTATGGTACATGGGGGATAATTCAAAATGACCGCCATCATCCAGTATTTGCTCTCGTAGTTCATGTTTAAGAATTTTTACTCCTAGTGCAAGCCACCTATCTCCTAACTTACCACCAAAAAAATAACCGGCAAAAATTAAAGCTTTAGCATTTTCTAGTAAATGATTTCCTAATAAATGATATTCTAAGGTGCGTTCGAGAAAGCGTACTTGCTGAAAAAGACTCGATAATTGACTGGGGGATGCCTCAGATCTTCGTTCCCAGAACCACTTAATCCAGTTGCATATCCTAAGCGATAAAGGGTACGGATCCCATGCAACGCCCATACTAGAAGAATTATCTCTGATCCACTGGTCAACTAACGACTCCTTTAGGCTTTCAGTTGTATTCTTTCCCAAAAGTCCTTCGAAGTAGTGAAGGTTATATAGCCAAAGAAGTGGTATATTGCTTTGATGCCAGCCGACTGGAAACTTCAATTCAATTGTTTTATTAAGGAACCTAAACTTATGGTGGTCTAACAAAGAATCATGCTTATTTGGGAATTTTGATGGGGCCTCATATTTCCTAATAACCATATCTCTTGAATCAGACAAACAAGGTAGTTTAGGTTTATATATCATGCGCCGAACTCTATGATAAATCTGCTTTATCCTTAGATACTTAAGGGTTCTGTAGTACAAGCCAAAAACTTTCAACCATGCCATATTATGAGGTTTTTATGTTAAGTAACTGACCTGCCGCAATGATACTAAACTTTGATACTTCCATCAGTTGTGCAAATGGAATTGGGCATTCTGACCCCGCTTCGATAGATTCGACAAATGCATTAGCACAATCTGTTATTCCCTTATCCTGACGGAAGAGAGATTTAGATTTTAATCCATTAAAACCATAACTTTTGAGTTTTGAAAAATTATCTAGCACAGCAACACCACCTGACTGAAATACTTCAATCCTTTCTTTAGGGAAAGATCTATGGCCATTAGCGAAGTAGTGAACTGTTCCAATAGAACCATTTTCGAAGTTTAAAGTTAATGTAACTGTATCGAAATTTTTAGTAGCTTCAATATCGCCACCCATCGCGGAACTATGAATCGACAAAATAGATGATCCAGTTAAAAATCGACAGATATCAATGAAATGACATGCCTCTCCAATAATACGACCACCACCTCTTTCTAAATCATGCACCCAGCTTTCAGAGGGAATTGAGCCAGCATTACATGTATACACGATTGACATAGGTTGCTGCTGTTTCACTGCGCCTTTTAAAGCAACCATTAAAGGTGCAAAGCGACGATTAAACCCAACCATCAGGCAACTAGCTTTTCCAGCTTGCTTGCTTAAGTTATATGCCGAATCGATTGCCTTTAACTCAACCATATTTAGCGCCAATGGCTTTTCAACAAAAACATTCTTGCCTTTTTCTAAGGCCGCTACGGTGAATTTGGCATGACTGTCATGCTGGGTAGCGATAACTACTGCATTAATTTCTTCGTCAGTAAAAATCGTTTCAGTATCTGTTGTATTTTTTTCAAACTTAAACTTCCTTCCATAATGTGATCCTGTTATGCCTTGAGAAGACGAAATAGTCTTTAGAGTAATATCATTTTTATGAAAAGCAGGTAGGAGAGTGCGGCCAGCATGGTTACCCGCGCCGATGAGACCCAGCACTACCTTTTTGTTTTCACTTCTAACTTCTGGCTCGATGGTATCGAGAACAATAGTCCTTGATAAATTAATATTTTTTACATCATAGGTTATCAGAATACCCAAAACAGTTTTATCTGTGAGCAACTTTTCATAAGCTTTTGATGCAAAGTCAACGTCAAAGCTACAGCTCTGTAATCTTTCTACAGCTATTGATTTCTCAGAGAACATATCTAAAACTGCTTCAAAATTTCTGTTCTCAGTCCATCTCACATACCCTATCGGGTAATCATTACCCTCATCTTCATAAAATGGGTCATAGCGGCCAGGACCATAAGAGCAAGACACTCTAAAACTAATCTCTTTTTCATAAAAATCGCTACGTTGAAGATTTAGACCAACCACGCCAACTAGCACAATACGGCCATTTTTCCGACACATCGTTGCAGCATTATGGACTGGTTCATTACTGTCCGTAGATGCAGTAATTATGACAGCATCTATGCCACGACCCCGAGAAAACCTTTCCGCTGTATCGATAGGGTCCTCACCGGAACCCAAAGTAAGGCCTTCAGCTCCAAATGACTTTGCTATATTTACTTTGTCGGCATCATAATCCAAACCAAGCACACGACAACCATTGGCGCGAAGAATTTGTACCGTCATCAAGCCGATTAAACCGAGACCCATAACAACTATGCATTCGCCCAAAGTAGGGGCGGTCAACCTTATTCCCTGAAGTGCTATAGAACCTACCACAGTGAAAACGGCTGTCTCATCTGCTACATTGTCTGGTATGGCGGCTACCAAATGTTTCGGAACACATACGACTTCCGCATGTCTACCATTTGAAACTACTCTATCCCCTACTTTGAATTCCGTCACGCCTTCTCCTACTTCATCCACAATACCCACATTAGAGTAACCCATGGGCAAGGGTTGATTTAATTTCGATGTCACAGCATCAATCGTAGGCAACAAGCCATCTGTTTTTACTTTATCCAAAACCATTGCAACTTTTTCCGGTTGCTTTCTAGCTTTTTGCAAATAATTTGATTTGCCAAAATCTACCAACATTCTTTCAGTCCCAGCTGAAATAAGAGAGCAGGAAGAACGTATAAGAACATGCCCTTTTCGACACTGCGGACGCGGCACTTCATCTAAAATTGTATCTCCATTACCTACATCTTGATAAATTTGCTTCACATTTGGCCCTCATTTTTTACATTTGAATTATCTTTTATCTTAGCCTCAGCTTCAATGAAACTAAAAGTGCTCGTATTGGTTTTACTCTTTACCATGTCGGTAATATGCAGCATCAACATGGTAGACAGTAAAACCTCAGACCACGGACGTTGATAAAGAGGATTTTTTTCAAACATCTGAACTACTGAAGTTTTATGACCAACGTCCTTGGGCCAAAATTTATACTGTTTAAATTTATTCTTATCCCACAATTTCATAGTCTGGTAGTCCTCAATTTTCGCCATTACATTCCCGTGCTGGAGATTAATCGACTCACTTACCCCATCAAATGGCTCTCCTCGAGCAGTGAACGTCATGGTTACTAAATCACCTCTATCAGAACTCATAGACAATGAAAAATTTTCCTCTCTCAATTCATCATCTGAACATATCAAGCTAATATTCCAACGATCAGCAACACTCGACTGACTCAATAAATGCACAGTAAGATCTATCCAATGGCCAACGTTCCCACAGATCCTAGTCCCCTCCTTCGGATCATAATACCAGTGGTCGCGGTCAATAGCATGGCCTGCAATAAAATATTGAATAGTAAAAGGATGATCATGTGATGAGAGTTTTTCCCGCAAGATTTGAGTGGCCTTTGCAAAGGGTCTATTATAACCAACAAATAAGTTGTGCTCTTTACCTTTTACCGCTTCACAAAGATCGGCAAGCTGGTCCCAAGAGACCGAAATGGGTTTTTCCACATGGACTTTCATGCCCTTTTTAAGGCCTGCAATTGTTTGTGACGTGTGTGATGCATGGTTAGAAGCGACGAAAAGATATTTCGCTCCCTTTAACTCTAGTAAATCTTCGAAGGATTTCGTGTAGTATTTATACCCATAATTATCTTGGGCACGCATAGATTGAATTTCATCAATGTCATAACAACCTAAAAATCTATTCCCTAATTTTTTTGACATAAAAAATGATGCCGTAGTGAGTCCGAACTGGCCGCATCCAGCAAGCACAATGTCTCTGCTGCGCGGGAGTAGACTAAAGACAGGAGGTATTGCAATGGAAAGACGATTAAGCGTCTTTGCATAAGTCCTGTGAAAGCCCCACATTTTTATAGAGCGCCAAACCCTTTGTATTTTTATAATTGGCCCTGAGAGCTCGTAATGAAGCTTTTGGGGGTCTTTTCCTGAATCTTGCATAATATTATATTCCCTGAAAAAATATTTTACCTAAAAATTTATATATATGGGCTCTGGTGTACTAAATATTACGTAAATAAATAAAGTTTATTAACACAAATTATCATATCCACAAACCTCTTGTATCTATAATTATTCCCTTTGGCAGATCATCAACCTTAAACTCATCATGGTCAACAAGAAGAACATGTATATGTGCAGATTCAAAGGCATCTTCCATACAAACGAGCTCTAAATTACTTATTTGTATTGGAATAGAATCAATATTTGGCTCTACAACAATAACTTTTCCTTTATGACTTTCTGATAATTTGACCGCAATTTCAAGAGATGGACTCTCGCGAAGATCATCTATATTTGCCTTAAATGAAAGGCCATAACAAGAAATAACAATGTCATCAATAGACTTATAAGAGTTCTCTTTTAGGTATTCTAAAATCCCTTTATCAATCTTATCGAGAACCCATTGAGGCTTTCTATCATTAACATCTCTAGCAGAGCGAATTAAAGGACTTTCTGCAGGGGATTTACTTATAATAAACCAGGGATCAACAGCAATACAATGGCCTCCAACACCAGGACCTGGGTTAAGAATATTAATTCGAGGGTGCTTATTTGCAAGTGATATTAATTCCCACACATTAATTCCAAGATCATCGCATATCATTGAAAGTTCATTTGCAAACGCTATTTGAACATCTCGGCAGCTATTTTCTGTAAGCTTTGTCATTTCTGCAGTTTTAGCGTTTGTAAGATAACACTCACCTTCTAAAAAAACTGAATACAAATCAGCTGCCAGCTTCGAGCATTTGCTGGTTATTCCACCAATTACGCGATCATTAGTCACTAGTTCATTAATGGTATTACCTGGTAAAACACGTTCAGGACAATAAGCTATCCTTATGTTTGAGTCTTCACCGTATTTGGTCGGAAATGTTAAATCAGGCCTAAGTGATTCTAGCCAATTTTCAACCAATTCTGTTGTTCCTACTGGTGATGTAGATTCAAGTATAACTATATCTCCTGGCTTCAAAACCACTGATAGCGATTCTATAGCTGCCTTAATAAAAGATATATCAGGCTTTGGGTTGCATCCATCATCATCAAAGTTAATTGGTGTTGGGACAGTAATTAAGAATGCATCGGCAGCCATTGGAGTCTCTGATGCGAAAAGGTAGCCATTCTTGACTGCAGTGTTAACAATATCTTCTAAGTTTGGTTCAACAATATGTATTTGTCCTTTATTGACCTTTTCAACCGTAGTTTTATTTATATCAACCCCAATTACATGTAGTTTATTAGACGCAAAAATTGCTGCAGTCGGCAGTCCAATATAACCTAACCCTACTATACAAATTTTAGAAAATACTTCTTTGTTACCCATGCTTATTCAACCTTATATTTTGATAATAATTTAACTATTTTTTTTGAAGCATTGCCATCGCCATACGGGTTATTAGCATTACTCATTGACAGATATTTTTGAGAGTCTCTTAGGAGTAACTGAATTTCTTGAACAATAATTTTACTATCAGTACCTACTAATTTTACTGTACCTGAATTAACCGCCTCAGGTCTTTCAGTATTAGTTCGCATTACTAAAACAGGCTTCCCCAATGATGGCGCCTCTTCTTGTATCCCACCAGAATCAGTTAAAATTATGAAAGATTTATTCATTAAGTAGACAAAAGCCAGATATTCCAAAGGCTCTATAAGAAAAATATTACTAACACCTTTGAGCAGTTTATAGACAGGCTCTTGAACACTTGGATTTAAATGAACAGGATAAACAATTTGAGTGTCTTGATTATTCTGCGCTAACTCTTTTAATGCCTTGCATATTTCTTGAAATCCATCTCCAAAATTTTCTCTTCTATGTCCAGTTACTAATATTAATCTTTTATTGTGATCTAAGAAATTAAATTTCTCTGAAAAATAATTTTGTAACTCTTGGCTATTTTCTAACTTATTTTTAATTAGGAATAAAGCATCTATAACAGTATTGCCTGTTATGCTAATTTTATTGCTATCTATATTTTCTTTAATTAGATTATTTTTTGCGTCTTGGGTTGGTGCAAAGTGATATTCTGTTATAGCGCTGATTAATTTTCTATTAGCTTCTTCTGGCCAAGGGGAATATATATTGCCTGTCCTTAAACCGGCCTCAACATGTCCCACTGGAATCTGATTATAAAAAGCTGCTAAACCAGCAGCAAAACTAGTCGCCGTGTCTCCATGAACAAGAACAAGATCTGGTTTTTCTTTGTCAAGTATAGGTTTCAAACCATTCACAACTAACCCAGTAATCTGGTTCAAGGATTGAGATACTTTCATAATATCAAGATCATAATCTGGTTTAATTTCAAATAGCTCAAGAACTTGATCAAGCATTTCCCTGTGCTGACCAGTTACACAAAGCTTCACTTCAAAATCTTTTGAAGAGTTTTTAAATTCTAAATAAAGTGGAGCCATCTTTATGGCCTCAGGACGAGTTCCAAATACAATAAGAATCTTATTCATGTTTATTATAAATCCTACCTTTTAACACTGCACAATTTAATACATTTTTAGAATATTTAGTTGATAAGTATAGTTTATAATTACACATAGTCTACTAACCGATTATTAACTGTAATCATAATCTAAATTAATGTATTTTTTTAGGGTTATATTTTATTATTTCATCTAGAAATTCTTGTGATGATCTAATAGTCTGCATTTTATTTTCCTCTTTAAGGAAACGCTTGACTGCCCTAGAGATAGATATAGCTGAATTTGGATCAAAGGCTTCAACAGGTTCAATTAAATCTCTTACATAATCAAGCTCAGAACTTATAATTGGCAACCTAAATTCACTTGCTTCGAGGAGAGGAATGCCAAAAGATTCAAAAAGTGATGGATAGATGAGAGCATCGGCACTTGCATATAATTCAATTATTCTTTTATGAGAAATATGTCCATGGTTTAAAATATTAATTTTATTTTTTTTTACTAATTTATTTAGGTATGAGTCAAGCGTTGGCCATAGATTAGTGTCTACAGTTATATGTAAAGTTGGTGTTATAGATTCTTGAGCGAGAATTTCCCAAGCTTCCAGAAGTTTTATATGATTCTTATGGGGCTCTCCTGATGCCACATAAATAAAATCTACATCTAAGTTAGATTCATGAGAGCCTATAAAAACTCTATCATTTAGCTCCATATCTAACATTGGGCATATTTTAAGTTCTATAGATGGAGATATTCTTTTTTTAAAGATTCTAGCCATAGTAGCAGTCTGGACAATTATTTGACTAACGAATTTTAAATTAACTTTTAGTAAGATTCTCTGAATTTTTATTTTAGTTTTTACAAAAAGGGGGAAACCTTGTATGCCTTTGTCGTCAATAAGATATCTATTTTGTATAAATAAAATAATAAAGCCAGGCATTTTAAATAAAGGTGGAAGGTTTGCGAAGAAAAGGATCGTATCACCATTATTTACATTTTTAGTAAGCCATTTTTCAAAAATTAATCTATGAATAAAAGATGGATTAATAGTTTTAACATCCCACCCCCTTAAGTCAATATCAGTTGTATCTAGTCGCTTATCAATTATTAAATTACATATTATATTTTTTGGTGGGTTTTTGATAAGTCCTTTTAATAGGGTCTTTCCACCACCTATATGAACCTGGGGGGCGTATAGATAAAATTTAGAACTCATGAAAGATATTTATCATCAAGGGCTCCAGGAATCTTAACTACAACAGTAGTTGTATTATCTAAAGCCTCAAATGCAGTAGCCTCATATGGCTCAATGGTAATAATATCACCCTGCTTCCAAGTTTTATTAAACATAATAACTTGACCCTCTAATATTAGAGTTATTTCAGTTGCAAGCTTATGATAATGTTTTTCTTCTTTATCTCCTTTAAGATATTTTTTAACAGCCACTTCACAATCTTTTGTTGAATGAGCTGTAGGTGAAAAACCGCCAACAAACCAACCCTTAACCATCTGTTCTAATTTATTAGTTTTCATTTTTAACACCTATTTTAAGTTTATATTATCGGCTTGGTTTTTATTTTTTAATGGAATATATTCATCTTGACTAAGCTCATAAATTCCGACTTTCAAGTCTTTTAGTATAAGCTCATTAAATGAGGGGGCTACAAAATATAAGCCATTTACCTCAGCTCTTTTAAGTATATTATTCTTCATTGCATCCACGAAATGTTTAGTTTTTTGGTACCAAAAAACTCCAGCAGTAGCATTAGAGCTAATTGGATTTCTCTGAGCAACCTCGACTACGAAATTATCTTCTAACTTTACAAATGAGTATCTGGGATGAACTGACTGAAATATTAGTGTTCCTGCATCTAATTCCCTTTTACGAAAATCATCTAAAAATTTCATAAAATCAATTTCAACAAGCTCATTAGCTGTGACAATTAAGAGTTCTTTTTCTTGATCTAATTGAGAAGCACATAAAAGTCCAGTACATCCAGAACCCTTAGTTTCAGCAGAAATATTCACAGACTTGGAGCCAGGTACTAACAATGAAGTAATATTATCTAGATGGAATTTTTGGAACTCAGATTCAAGAAATGCAAACATAACATCAGAGCCTATGATTGATTTTATCCTTTCAGCTATATGTTCAAGAACTGACTTACCTTTAACTTCTTTTAAACAAGAAGGATAGTCTCCCAAATCGTCAGAATATGCTGACTTGCTTGCAGCTAAAACTAATACATTAATTAAAGTATTATTAGGTTCTTTTGGATTCATAATTAATCTGCCTCCACTTCTAACTCGTTAATGCGATTTATAATATTCGCATATGTGACATCGGTTACTTCTTCAACAACCAATAAATTTCCTCCAGATGCTCGAGCTGCTTTGATTCCATTTTCATTATCTTCAATAATCAAACATTCTTTAGGATCAAGCTCAAAAGTACTCATCGCCTTTATATACATTTCAGGATCAGGCTTACCATGAGAGACGTCCTCATTAGAAACCAGTAAATCAAGATACTGATCTAAACCAGCTAGATTCATCATTACTTCAACGCTATTTCGAACAGAATTTGAGCATACTGCAGTTTTATATCCCAAAGAATATAATTTTGAAAGCGCATATTGATGAATAAAAACAGGATTGCAACTTGTATAAACAATGTCCATAGTATATTTTTGCTTTAGCTGATTAATAAAACCATGTAACTCTCTTGGCAAGCCTCTATTAGCAGATAAATATTCAAGCTTTTGAAGAGTTGGTAGGCCGTCAAATGTTGAGAGATGGTCTGCTCTAGAGATATTAATTCCAAATAAATCTAAAGCTTTATTTAATGCATCATAGTGCCAATCCTTAGCTTCAATAAGAACTCCATCCATATCAAATAAAACTGCTCTAATCTTCATAATATAATATCTTCGAAATAGTTTTTAGCATCTTCAGGAAAATCTGTACAAAGTAAGATTGATTCATTGTTTTGCAAACTTTTTAACTTACTCCATAAATTAATATGATTTCTTCCATGCAGTTCTGGTGAAATAATACAAAGTTTTTTATTATTTTTAATTAAATCGCTGATTGTCTGACTGCTGTACCATTCTGAATAAAATGCATCTAATAAAATTCCAGCTGATTTATCTGGCCAAACATTAGTTTCAAATTCACTTATTCTTGTATACACATTAATACCTTCTTTAAAATAAGATAACGTATCTGGTATGGACATATCAAAAACAAATACTTCTAATAAAGGATAACCCTCAAGCAATTTATTTAATTTTTTAGCTAATCCATCTGATTTTATATTAAGGGCTAACATTAATTTTTTTTCCACTATTTCATCAGCGGCAATTTTTAAAAAATTATTAAAATTTAGTGAAGAGTCATATGGAATATCATGAGAAATAACTAATTCACCATTATGATCACGAATATCTATTTCAAAACCAAAACCATGTTCAATTGAGCGGGATAGTGCAAGTAAGGAATTTTTTTCAGGCTCTGATTTCCAATAACCTCTATGAGATAATATTCTCATTTACTAAATATCTAGAGCACGAAATAAAACTGAACTATGAAGAAAATCATTCAAATCATCAGGAGTTCCTAAGCCATGCATTCCTTTTTCTACACTTCCTATATTAAAAAAATTAAATTTGAAACCTTCTTCTATTAAGATGTTGTATGCGGGAGCAACATAGAATTCATTATTAACCCTTAGATCACGTTCAATCATTTTTTTGGCGGCATCAACAAAATCAGACCCTTTATTAAAATTATAAATTCCAACTGTTGCTTCATTAGATATAACTTCTTTTTCAACGACCCTTGTGATAAAAGAACTAGAATCAACATCAATAAATGACCATTTTTTATCGTTTGCTATCATTGTCATAATAGCGCCATCAGAACTATTAGCGTCTATAAAGTTAATATATTTATTTATATCAAAATCTATATATTGATCACTATTGGCAATCATTAAGGGCGCATCACTGTTTATAAATTCTTCTGCCTTTAGTACAGTGCAAGCAGCTCCATCTGTAACCCCGTCAATACCAATCACTTCACACCCAGGAGCCCAGTCCTTAAGTTTGGCTGATAAGTCATATGAATGGATATGTTCATTTTGGCAGATAAAAATAAACCTGTGATCACATGCTGGCTTTATATTTTCTATTACAACCCGAATCATAGGAATATTATTAATTTCGATAAGTGGCTTCGGGTCTGTATAGCCCTCTTTAGAAAACCTAGAGCCAGCCCCAGCCATTGGTATAACAATATTCATGTATTATCTATTTACCTATTTTTTTATTTAAAAGATCTTCATTATACTCAAGATTGTCTCCTTTTGTATAAAGCATTAACCAATCATTGAAAGATATTTCAGGGTGTTTACCAAAATTTTTATAAGGGTTTTGATTTAAAGAATATTTTGGCCAAATGATTCCAAGCGCATGCTGATCTATAATAATAAAATATTTTCCGAAAGCCTTCATGCTATCTGAAATTGAAAAATTAAGGCGTAAACCTAAATACCTCAAATATTGAGTACAAAAACGAACTTCACAAATCTCATTTAATGCAAAGTCTTTATAAGTTGACCCTTCTTCCAATTTCACATCTAAATTAGATCTTTTATCATATGATAAGCACCAGTAATTTATCATGTCATCAATGTGGCCAAACATAAACATATCTGAAAGACCATAAGGCCTTAACTTAAATGTATTTAAAGAAAATCCAACCAAACGAAACTTTTGTTTGCTAGATTTTGTTTCTAAAGCAAAAGTATCAATTAAATTAAACAAAAAATCTCTAAAATAATCATTGGTAATACGCTGATCAGATCTAGTTTTAAGAATATATTCAGAGCCCAATTTCTTCGCCTCTTTTATTCCATTGAATGAAGTGATAATTTGGAAATTGCTATTTGAAACGCCTGCATTAGGAGGAAAATCATTAAATAAATAAATAATATCTAACGAAGAAAGTAAAATTTGTTCATTTTTTTTTAATATTGATGTAGATGAAAAAATAATAGTTTCATGAGGTAAGATTTGTCTATATATTTTTAATGTCTCCAAGGTAAATTGTTCTTCGGCTATCCATGGACCCTGCATGACAATTGCAAACTTTCTTAGATCTTCATGATTTTTATAAATATTATTTAAATCTTTTTCAAATACTCTATTAAGAATACTATAAGTAAATAAATTTTTATCAAATATGCATTCAGATATTATTTTTATGATGGCTTTAATTTTAATAAAAAACATTTTAATAAATACTCCTAATATTTCATAACTATTTATATTCTATTGGACTGATTTTTGTTAGCAAAGTTAATGTTATAAAAGCCAAGGAATGCACAAGCATTGCCAACACCGCGCCTAAAACAGAAAAATAATATGTACCAATAAATGCAGCCATTATACCAACAATTGAGCTTCCTATTGAGGCAGGAATCAACTGAGAAGGTGTTAAAAAGGCAAAAAATCTTCCACTAATTACCAAAGCTATACCAAAGATACCGCCAGAAAGAACCATTAAAGGTAAATATTGAGATATAGACCTATAACTTTCTGAAACAAGAACTTCAAATATTAGCTCATGGAATATAAAAGTAATTAATGTGGCTAGCAAAGTAGAACAAAAACCCATTAAAGCAACATTTCTGATAACACTATCAACACCTTCCCGTCTTGCTTGATCTGTTGCATCTCCGGCTCTTGAATAAAGGATAGGCATTAAAAAAGTCATCAATAAAGTAATGGCAGTCTGTATTGGGAAATAGCCAATTTGAGCAATAACGGCATATCTTCCCACATCTGCTGTACTATCAAATATCTCCAAAGCCCACCTTGTAGAACTTTGTTGAGCCCATCCAAAAATACCCCACATCATAAATGGCCAAGAATACAACCACATCTCTCTAGACCAATTTTTTTTGGCTATTTTTTTATAGTCTATGTTTTTTTTGTCTAGTAATTTTTTTAGGTGATAGGTTTGCGATGTGCTAATTAAAATACTTGAAACAAGATATCCTCCTATGACTGACAAGCTATTTGTACCAAGGAAAATTATTAAAATAACAGCAAATCCAATTTTAAACCAAGCATCTAGTCCATTATGAATTGCAACAATTGACCTTTGTCTTGCTGCATTTTGCATAGAATTCAAGGCATTATTATAACCAGCAAAAATTGAATAAATGGTGATTAAAGCGATTATCCCCATCCAGTATGTCATTCCTTTAAAATATAAGAAACAAATACCAAATATTCCTAATAACAAGGTAATAAAAATAGCCAATAAAAAAAGATTCAAAGATGCTTTTACATAACCGCCTATATCATCATTTTCATTGGCTATAGAAAAAAAACGAGAAATGCCAGAACTTAGCGTACCCATAATTACTGAATTAACTAAATTAGCTATTGTAAGTCCCAGAGCAACTTCACCATATATGTTTGGCTCAATGTATTCTGTTAATACCTTTACAAGAGCTAACGCGCCAGTGAGGGATGCAGCCTGTCCAAAAAAAATCCATGCACCCTCTTTTGATAATCTAAGAAATCTATCATTTTTGAATGAGGGGAATTTATTGAAAATATTGAACATTAAATAATTACTATTTTAAATTTGTCACATCATCATAAAGTTTATTTTTAATTAAAAATAATAATTGAACTACTGTCCAATATAATGCGGACAATTTAGAGGGATTATATTTAAATCGGACTTTTGCACAGTCCATCGTCGACCTCATAATTTTTTTATGCTCTTCTTTGTATTCTATTAGCGGCTCACTAAGATTATAATAATTTGAATTATTGATTCCTCGGTACCATAAATCATAGTCTTCAGCACGAAGAGAATACTCATTATAGCCACCTAATCTTTCTATAAATGTTCGTTTATACATTACCGAAGGATGAATAAAAGGAGATGATTTTTTTATGAAATTCTTAATGGTGCTATGCTCTTTTGGCATCACAATCATTCTAGATTTTTTATTATTAAAATATTCTGCTCCTCCACCTAAAACATCAACACTAGGATGTAACTCCATAAAACTTATTTGTAATGCAAGGCGATCTGGTTTACTTAAATCATCTGCATCCATTCTAGCAATGAAAGTTCCAGATGCTTCAGAAATACCCAAGTTTAAGGATTTTGCAAGACCAAAATTATTTAAGTTGTTAACTATTTTTACCCTATCATTTTCTTTATAAAGTTCCATTAGTTTCAGGGTAGAGTCGCTAGAGCAATCGTTAATTAAAATTAATTCCCAAGATTTATAAGTTTGGTTCAGGATACTCTCTATAGCAAAACAAATATTACTCTCTTCATTATATGCTGCCATAACGACGCTTACTTTTGGTATAGCTGGTTTATTTACTTCGGCTACCATAATTATTGTTTTTTAAAGAGTTTAACTAGCCATTTATAGAATGGTCGTAGGTAAACATAAATTCCTAGAGAATTTAGGAATTTAACAATTTTAACCTTATATTTGTTAAGAAGAATTAAAATTACAGACTTCGTATTGAATTTATTAAAGATTAATTTAGTCTCAATATATGGCTTCATTAAGCTTATATCACTTATATCTTTTTGATCTGACCTCTTTTTTTTCATTAAGTACAATTGATTAAAAGAGACAAACTTAAACCCTATTAGGTTAAAGTAGTATGAGGAATCATATATTAAATCGGATGTATCGATTCCGTGATAAATAGAATCGAATGATCTGATATCAATATTAGTAACTTTTTCTAGCAATGGTTTTTTATCGGGCATGCATATTACATCAAAATCATTAGCTCTGCGTATCCCATAATTTTGAAGGACTGCACCTCCATCAACCACCATATCACTTGGCGTCACATCTAAATCTTTAATTTTTTCCTTAATGCTATTAATGCCTGTAATCGTTTCATCAAGCCACTTTTGATTTGAGTTATTTAGAAAATGAATAGAATTATCATTAAAAATTGATTCTGCAATTAATCTAGTTTCGTCATCAGTATCTGTAATATGAATAGAGCTCTTTTCTAAATTAGCTATGGCTCTGATTGAATCTTTTATTTTATTCACTTCTCTAATATCGGATTGAAATAAAACAAACTTAGCTGTTCCTTGAAAATTAGGGAAACATTGCCCAACTTTCATCGAGGCTCCTGGATAGTTTTCCGATGCATCACCCAGCCATTTCTCTCTGTTATACAAAAGAGCAGTTAGATTTATTGCTCCAGTTGGTGAAAAAAAGATATCTTTGCTGTAGACAACATTAGGAATTTTTTTTGCAAAATTTTCAATATTAGGTTGTGCTGCTGGCCATATTACTGCCAAAAATATATTTTTTGCATATCTACAATATTCAAGAGCAGCTAAGTCCATGTATTTGACCTCAACACCATTTCTTTTAAAAAAATTGAAATCTTGAACTATCGGTTCTATATTATTTATATTTACAGAATAAACTAACTTATCCAAAAAAATTGCAGCCGCAATTCTATGAGCCCCATTTAATAAAGTATTATGCTCACAAACGGGGAGGATGGATTTATCCTTATCAAATCCATGAGTCATAGATTCCATAATAGAAAGAAAATCTGATTCAAAAAATTTTAGGCTAGATTTTTTTTTATTTCCAAATTCAGTAAACGTTCCTCCGGTACTGACATTTAAATGTTGCGCATATAAATTATGAGCTATTTTATAATTAACTTGAAAATATCTGAGGTAAAAGAGTTTGAAAGCAATATCAAATCTATTGGGGGTTAGGAGTGATACTGGAGATAGTCCTTTAATCTCATAATCTTCTTGATCAATAAAGTTAGCAAGATGGGGCTCTAGTATATTTAATAAATCAGTTTTTTTAATCTTTTGATTCATATAATTGTATTATTTAAAAATATAAATATATAGTTTACTTACTTGCGAATTTCAAATATACCACAACCATAGCTGCAGTTAAAACTTGAATCAATAGTAGCTACATTTAGCACAATATTTTTGTGGAAATTACCACTATCATCTACATAACTAAAATTTTCAATTTTACAATTAGCATCATCCACCATATTAGATATAGTTAGTATACTAAAAACCCTGTGGGCATTGAACTCTATTCTCTGCTTGCCAATTGGAATAGACAAATAAAGAATTCCACCATCTTCAAGCATATCTATTAAATTCTTAAAACCCTTTTGATAGCCATTTACATCAATAACATCTCCATAACGGCCTAAACCAAAATGCTCTAATGCGTGTAAACATGAGATAGAGTCACAAACTCCCTTTAGTGCAGATGGTATTGGGTTGCTCAAATCTGCTTTATGAAATTTCATATTTGGTATTTCTAGAGTGGTAGGCCTGACGTCAACAACCTCTACGTCTCTAAAAGATGCAACATGAGCTACAAAACCATCAATTCTCGAGCCAACATCGAAGTGGATTCTAGGTGTTCTTTTGTTAATTTGTTGAGCTACAAATAAATCCTGATGAAAATAATGTCCAGAAGTTGCTCCATTTGTTTTAAATGCATCATTTAGAACTGGATAAAAGGAAGAAATTTTAAATGGATAAATTGATTTATTTAATTGTCTTTTTAACTGAAAATAATTTTTAACAAAATGAGGCATGCCCATTATTGATTGGATAAATTTAATTATATCAATACCAAACGCAGCCGAAGTAGCATTAATTTTTATAATGATTCTTTTTAACATGATATGGTTTTATCTCCTTGTACTATTTTAAAGCACATTGTTTATATATTAATTTTTTCTAGAAACAACTCAGCTCTTTGAAGGTAGGTATGTCTAGAAAATACAGCCTTTCTGCCATTAAATATATATTTCTCTCTTTCATGCGGGTGTTTAAGAAAATAATTAACTTTATCCTTAAAATCATTTTTATTTTCTGAAATAACAAGCTCATTTTCATTAAATAATGTTCTGTATTGCCAAACATTATCAACTATTGGAAAACCACCTGAACCCAAAACCTTAAAAACTCTTTCATTTATTTGTCCATGCAGTAGGCTCACGCTCGGTTCATTTATAACTGGGCATATTGCTGCAGATGCATAAAGTTTTGGTTCTTCAAGATCATCGATTTGACCTCCATAATTTGCATAAGGCCATTTATTATACCCAAAAACTGTTAACTGATCTTCAAATTCTCTTAAATACGAATCTATTTGGACACCCTTTGAACTCCAATAACCCCCAACAAAAGCAAGCTTTATATTTTTATAAATATTGCTAGGCATAATAGTTTCGTTATACCTAGATGTATCACATGCTAGTGGAAAAGAATAAAAAGGTACTCCATTTCTTTCCCACTCTGAAAAAAATTCTGCACCTGAATCTAGTGTAGCTGAGAAGATAAATTTTGGATTTAAAGAAAGGATATTATCTTTTATTTTTCTTGAAGTATGCCAAAGACTTTTATCCAATGAGTTTTTAGAAAAAAATGTATCACTATCAGCAAACCATGGGTGCACCCAAATAGCCAATGGTATATTTCTCAAAATTTTTATAGTTGATGAATTTAAAGGCTCTAGATCACTGGAATAAAGCATACAAAAAGGATTTTTAATATTTGATATGGTCTTTTCAACATCCCTAATATCGAGTGTTACGCATGAAATTCCCATTTTGCTAAATGCACTACAATAACCTTTTCTGGCAACTAACATTGCATCAGGTCGTCTCTCATCATAAGTTGACCCAACAATCATAACAAAGGTCTTATCTGACTCTAAATTTATTAGGCTGTTATTGCCAGCTTGTATATAAGACCTTCTATGTTTAGCTCTTACATTGCTTAATAAGAGATGGAGGCGTTTAGGAAGGATTTTTTTAAAAAAATTCATTTACCTTATTGGTCTATTATCATAACTTTCCATTAACTGTTTCCAGTTAGAGTTTCTATGAATTTCAAAACCACCAAATTGCATATTTATATAGCCATATTTAGCATTTGGATAATTTTGAATAAGGCTATTAAAACCAAAGTTGCTCTTATAAGTAAGTTCAACATGACATAGATGAATAGATTTTCCTAAAACTCTTCTTTTTAAGGTTTCTAATCCTCCATAAATTGACAATCCTCGCTCTAAAATTGTTTTTAAAACCTCCAAGCGAAAAATTGAATGCCAAAGTGCAACAGGCCAGTAATTAACTGGATTTACTTCTTTTGTTTTATCTAATGATGTTAACCAGGAAGTGTAACTTTTATATCTTGATGGCTTGAAATCAATACCATCTATAATCACACTATCATTATCATTATCAAAAAAGAATTTCTTATTTCCGTTATGAATAAGAGGATAGCCGCTAAAGCGAAGCCAACTTATTTCATCATCGACTTCCATTGCATTGATAGCCGAAGAAACTAGTGTATGAAATTCATTATTATATGTTTGGTCATCTAAGTGAATAAAACCAAATATATGACCCTTATCAAGAGCACTATTTACAGCATCAAGCATAGCTGACGCACTACCTTGGGGTTTATTGCGATAAATAATTTTTGGTGATCCCAATCTATATAAATCATAAAGCTTTTTACAATGAGGAGAACTTCTTAAATTATCTAGATAAATAGGATCTGAATCGTCAACTATGAAGTGTTGTAATTCATCAAAGTTGAGTGATTTAGTAAGAGAGTCATAGGAGTCAGATGCAAAATTTAATCTTTCTTCAGAATCAATATAACTTGGTGTCAATAAACATAATTTATTTGATATATTTTCCATTACTTACCTTTATATGTATTTTTTAAATATTCAGCCAATCTTAAAGCAAAGCCTCCTATTGTAATAGAAAGATTTGCATTTCCTATTTTTGGAATTACAGAAGCATCGCAAATAAAAACATTATCATACCCAAAATATTTTAAATTAGCATCAACAACCGCTGAAAGAGAATCGCGTCCCATTCTACAAGTCCCTGAGTGATGTGCTCCTGAGTTTAAGTCAGTAAAATTAATTGGGTAAGCATCATAAAGAGATCCTTTAACTAATGACTTTTTAATAATATTATGTATTGATTCAATATCCTTTAAATGGTCTTCAGAGAAATGTCTTTTTATTAGAGGTACTTGCCTTCCAAATTTATCAATGTATTCAGATAACGTAACTTCACCGCCATTATATATATCTTGTTCAAGCTGCACAGATACTGCTATCTGATCTGTATAAACTCCAAACCCAAATTTTTCAGCAAGGAGAATTATTACTGTTGAAAAAATATCTTTAAGGAAAAAGACACGTTTAATTAATGAAAATGAAAATTTTTCTTGGAGTAGGGCTTTAATATTTTTTCTCCATTGGTCATGATCATTACCTAAATGAGGTCTTAAAAATATAGAATGATTAAGTTTTTTATTTCTTCTTAATTCTTTATTGATGGTTAAGCCTATTCTATATGGTGACAATAATGATGAAGACGAACCACCATGGGATTTATAAAATATTTTTTTTGGTAAGGTAATTTTTCCAACTATCGCATGAGGGTGATCAATTAAACCCTTGCCAAGGTTAGGAATGGTTGGAGAAATAATCTTAGAATTCTGTAATAAAATTCTAGGGGTCTCGAGTGCGCCTGCTGAAATTATAAAAATATCTGCAATTAAAGTTTGGATTTTCTCATTTTTAGAATAAGTTAAGTATTTGCATGTTCGAGAAGAATCTGAACTTAAAGATATAGCTACTGCAGATTCTAACAAATTTACATTTTTATTCTTTTTTATAAGATCTTTTATAAGATTGCGAGAACGAAATGGAAGTTTCTGTACATAATAGTTTTTAATATCAAATCCATCTAAATTTAAGAAAGTTTTTATATTTTTAGTGTCTCTAATTTGATGTAAATTGTTAATATCAAAGCCATTAAAGTAATTGCCTAGCTTTGAAGATGAGTTTACCCAATCATTATAAACATCAGAATTACAAACTTTATCAATCTCTTTCCAATCTTCGGAGTCAAGGGAGGTTAATACCCCATGCCATAAATTAGTAGTGCCGCCAAAACCATAACCAACAGTTATTTCTTCTGAAAGTTGTTTATCTTTATTTGTATCAAGGCTTTTTGAATTATCGAATGAACTCTCTATTGAGTCACAGTCTACAACGGTGATATTAAAGCCAGATGTTTTTGCTAATTCTTCCACAAGAATTGATCCACCCATACCAGAACCAACAACGCATATATCCATGATATTTTTAATGTTCCTTTTTTTTAAATATTAAATATGTATAATTTAGTACGCTATTCAAGCTTGAATTATACACTTAATTATGTCTTGTCAAAGTAGAACTGTAAGCCAACATTGATGGAACAACAAATAACTGTAAATATATTAAGTTATCAAAAAAGAGAACTATTCCCGCGGCAAGCAAAGAAAAATACATAGAAGAGCCAAAAATATTTATGTCAGTTCTTTTAACGGATTTTGATATTTTTCGATATTTTAAAATTGCGCCGAGATAAATTAAAATTGTAATAGATCCAAATAGCCAACCTCTTGAAACTAGCATGGAAGAGTAACTATTACTTAGAGTTATTATCTGGCCATTGAAAGATACTGAATCCTTTCCAGAAAATGGGTCTAGATAAGTTGTGCCAAATATTGAATCGTAAGATAAAAGCGTTTGAAGTGCTGGTATAGATCCAGCTCGTCCAAAAAGTCTTGTGTTAGCATCAGTTAATAATATCTCCCATTCAAATCTTGCAAAGAGAAAAAATAGCTCTTCTTGAAATATTAAAAAAGGGGTTATTAAAAGAGTCAGGGCACAAGTAAAAAAAAATGAACTGTATAAAAAAGGGACTCTCTTATAATTAGAAAACTGAGGCCGCCAAAAATAAACTAGTGAAAGACCAATAAATATTGCAAGTAAAAAAGAACGATTTCCAGAGAATATTCCTAATGTCATAGATAATACAAGAAGGCTCAAACTCAAGTAGTCTCTACTTATTTTAAAATCAGCAGCGGCATATACAGTGACCATTGCACTATATAATGCCAATACTCCTGGCGCTGCAAATAAAGCTCCATATCTATAACCCATTTCAGGGTTAGATTCTCCATATCTTGAGAACTTGTCAATTGAAGATGCAGTAACACCAAAATATTCTAAAAATACAAATAATGTGTGCATTATTGAAGCAAAAAATAATACTTTTATTACTGTTCTTCTCTTCCATTCAAAGCTTTCCAACCAAGCTATAAAAATAAGAAAAATACCGTCATTTGACATTGCTTGCCAGACAAGCCGACCCCCATAACCCTTTACTAGCCATAGTGAAATATGCCAAAAAACTATTATTAAATATAGATATACATAAGGCGAAAACTTCCTTGTCAGTAAAATATAAATTTGAACAATCAATAATATAGCAACTATACTTTGCTCAATAATGATTCCGTAATAAGAGCTATCCAATAACACAGATAAGCCATACCTAAAATTGAATAATGTATATAATAAAATAGATGAAAAAACTAAAAATTCTAATATTCTTTGTAACTGATTTTGACTATTAACTACTTTCACTTTTAACTAAAAGAATAGACTTTACAAAGAGTCATGATCATTCTTGAAGTGTTCATAGGCATTTATTAACCCTCTATCTAAATTAAATTCTGGCCTCCAGCCTATAGAAAATAACAATGAGCTATCGAGTAATTTTCTTGGAGTCCCATCTGGCTTTGAAGAGTCAAAAATAATATCACCGGAAAAATTAACCACTTGAGCTATTTTTTTTGCTAGTTCTTTAATAGCAATCTCTTCACCAGAGCCTACATTGATATGAGATAGCATTGGTTTTGTATGCTTTTGATAGGATTCATCATCTAAGTTCATTACATGTATACAGGCTTTTGCCATGTCGTAAACATGAAGAAATTCTCTAAAAACTTCACCTGATCCCCAAACCATTACCTCTTCGTTATTATTTTTTTTTGCCTCATGAAATCTTCTTATAAGACCAGGAATAACATGACTATTCTCTGGATGATAATTATCTCCCGGCCCATAAAGATTTGTAGGCATCACGCTTCTATAATCTAAGGCATATTGTCTGTTATAACTTTCGCACATTTTTAATCCAGCAATTTTTGATATCGCATAGGGCTCGTTAGTAGGCTCTAAAAAACCATCAAGCAATGCATTTTCTGGCATCGGTTGTTCAGTAAGCTTTGGATAAATACAAGAAGAACCTAAAAATAATAATTTAGGTACTCCAGACTTATATGATGAATTAATTACATTACTTTGAATCATTAAATTTTGATAAATAAATTCAGCTGGATATAAATTATTAGCTAGAATGCCTCCAACTTTTGCTGCTGCTAAGTAAACTTGATCAAATCTATGATGTTCAAAAAAATCTCTTACTGCGGATTGACTGGTTAGATCTAAGTCACTTCGTGGAGCTGTTATAATCTCATTGGTTGAATTATTTAATTGCTGAGAGATTGCTGAGCCAACCATTCCTCGATTACCAGCTATAAATATCTTTGGCATTTTATGACTCTTTTGATACAGGGGTTTTGAAACCATGCTCTTCAAGCAATCTAATACGTCTTGCATCACTTAAGTCTTCTTGTATCATTTCTGAACACATTTCTTCTAGAGAGATCTCTGGGACCCATCCAAGTTTATTTTTTGCAAGAGTTGGGTCTCCTAGCAGCGTTTCAACTTCTGCCGGCCTGAAATATCGTGAATCTACTTTTACAATAACATCACCTTTATTCAAACTTGGGGCATCATTACCAATTATTGATTTTACAATACCCTGCTCACTAAGACCTTTACCAATAAACTCAATCTCAATACCAAGTTCTTTTGCTGACAATTGAATAAATTCCCGAACTGAATATTGTACTCCTGTTGCAATAACAAAGTCTTCTGGCTCTGATTGTTGAAGCATCATCCACTGCATCCTTACGTAATCTTTTGCGTGACCCCAATCACGCAGAGCATCCATATTCCCCATAAATAAGCATTCTTCCAAGCCTTGCGAAATATTACTTAAGCCACGAGTTATTTTACGCGTTACGAATGTTTCTCCTCTTCGAGGAGATTCATGATTAAACAAAATTCCATTACATGCATACATTCCATAAGATTCTCTATAATTTATAGTAATCCAGTATGCATAGAGCTTGGCAACCCCGTATGGAGATCGAGGGTAAAAAGGTGTCGTTTCTTTTTGAGGTATCTCTTGAACTAATCCATAAAGCTCAGAAGTGGATGCTTGATAGAACCTGGTTTTCTTTTCTAAACCTAAAAAACGGATGGCTTCTAATAATCTTAAAGTGCCCATAGCGTCTACATCTGCAGTGTATTCTGGTGATTCAAAACTAACTGCAACATGAGATTGCGCGCCCAGGTTATAAACCTCATCAGGTTGCACTTCAGATAAAATTCTTGTTAAGTTTGATGAATCCGTTAAATCACCATAGTGCAAAATGAAATTTTGATTATTTGTATGTGGGTCTTCATAAATGTGGTCTATCCTTTGAGTATTTAGAGAAGATGCTCTCCTTTTGATGCCATGCACTTCATAGCCCTTCTCTAAAAGAAATTCTGCTAAATAAGATCCATCCTGGCCAGTAACACCTGTAATCAAAGCTTTTTTCTTCATAATTTTATACCCTTAAATTTGGATGAGTGAAGTATAACAATCAATTATCAAGACTGATATTCTTTAATATAAAAAATAATATAAAGAACTATTATTCAGTTATTTTATTATGCCAGTAATAAGCGCTTGAAATTATTTGATCTAATGAAGAAAACTCTGGCTCCCAACCTAAAATATTTCTAACTTTATTTCCATTTGCAACAAGACATTCTGGATCGCCCACTCTTCTTTTATCAAATTCATATTTAATTTTATTTTTTGAAGCATACTCACAACTTTTAATGACATCCAATACAGAAAAACCATTACCATTTCCAATATTAAAAGCTGAAAAACCTTTATTTTTTTTCATATAATTTAAACTTAATAAGTGGACTTGGGCCAAATCACTTACATGCACATAATCACGAACACAAGTACCATCATTTGTTTTATAGTCATTTCCATAAACCTTTAGAGAGTCTGAAGAAGATAGCATTGACTTCAAAATATTTGGAATTAAATGAGTTTCAGGGTTATGATCCTCACCAATATCACCTGATGTATGAGCACCAGCTGCATTAAAATAACGCAAACATGTAGCATTAAAATCATAAGCCAAAGATATATCCTTCAAAATATTCTCAACAATGAGCTTACTTTTGCCATAAGGGTTAATCGGATTTGTGGGATGATTTTCATCAATTGTATCTGTTAGAGGCTTACCAAAGATTGCAGCTGTAGATGAAAAAACCATATTATTAACATTATTTTTAAGCATTTCATTAACAAGGTTGATGGTGCCTACTACATTATTACGGTAGTACAAGTCAGGATTTTTAACTGACTCGCTAACTATCGATTTAGCTGCAAAATGAATCACACCATCAAAGTGTCTGCCTTTTAGTAAGGCAGATAGCCTTTCATGATCTAATAGATCAACATTTAAGATTTCACAATTTTTTACAGCCCAGTCGTGGCCCGAAGAGAAATTATCCAGAACAACAACTTCATAACCAAGATCTTGTGCAAGTCTTACCATGTGAGAGCCTATATAACCTGCACCGCCCGGAATAAGTAATTTCATATTAGTTTATTAAAACTATTTTTAGCAAGAAATACTAGTTATATTCAAATAAAAAGTATATTAAAGTTAGTTATTATGTCGATAGTTTATAAAAAAAGAGTGAGGTTTTTAATCTCTTCTAAAGAAATGAAGAAATAAAGTTAGCATAACACCAAGCATTCCGCCAAGTAAGGTGCCTAGAATACATAAAAGGGCTCTCCCTGGGGCCGAATTTTTTTCTGGAACTATAGGGCTATCTAGAACTTTATACACATAATCATCATTAGAGGTGGCTAACATAAGAATTTTTATCTGGGATTCAAGTAGAGAAGATATACCATCTCTTAAAGATTGATTATTGGTAGATTTATATGCATCATTCAAAAAAGAAACAGCATTTTCAGCGCGTTTTATGTCCTCTTCTTGCATTAAATTATTTATGCTAGAAATGATCTTTTCAACCCACTCTTTAGCTATTATTGGTGATCGATGATCAATCGATATAGTTATGAATGATGTTTTAGCATTTTTATTAATGCTAAGGATTGATTTATAAGTTTTAAAGGCTTTTTGGGTTGATGATAAAGATTTCTGAAGAGGGTTATTCGCCCAAGTTTTAGTCCTTTGATTATAGATATTTTCATCATACAAAATAATATTATTCTCAGGCATCCATTCAGTCACCGCTACAAGATTCTCTGGCTTTATTTGTGGTAAAAAATGATTAGAGAAAAAATTGAATGATTTTATTCGCGCAATAGCTTCTGTAGATGAATTTCCTGAATCTTGAGGTAAATTGACGCCAGCAAGACCAGCAATAGCAGAAAATCCTTGAAGTTTAGATGAAAGAGAATCTTGCTGATTTGAGGGAGTTAAAAGAGCAGAGGATGTGTATATGTTAGGGAGCGAAACAGCATAAAAAACAGAGGATATGGCGGCACTAACTATAAAAAAACTGATTAAGAATTTTCTTTTCCAAAGAATGAAAAAAAAATCTACAAGATTAATACCATCATCATATGGATTTATATTATTATTCTCGTCTTTATTTTGATATGTATCCATTTTATTTTAATATATTTGTTTTTCTAACTACTATAATATGCTTTGATAGAACGACTGTAAAATCCATTGGATTATACATCAAAATAAATCACTACGTTGTCATGATAAATTAGTATTTAATACTTAAGTATGTGGTACCCGAGGCCGGACTTGAACCGGCACGATATTTCTATCGAGGGATTTTAAGTCCCTTGTGTCTACCAATTCCACCACTCGGGCTTATTTAAAAACTAGACTAATAATTCGTGACATTCTACTATATATTTTTATTTAATGTATCAAACAAATATTTTAAATAATCTGATATTTCAGGGTCTCTCATACCCAACAGAAGATTGGCGCCTATAAAACCTTTTTTATTTCCACAATCAAAGATTTTTGCTGTTGATAGGAAGGCATTTAGATCTCCATAATTCAAAAATTTATCCAAAGCATCGGTCAGTTGAATTTCCCCACCAACTCCCTCTAAAGTATTTTCTAATATGTCCATTACATCTGCAGGTAAGATATATCTTCCCAAAACTGCTAAGTTGGAAGGTGAATGTTCAGGTGATGGTTTCTCTATTAACTTTTTAATCCCTACACTAGAAAAAGGCTTAGGGTATTCACCATTGATATCAATTATCCCGTAACTTTCTGTATCTTTATTTTCAATACTTTGAACCATAATTTGACCGACACCTGTTTCATCCCAGGATTTTTTCATGGAGGATAGGCTGAAACTCTTAGGAAGTGATATATCCTCAATAACCATTACATCTGGCAATAAGACTGCGAAGGGTTCATTATTAATTAGGTGTCTGGCACAAAGAATTGCATGCCCTAGACCCAAAGCATTGTGCTGTCGTATTGAAGATATTTTAACTTCCTTGGGAATAATATTTTTTACTGATTCAAATATTGTTTGATTTCCTTTTTTTTCCAACCTATGCTCAAGCTCATAATTCATATCAAAATGATTCTCAATTGCCTCTTTGCCACTTCTTGTAATAAAGATAATCTCAGTAATGCCAGCAGATATAGCTTCTTGAACTACATGCTCAATAATTGGACGATCATATATAGGTAAGAGCTCTTTAGGTATGGCCTTGGTAGCTGGAAGCATCCTTGTACCAAGTCCAGCAACTGGAATAATAGCTTTGGTTAATTTCTTTATATTGTGCATTGGTGCCATTATACCATGGAGGCTGAAGCCGGAATCGAACCGGCGTTAACGGCTTTGCAGGCCGCTGCATAACCACTCTGCCATCCAGCCAGATTAAACATTGTGTATTGTATACTTCTATAAAAGAAAGTAAAAAGATATATGTATAAAAACTTTAATATGTTATTTTTTTATAATCAAATAATGGCCCTTCATAGTCTTCTAGAAACTCCGAGATTTCATCATGCGGCACACATAGAAAGGCAAATTGGACATCAGTTGGCGTTGCTCGATAGATCTTAATACCTTGGGATTCAAGATTATCTATCTCGGCAATATCCAGCAAGGGGTCCCATAAGGAAACGATAACTCCCTTGTCTTTAAGGGAAAGGATTAGTTCTCTTACTTTTGTATTTCTAATATCGCTACAATTTTCTTTAAAGGTGTAGCCTAGAAAAGTTATATTTATTATGTTTAGATCAATATTCTTTTGTTTTATGTAGCTGAAGAAATTGGATAATACCCAGTCACCCATTCCCTCATTTACTTCTCTGGCCTTGATCATTATATCCGGCGAGTAGCCTGACATTTTTGATTTATGCATAAGATAGTAGGGATCAATACTTATGCAATGCCCTCCCACTAGACCAGGTTTTAGTTTCATAAAATTCCATTTAGTTGAAGCAGCCTCAATCACCTCATGGGTGTCTATCCCCAACAATGTATACATTTGATGTAATTCATTAATTAAAGCTATATTCACATCTCTTTGAATATTTTCGGTAACCTTGGAAGCCTCTGCTATCTTTATTGATGGTGCTTGATGAATACCAGCATCAATAATAGATGAATATAAATAGCTAACTATATCTAAGGTACCTGAATCAGAACCAGAGACAACCTTCTTTATTTTTTCTATGGTATTTACTTTATCCCCTGGGACAATTCTTTCAGGGCTATAGCCAGTAAAAAAATCTTTATTGTAAGTTAATCCGGATTCTTCTTCTAAAATTGGTGTACATACGTCATCAGTAACTCCCGGATATACAGTTGACTCATATATAACTATAGAGCCTTTACTAATATATTTACCTACAAGCTTACTAGAGCTAATAATTGGCTTGAGATCAGGGGTTTTATCATCATTTATTGGCGTAGGAACAGTCACTATAAAAATATTTCTATCTGATAGGTCATCAGCATTTGAAGATAGCTTGCAGCTACTTAAAAGGCTATTAATATCAGAAATATCCATATCATTATTTCTATCTATTGAATTTTTTAGCTCCTCAACCCTGCTTTGATTGATATCAAACCCCATGACATCGAATCCCTTCAAAGAAAATCTTGCTGCAAGTGGAAGACCAACATAACCAAGGCCTATAATACAAATTTTATATTTGTCTTTATTTTGGGTCATCAGCAGGAAAGGATTTTAGTGTATATATAAGGCCTGTATAGAGAGTTATAAAAAGAGAGACAAATAGGAAAATATCAGCAAATATAATAAGAAGCATATTATTTAAAGTAAGGGCTAAAAGATAGATACTAAGAGTGAAAAGCTGAATGGTAGTTTTTATTTTTGCCAAAAAAGTTACCTTTGTTGCATCGCCTCTGTTATTTCTTGCATTTAAGTCTCTAAGAGCACCAACCCATATTTCTCTAGTGATAATTAAGGCTCCAATAAAGGCTATTAAATAGCTACTAAGATTGACTGCTAAGCCAAATAATACGAACACTATTAATATTTTATCTGCTATAGGATCTAGCACTTCACCTAGCTCTGAAACAGCATCATATTTTCTAGCCAGATAGCCATCGAAGTAATCGGTGATACTAGCTACAAAGAATAAAATTAAAGCTAACAAATATCCATCTGAGGACATTAAAAGTAAAAATATAATAGCTGCCAGGAGTATTCTGGAGAAAGTTAAAAGATTAATAAAAGTTGTCATTTATTTAGTTCTATTTTAATAAGTTCAGCTATTTTGGCATTAATGCCCTTAACAGTCATTAAATCTTCCGTGTTTGCTTGTTTGATATGTTTAATGCTTTTGAAATTGTTAAGCAATCTTTTCTTTAATAAATCCCCTATTCCTGAAATATTATCCAATTGGGATTTTTTAGAACTACTAAGTTTTTTCTTTCTTTGCGCAATAATTGCAAACCTATGAGATTCATCTCTCATTTCTTGAAGCAATAGATATGCCTTAGAGTACTTGTCTAGCTCTATTACCCCTTCTGAGGATAGTATTGTTTCTGTAGCTCTAATTCTATTGAATCCTTTTACTATAGAGATAACTTTAATATCGCTATATTCAGATTTTTCTATCACGGACTGACTAAATTTTAATTGAGTCCTCCCTCCATCAATGAGAATTAAACTTGGCTTAACGCTTTTGTCTTCGTAATATTTCAATCTTCTTAAAAGAACATGCTCCAAAGAGCCAACATCATTACCGGATAAATCTTTTGGAATATTAAAAAGTCTATATTCTTTTTTTTGTGGTCCATGCTTAGAGAATACAATACAGGATGCTACTGCATGATCACCTGAAAAATGACTAACATCATAAGCTTCGATTTTATTAAAATCCTCTTGGATACCCATTGCCTCCTTAAGGTTATTAAAGGAAATAGAGTACTTCTCCTCTTTACTGACATGATTTTCAATAACCTGCTTAGCGTTAACCTTGCATAGATTATAGATTGGTTTAATAGATTTATTTGGGGTGTGGTTGATATTGATATTTTTATCAAACTTTTTCTTTAAAACTTTCTTTAAAATCATTTTAGAGTCTAATGAATGCGCACATAGAACATTATTTGGTATGTCGGATTGGTGATCATAAAAGTTCAATATTGCGCTTTGGTAAACATTATCAATATTTTCATAGTGGGCCTGTTTAACTAGGTGAGTTTTAGTTCCTCTAATTTTCCCGTTTCTCACGACAATAATACAAATACCAAGATAGGTATCCTGGCTATGAACAGAAAATATATCAACATCCTTTGCTCTTGTTACTACAGATTGTTCTTCTCGTAAGATATTTAATCTTTTTAATCTATCTCGTATGTCTGCAGCTTTTTCAAAATCTAGCTGAGCAACTGCCTTATCAATATCATTTGTTAGTCTATTGACTGTTTGAGAATCTGTTGATGACAGGTATGATTTAGCGCTGCTTATGTCTTCAAAATAATCTATTTTATTGATCTTTTTTACACAAGGAGCTGAGCATCTCTTCATTTGATATTCAATACATGGCCTAGATCTACTAGCAAATGTTGAATCACTACAATTCCTTATTTGAAAAACTTTTTGAATTTCTTTTATAGATTTCTTTACGGCCTCTGAGCTTATAAAGGGACCAAAGTATTTAGTGTCAACTGCCTGCTTTGTTCTTTTGGAATAAATTGCTGGGAATTCATGATCTAGCGAAAAGTAAATATAGGGGTATGTTTTATCATCCCTTAATAAAATATTAAATTTTGGCTTATTTTCTTTAATAAGCATCTGCTCCAATAAAAGAGCTTCTACTTCATTTTTAGTAGTAAAGGTTTCTATATTATCTGTTAAAGATTTTATTTGGGATGTTTTTCTGTCTTTTAATGCATTGCCAAAATAGCTGGAAACTCTTTTTTTAAGATTTTTTGCCTTACCTATGTAAATAATTTCATAATTACTAAAAAACTTATATACACCGGGGGTATTGGGTATTCTATTAAGGTCATGCTTCATAACTCAACCTAAATTAAAGCTATTTTAGAACTATTTATTAAAATTTTATTCAGGTTTGTAATATTCTGTTCTCTCTATGTCATCTTCAACACATTCTTCTCCATACTGAATCTCAATTAGATGACATGTCTCATCGAAGGGGTTTGTAATCTGATGCCATTCACCAAGCGGTACCAAGTAATGATCAAATTTATTAAGCTGAATACTTTTCTTGTTATCTGGATCATCTTTACTGTAATTGACGATACATGATCCTTTACTAACCATCCATATTTCATGTCTTTTGAAATGTTTTTGGAAACTCATTCCTTTACCAGAATCAACTATCAATTCTTTGACTTTGACCTGCTCTTCTTCAAATAAATTATAAAAAGAACCCCATAACCTTTCTTCATGATAATACTGCCAGTTTTTTAAAATCCATGAAGAGGAATTTTTTTTATCATCTCCGCCAACACTAAAGAGAAATTCAATACCAGAGACAGACATCTCGGGAATATTTGAATTGGTCCTGTCGCCCCCGTTTGCGAAGAAAAGATTATCATTTGGATAAAGAGTTTTAACTTTTTCTAATGCATTGATGGCACTTCCTTTATCATCATCATCAAAGTCAATGACCTCATCAACACATGACATACTTTCTATAATTGCCTTTCTTTCGTTAAAAGGCATGAAAAACTTACCTTTTTTATTTTCTAGCCAGGAGTCGCTGTTAAGAGCTACGACTAGCTTATCTCCAAGACTTCTAGCAGACTTAAAATATGCTATGTGACCAGAATGGATGGGATCAAAGCCACCACTAACTATTATTATTTTCATGGGTATTATTATAAAACATTTGATTAGCTATATAAATCAAGTTAGATGCCAAATGTTTAATTAAAAGGATTTTGAGTCTATATATTTTTTTGTAAAAATCTTGCCAGCACTCACACCATATTGATCATAAGGATTTATTTCAAGCATTTGTGAGGTTATAAAAGTTCTATGTTCCCACGTGGCAATCAAATAACCTAGATTGAATGAGGTAAGAGATGTAAGCGTAAAAAGATTGGTAGGTATGTTGCCATTAACCTTTTCAAAATCCTGCAAATCAGAGCTAGCACCATTAGCTAAAAGATTTGATTGGGCTTGTGATTGTGCAAATAAAAGCTCATTAGTTTCCTTATTATCCTCTATTGTAAAGATATCTGCGCACGCCGAAGCAGTTCCTTGATGTAAAAGTTGAAAGTAAGAATGTTGAGCAGTAGAGCCGAATCCACCAAAAATAACTTGTCCTGTTTTTTTAAAAATTGATTTAATGTTTGGTTGCTTGCCAATAGATTCCATTTCAAGTTGTTGGGCATAGTCTTTAAAAAACCTCATCTTCCAGCTGTACATTAATAGCACTCTCGTGCCTTTGCCAACAAAGTTGTTGTACCAAATATCACTAAAACATAATGTTTTTATAAACTCTTGATAACTAATATCTTTAAGTAGTTGATTGTCTGCCTCTGCTCCGCCTTTAAGAAAATCTATAAATTCTTCTCCTAGCTCTAATATAGCAGGCAAAGAAATTGGAGACCACATTGAGTATCTGCCGCCTATCTCATTAGGAAATTGAATGATGTTGTGATTGCTAAAACCTATTTCTTTTGCTTTTTCAGG
>ENA-ORXF01000350-ORXF01000350.1-marine-metagenome-genome-assembly--contig:-NODE-350-length-34722-cov-5.564151_pt1 | contig 34722 bp, 28 predicted proteins | sample MGYA00237864_ERZ511476 | MGnify/ENA primary metagenome ERZ511476 (study PRJEB26306, sample SAMN06343908) | marine metagenome | isolation source: coastal waters | place: Atlantic Ocean: West Antarctic...
CGGACTCTTTTCTGTTGTTGGGTTTAGGTAAATATACTGCATTACCATGTCATCCTAGTTTTTTATAAATTAAGTTTAGATAAGAATTAAGTTCACTGTCAATCTTAGTTTCTCACAGTATCTTCTTAAGTAGATCACCATAAGCAAGAATCTATAAAGAAATAAATTCACTTCTGTTACAAATCAGTTGTTTGATCCTATTTTTTAAATTAAGCCCAACCGAGTGTTCCTAAAATAGTTTTTATTTCTAATTTGAGAGTATTATGTTTCGCTTTTTTGAAAACCTGGTTAATCCCTATTCTGAGTATCCACAAACGGACACACCTCCAACAAAGCTTTTCTCTTTCATGTGGGAATATTCTCAACCGTTTAAAAAAGTATTTTTTTGGGCTGCTATAACCTCAATTATTGTTGCGTTCGTCGAGTTAGTTCTGATTTATTACATGGGTTACATTATTGATATGTTACCAAGTGACCCAAAACAGATTTGGACTCAGCACGGTAAATTCTTAATTACTTTGGCAATTTTTATTACTCTATTACGTCCAGCTATTCACATCATAAATGTTGCTTTGATGAATAATACGATTCTTCCCAATTATGGCACTCTCTACCGTTGGCGTGCTCACAGGCACGTTTTACGTCAGTCAGTAGGGTGGTTCGAAAATGACTTTGCAGGTCGAATAGCTAATAGAATTATGCAAACACCACCTGCGGCTGGAGAGGCTGTATTTCAAATTTTTGATGCTCTCACATTTGCGTTAGCCTACCTTTTAGGGGCTTGGGTTCTCCTAATTCAGGCGGATTGGAGGCTTTCAGTCCCACTTTTAATTTGGTTTTTTCTATATTTTTTACTTACTCGATGGACAGTTAAAAGAGTCGGACCAGCATCAAAAGCGGCATCAGATGCACGTTCCACTGTTACTGGTAGAGTAGTGGACGCTTATACAAATATACATTCAGTGAAGATGTTTGCTCAGGGCAATGGAGAGCTTAACTATGCAAAAGAAGCAATAGAGGCAACTAGGACAACTTTTCAAACCGAAATGCGGATTTCTACCATTATGGAGATAGGCCTGGTTATCCTTAATGGTTTGTTAATTGTCGGTGTCGTCGGTTGGGCGCTAATACTCTGGGCACATGGTGAGGTAAGTACTGGTGTAGTTGTTGCTGCGTCTGCCCTGACCTTACGCCTAAATTCAATGACAAGCTGGATTATGTGGGCTCTTTCATCATTTTTTCGTCAATTAGGAGTAGTTTCTGAAGGAATGGAGACTATTTCTCATCCCATAGAAATGGTTGATATCCCAGAGGCAAAACCATTACAAATTACTCATGGAATGATTCAAATCCAAAGTGTTTCACATCATTATGGTCGTAAAAGTGGGGGACTTACAGACGTATCATTGACTATACACCCAGGAGAAAAAATTGGATTAGTAGGTCGTTCAGGGGCAGGAAAGTCCACCTTATTAAAGTTACTACTTAGATTTTACGAGGTAGAGGCAGGACATATTCTTATAGATGGCCAAAGTATAACAAATGTTACTCAAGATAGTTTGAGAAAACAAATTGGAATGGTTCAACAAGAAGGCTCTTTACTTCACAGATCAATACGTGAAAATATTATATATGGCCGAGAAACCTCATGCGATAAGGAAATGGTTAAGGCTGCAAAGCAAGCAGAAGCGCATAAATTTATTTTAAATTTAACCGATATGGAAGGCCGTTCTGGTTATGATGCTCATGTAGGAGAACGAGGTGTTAAGCTTTCTGGAGGAGAACGACAACGTATCACTTTAGCGAGAGCTATCTTAAAAAATGCACCAATCCTAATGATGGATGAAGCTACTAGCGCCTTAGATAGTGAGGTGGAGGCTGAGATACAAAAGACTCTCTACGGGATGATGAAAGGTAAAACTGTTATTGCAATTGCACATCGCCTATCTACCATTGCTCAGATGGACAAAATCTTTGTAATGGATAACGGCTCCATTATTGAAAGTGGAACACACCAAGAATTACTAGCTAAAAAAGGGCTCTACGAAGGTTTTTGGGTACGTCAATCAGGTGGTTTCATAAATATCGAAGAGAAGTAACCTAAAAGAGTAATCTTAAAAAATTGAAAAGCGTTCAATTAATGAGGGCATAAACCTGACTTATTTAAAGTACTAAAATCTTTTGAGTTTATAAAGAGTATTTATTTTACTTATCTTAAATATAATATATATATTTTTAAATACGTAATATGGATAAGCCATAATTAATCTAGTAAATCATAGGAGCTTTTCAAGATAGAAATTGATCTTCATGATGTAACCCTTTTTTACCACGTTGAAGGTTCGGGAGATCCTGCATTAGTAATGCATGGTGGACTTGGGGCAGACCATACGGCTTTTGTAAATTCTGGCTTTAACAAACTCTCCAATAAACTGGAGCTGATTTATTACGATCATAGGTGTAATGGTCGTTCTTCATTTCCAGGAATCGAGACCCTTACCCACAAAAACTTGGCTGCTGATGCTGAAAATTTACGGATAGCTTTGGGTCATAAAAATTTAACTGTTATTGGTCACTCCTACGGAGGGATCACTGGATTGGAGTATGCTTTACGATATCCTAAAAATTTACGAAGATTAGTTTTAATAACAACGACACCATCAGGAAATGCTCTGGGTGAAGCTAGAAAGATTGCTGAAACTCGCGCTCCACATTTGATGTCTACCGTGGATAAGATGTTGGGCGGGGAGTGTGCAAATGATAACGAATTTATTGAGTTATTGACAACTCTAGCTCCCCTATATTTTAAAGACTTCCATCTTTTTGAAAGCGAGTTTTCAGAGGCTGCCAAAGATATGGTACCCAATGCAGCAGCTTTTCGACATTCATTTACGGAGTTATTACCAAAGTATGATTTACGAGAAAAACTGGTTAATATTAATGTTCCAGTTTTAATTCTATGTGGTCGACATGACTGGATCACACCAGTAAGCCAATCTAAAATTTTAAATGAGAAAATACAAAACTCTGAGTTGGTAATTTTTGAAAATAGTGGGCACTGGGTGTACATCGAAGAAGAAGAATTATTTCTTAATACTGTTAATGAATGGCTAGACCGTACCTAAAAAACCTTACCAATACTTGTCCAGACAACAAAGGTCCCGATACCTAAAGCGCGAAGTTAAACTAACGGGGTTTCAACAGCTATAAATTTCTTAAAAAAGTTATGGATCTTTAGGGTGGTTTATTCCATCAAAATCAATAACTTTATTGTAATCTTTTACATTAAGTTCATTTATGCAGGCAACATTAATGCAAAATCTATCCGGCCTTGATCTACTTTGATGATGGGTATGTATTCCACAAACTATACAAAAGTTATGCGGCGCTGTTGCAGTATTAAAAATATATTCAGTTATAGATTCTTTGCCTTCTATGACCTTAAGGTCTTCAGAGGGCACGCAAACCAGCGCAAACCCCTTACCTCTGCTACAAATGGAACAGTTACAACGTATTATCTCTTCTAATCCATTCGAAAGGAAAACGTCCAATTGAATTGAGCCGCAATGGCATGAAGCTCTGACTGTAGTATTTTTTTTAATCATATAAAATTATCCTTTATCTCTTGTTTTATTACTTTGGAAGTATCGTTAAAGGTTAATTCCATTATTTATAAATTTAATTGAGCAATTTAATTGCATCGGCCAGTTTTTCTCCAATCATTAAAACTGGTGCATTCAAATTTGCAGTAACATTACTAGGCATTATTGATGCATCAACAACTCGTAAACCCTCAGTTTCATGAACTAACCCATTCATATCTGTTACTGAATTTTCATTAGTTCCCATCCGACAAGTTGAACAAGGATGATACTCGGTTGATGCATTTGCCCTCAACCAAGAACTTATCTCTTTATCAGACTGCACGGAAGGTCCAGGTGAAGTTTCAACTGTACGCAGACCGTCAAATGCAGCCTGGGAAGCCATTTCTCTAGTTTTACGAAGTCCATCAATCATCGCCTTCTCATCTAAAAAATTAGAAAAGAAATTATATTTCAATTCTGGATGAACCTTTGGGTTAGAGGATTTAAGTCTTACTGTTCCTTTACTTAAGGGTCGCATCAAACCCATAGAAAACATAAACCCTCCCCCAAAATTTGATATATCTTCATTAATTAATGAAGTTAATGCATAAAATTCATGCTGCAAATCTGCATAATCAACACTGTCTGAACTTTTAAAGAAACAACCAGTTTCAGACATTGTTGAAGCCCCAATCCCATTTTTAAACAATAGCCATTGTAAGCCAACTCTATATTTTCGCCATCCATTGAGCTGTTCCGCAAGGGAAACTCCAGGGGGAGAGCCGTACATTACAGCCGCAATCACGTGATTTTCTAGATTTTCGCCCACAGCTGGCACATCAGCTACACATGAAATATCATAATCTCTTAAATGAGTGGAACGCCCTACCCCAGATAGCATTAAAAGTTGAGGGGAATTAATGGCACCACAGCAAAGTATAATCTCGCGACTTGCCTCAAAAAGAATAATTTCTTTATTTTTTTCTGCGATTACTCTCACAGCCCGACGCCCATCAAACTCAATACGATTAACCATACAATTAGTCACAACTTCTAAATTAGCTCTATTCATTGCTGGATAAAGATATGCTCGAGCGGCGCTGCACCGTTTGCCACCATGAGTAAAACTTTGCGCCACATGAAACCCTTCGTGGGTTTCTCCATTTTGATCAGCTGTAAATGAGTAACCTGCTTGTTTTCCTGCCTTAAGAAATGCTTGATCTAAGGGATGATCTGCTTTTGCTGTTTCTATCCACTGAGGCCCATCACCACCTCTCCATTCATTAGGGCCTTTGTCAAAAGTTTCCATTTTTCGGAAGTAAGGCAAACAATCAGCGTAAGACCAATTCTTCAAACCTCCTCTTTCCCAGTCATCATAATCTTTTGGATTACCTCTATTGGCAACCATTCCATTAATCGAAGATGAACCACCTAAAACTCGGCCCCGATGTTCTAAAATTTGCCGACCATCGCATTTCACTTCAGGCTCACTTAAGTAACCCCAATCAAATTTTTCATTTCTGGCAGCCATCGCAAAAGCCGCTGGCATTTGAATCATAAGGCTTCTATCCGAACCACCAACCTCAATTAGTAAAACTTTAATTCTTGGATTCTCGGTTAATCGATTGGCCAGCACACAACCAGCTGAACCAGCTCCCACAATTACATAATCGTACTCAGTTATTTTAACCATAAAACTCTCAATTCACCCAGTTTGAATTAAAAAAGATACCATTTATTGAACACATAAAAAAATAAAATTAATTATTTAATAATTACAAACACTCCATGTTTTTCACTACCAAATGAATAGTTTAACTATAATTAAAAATAAATAAAAAGATAGTTAGTAAACACAACAAGACCTACTTCTTAAAACGGCGTACCCTATTTTTAATTAATACGACATATTAAGATAAGCAGCGTTACGTAATAGATTTAATGAATGCACTTTGAATAGATACAGCTTCATAAAATAATGGTGACTTAGGATATAACGCACCAAAATGCCCACCATCAATTTCATAAAACTCTTTTCTACACTTTAATCTGTCATAAACAGCAACTTGGGTTTCACGACTGATTAAGGGCATTTCATCCTCTCTTCCAATCATCATTAATACGGGTGCTTTTATAAAAGGTGCCGTGACAAGTGGCGAAAAAGGGACATCAGTCTTTGGAATGACGCGGGTAACACTATTTTCCCAACCACTATTCCACTGCCCACCCTGATCAATAAACCAACGAAAGGCTTGAATGGGTGTGAGCAAGGAAGGGCTTGCCTCTTGGTTATGTGAGACCACTGGCATCGGACCCTCTCGTATCCCATCCTCTAACTCGTCAAAATTACCGGTATTAAAAATTGTTTTAAGTTTTTCAAAAGAACTCACAGGATCCTCAAAATTTAAAATCTTTAATCCACAAGAAGCCGTAAAGGAAACAACGCCAGTTAAATCATTGATCAGTGCTCCAACAGCCAACACAAGCATACCCGCAAAGCTATCACCCCAAAGGATTATTTTTTTATTATGCAGATGATGTTCCGACCTTATATGAGCGACAGCATCTGCTATTCCGCGTGCTTGAATCCAAGGATTTATTGTCTGACGTACCTGTCCCTGACTTTTACCAAAACCTACGTGGTCATAGAGAAAAACATTAAAGCCTTTCTTTTGAAATTCTGTTGCATATTCTGAAAGACACATTGGAACGGTTGCCGAGGTTCCATGGCTCATGACAATACAAGGTGATTCCGGCCCATATTGAGCTGCATACCAGCGACCCCTTAGGATAGAGCCTTCAGACAAAAATTCTTTTTCTGTAAACATTGAGAACTGTCCTTTTTAAATAATATTATTTCAAATAGGTACTCTGAATATAAATGCTGAGGTATTCCTTGTTAATCGTTGATCTCAAACCAACTTAGTTTCAAACACACCAGGTAAACTGACTTCTAGCAACTCTATATCCTCTGATGGGGCCGTATAGCAGGTGGGCATACCAGGTGGGATCACGAATGCATCACCAGCACCTAGCTCTTGTGCCAATTGATCAGCGCCCTCAAGCGTTAAAGTGCCTTCCAACACGAAAGTAAAATGGATGTCGCTGTCGTGAGTAGCCCAAACTGGTGTTCCCAGTCCCCGTTTCACAATCTGCACACCAGCAACAGCTTGGGTATTGTGTGAAATGGTTGTGTCTCGCGAAACATAACCAGGCAACCGGAACGGTCGCCATTCCGCATTATGTGCTTCATGATGTACGAATTTTTGCCCTTCAAAGATGCGGTCTGGCCGCAACTCAGTAGTAGGCAACTCCATATCATGATCAATGGTCGTAACATGCTCAGCCGGCACCCCAATTTCGATGACTTCAATATTTTCACTGGCAAACAAAACTCGATGTCGAATTTCAGGAGGCTGAATGACACAATTCCCAGCATGCAACCGAAAAGGTGGCCCTTGATCCTCATAAACCAAATCAACCCACCCTTTGTAACAATAAATCAATTGAAAGCCGACTGAGTGGAAATGCACCATATCAGGAACAGGCCCACCGTCTGGAATACGAATATGACTGGCAATTATAGATCCACCAAGGCGGCTGGGGATCAAGTCACGGTACTCCATTCCCGCACGCCCAATTACCCAAGGCGCTTGATCGGCCATGCGGCGTACAACAAACTCATGTGTGGTCGGGGGCATCACTACTGGCGAAGCAAGAGCCACAATGTCAATTCTTGTGCCATTTGGAGCCATAAGCTTAGTTTTACCCCCTGCAATTAAAATCGGATCATCACAAAGAATGCGCAAAACACCAGGCGCCATATCTTCTCCCTTTTGAACTCGCACCCGTAAGCCAAAACCTGAAAAAACTGCAACACTGGGATCATCCGCAGGAAATATTTCATCCATTCGCATACCCAGCACTTTTGTAAAAAATGGAATATCTGAAAGTAGATCTTTAGTTGGCAACAACACTTCAGCACGGATATTTTGCATAATTTAACTCAATTCTCTTTAATGCACTCATTAGGCATAAACTTAACGCTTTTGAGACTAGATGCAATATGTTCTCAGCTACAGATTAGGCGAGTGGATCGAGAATTGAATTAAAATTAATGGATGACGGAATTAAAAAAACCTATCTTGGGCTTTGAGAGCACTCAATATATCAAATATTAAGAAAGTTTTAAAAAATTATTGTTCTAATGATTAATCAAGAAAATCAAACACACCATTCAAGAATGGCTTATACTTTTTCCATTGTTGCGAACTGCCCTGATAAACTTTTTCTCTTATTTGAGTGTTAGAGGCTGTAGCGACACTTCTTTTATTATCTTGAGGCGACAAACACTTTTCCTCCCAATTTAAGCCTAAATAATTAATAAGTTTTCGTGTTTCAATTTCTTGGTTAACTGTAAGCATTTCATAGTCACAACTGTAAATTCTGTTAATAAGTGACTCTTTCCAAAACATCATAAGATTCTTATAGAGCCCATAATAATCAACAATATCTTCAAGTGCATAACAATAGCTCAAAGTTTTAGGTACAAAATATTGTTTATAATTTGCCCAGCATACAGCCGCAGGGTTTCTTTTGACATGTACTATTTTAGCTTCAGGAAATGCAGCAGCGATCAACCCAACGTAAAGAAAATTTATAGGCATCTTGTCAGTGACAATCAAATTTCCATTAGAAAATTTTTCTAATTTTGTTAAATAATTTTTTCTGAATTCAATAAGTGCACTTGTATTCGTTTGAGATAAGCCTTGTGCTAAAGAGTCTCCAAATTGAGAAACAAAAGGAAGCTCACCTGCCCCAGTGACTTCCGAATGTGATGAAATGATTTGTTCAACCAAACTTGTACCAGATCGAGGCATGCCTATTATGAAAATTGGAGATATTTTATTTGATAGGTATTTATCTTCAAGCGAATTTATGTTGATTTTAGGGAAACTGCTTTTAAGTTGATTGAAGAGAGTAATATCTTGGCTAATATCATAGTTTAAAAGTTTTTTACGCAGAACATTACCTTCTCTATAATGTTTGAAGGCTTGCTCAACCTCTCCCATATCTTCAGACGCCTTGGCTAAACCAAAATTAATATGACAAAGTTGTTCTTCGGCAAGATTTTCATCGAGATATAAATCCTGCATTTTTAAATAAATTTCATCCCGCTTATTGAATTTTTTTATCAGAGAGAGACGTCGATAAACTGCGGCATAATCGGGCTTTAGTACTATTGCTTGCTTTAAACTTACTTCAGCCTCATCCAATCTACCCAATTCATGAAGCGCGTTACCCAAATTACTATGGGCCAAAGCAAAGTCAGGCTTCAGTTTTACAGCCTGCTTGAAACTTTCTTTAGCCTCTTCTAATTTTCCCATATCTCGGAGCGTGACACCCAAATTGTTATAGGCTGGGGCATAGTCAGATTTTAATGCTATAGCTTTCTTCAAACTAATTTCAGCCTCATCCAACCTGCCCAATTCTTGAAGCGCATTACCCAAGTTGCTGTGAGCTGATGCATCTTGAGGAGATAATATGACAGCTTTTTGGTTAGCATTTACTGCTTTATTTATTCTTCCAGTTTGCCCAAATACTGCCGCCAGAACTTTCCAACTAAACTGATGTTTCGGAAATTTTCGAATGAAAGATAAGGCTAACTTTTCGGCTCTGACAAAACGTCCAGCCTGATAGTGCTCTAAGAGCTTGCTAAGTTGTTGTTGTGAAGGACCTTTCACCTCGACACCACATGATTTACTACAAGGGAAGCATCTAGGTTCAGAAAATTATCTAAAGTTACTATTTTTTTATTTATTTTCTTTTTTGTCACAATTATTTTATTTCCCTAACGCACTGACAACTGTACTGCCATGAGGACTGACATATTAAACTATAATAGTCTATTTACTTATATCAATCGGTAATAGTGATCCTTACTTTAGGATAAAAAACGTCAACATAGCAGGTGCTACCACCTGTCGTTCCTGCATACAGCGCGCCATTAGTTCCAAAGGCGACCTCTATCTTTGGGGCTACAACTCCAGCGGTGTACGGGGCCTCTAAGATGTATATGGCGGACATTGTTAGTTGATCAACCGCAGGTTCTTCCATTGATTTTCCGTACATATGAGTACTATAGGCGCTTGCAAGGGTTGCAAGGGCGGTTCTTGTGTAAGTAGTTGCAGTAGTCGATGTGCATGCTGCGTTTAAACACTGTACATTATCCGCACTCGATACAAGGTCAAGCATATACATCACCTGCGCCTCTGGATCGGCGGAATCACACACTCCGGCCTGAAGAGATTTGTAATTTCCTTTTGCTGAATTTGATACGCTTGTTGATTCTGTTCTACAGTCACAAGTGTGGCTATCAGACATGGAGGAAACCACCCCTGTAATAGTCACCTTACGTAAAAAAGTAACCTTCATGTGCGTGAAGGTAGTTCCAATTGGTAAACCAGAGGAACCCACATAACTCCCTATTTCCGCACCAACGGCCACGCTTGCTATATCAAATATTTTATTACCTTCTCCAAGGACGACTGCTCCGGAACAGCTGACGTCTGTCTCACTTGAGGGTGGGCCGGTGCAAAGTTCCATTTTAGTCACGGTTACATCATATTTTGTTGCGACCCCGTTTCCCGTAGCAGCAAAAGCTTGAAAAGCTCCTAGAGTTAAAATCAAACTGACTGAAAGGAGTGTCTTATAAAATATATTCATTAATCTAGCCTCGCCATAACTACGCCTACATTTGCCGACTCTACAACTAGCCGATTTGTTCTTTTAACTTTCATGAGTAAATCTCTACGTACATCACTTGCTTCAAATGCCTGCCGAGTAAAAGGCTTACTTAGCAATGAGGGTTTATTATGTGGAGGATACGAAAACATAACTGATGCAAAATCGTTACTTAAATCTATATTATTATTATCAGTTCCAACTTCCATTGTAACAAAATTATTTATATAAAACTTACCGCTAATTTTGTCGCCCTTTGAAGACTTTGAGTTATTTACTTTATCCCATTCATAGCTTGTATAGTTTACGCTAGCCCACGGCAGCCAGGGGATCTGTCCACTAACTTTAATATCATGTCCGCCTACCACTGTTTCAGTATAAGTACCTACTATTTTAGGACTCGATAGTTTCTGATACACATTAGCATTTGCGCTAAAGGGCGTAGTATGGAACTCAAGGCCAAGACTCGCTCTTTGGTTTTTCTCACTATCAACGTCATAAAACGTATTTACCCCTAGGAAATACTTGTTGTCATCCGAGAGATGTCGATACCCAAAACCTAAGTTAAGAGCTTGCCTGTCATCACCACGAAGAAAATAATTATTTAGTTGGGTTTGATTAAAGAAAACACCATTGTTTGTTTCTTTCATCGGCATAACAAATACAAAATGCCCAATTGGTTTGCTATTTTCGGTACCACTTAAAGCAAACTCAGAGGTCGAACCTGAAGGTAAAAAGGTGAGGGATTTTTCTTCAAGAAACCGCGACGCCTTGTTTAACAACTCACTTTTTACTGCCTGTTCATCACTCTCTTCAGCGCTCGCAAAACTAACTAAAATAAGAAAACTAAAAACATAGCTTAACAGTATTTTGAACATTCACCGACTCCTAAAATTTTAATTACCAATGGGTACTAAAATTTTCTTGATTCTAAAAGGCCATGTTAAATTTAGGGTTTTTTCAACTAACTTTTGAACTCTTAGTGCCTCATTAATTGTTGCTAGCCTGTTTGTTAACCCATTAAATTTTAGGAGCTTCATAACTGTACTGATCTGTAAACAGACATAAGTGAGATGCCTAAACGTTTAGCTATCACAGCTTGATATTTCCTGGTTGATTATTGTATATTTATAAGGGAAGAATTTGGTGGGTGATAAGAGACTCGAACTCCTGACATCTTCGGTGTAAACGAAGCGCTCTACCAACTGAGCTAATCACCCTATAAGTGTAGCATTACGTAAACCAAAAGATATATTAGGCGCAAGAGTTTTTATCAATATAAGTGATAATAAATAACTATTTTAGTTTTCAAAAATTTAAGTTCAGCTCTTTACCATTTTTTATTAAGAAAACCTCTCCTTGTTTCTGCGAAAGGTGAGCCATCTCAGAAAACGATAAATTACAGATTTCTGCTCTAAGAATATTTAATATGACACCATGTGCGATTATAATTGTGGGAGTAGAAATTTTTAAGAGAAAACTCTTTGCTCTACGTTGCAAGTCTTCAAAGGTTTCCCCCATTGGAGCCGTCATCGAAAGCTCAAACTTTGTCATATTGTTTGGGAAATTATTTGGTGAGGTTAAAGCAATCTCATTCCAAGTTTTACCCTGCCATTCCCCCATCATAACCTCTGACAAATTTATATCCGTTTGAATAGAAAAATGGCAATAAGTTTTAATAATTTCTGCAGTAGCAACTGCCCTACCCAGTGGGCTTGAATAAATCAAAGTATCACTGGGTAGCCTTAATTTTTTTAAGGCTTTTCCCTGCTTCGTAGCCTGCCTTTTTCCGAGTTCCGTAAGTCCTGAATCAAGTTGACCATGGAGAACACCCGCATAATTATAGGCAGTTTCCCCATGCCTTAAAAAACAATAATCAGGAGTCTTCATATGGTAAAAGTGGCCCCAATTTCTGTAACCCAATTTTTTGTGAACTTGTAAGGTCTTCTTCTTTTATTACATAAGTGTGGATAGAGAAAACAACCGCTTTGGTTTTGGGTAACCGCACTAAAGTTTGTCTCTCTGATCTAATAAAGTCACCCCTTATCTCTTTACGCTCAGGATCTGAATTACGTTTTGGTAAAAATAAAGTTGGATTTGTATACCTTAGTGTATTTCCGCGCATTAAGGGGGTTTCTGGCTTTACAGACGAAAGGAGACGCTCCACACGTTTAGCTAAACTTTCGTCATAAACCGGTACTGGAACATGAATAAAGGTCAGTGGTTTCATAAATTTCTCGAGTAAATCCCAACTGGCGGGAAAACATAAACATCCCCCAATCAAAACGTGTTCACCCGCCTGTTCAGTCATAATTAAGAAATCTTCTTGTAATAATTTTGATAATGTTATCAGTGGTTTAGTTATATCTATTAATACCTCTATACCGTCAGGCCTTTGAACCTTTTTACCAGATACAATGAATCCGAGGTCCGGTAAAAGAGTTACTATTAAGTTCAGTAATTCCTCAGCGGCTGGGATGCATTCATCGGCCATTACGTGTGCCTGATCAAATTGATTGTTTAATATTTCTTGTTTTTCAAGGAGTTGCTCTGTGTAAACTTCATCAACCTGCAACCATTCTGTTAGCTTAATTGGCTGTATACCAGGAAGTTTAGTTGTGTGAGCCTGCATCCAAGGAGCGAAAGGTAAAGTTTTTTGTAAAATCACACTCATAGCTCACCTAAACCGACAAAATATTTGTTTTAAAGACGTTTTCTGTCATTAAATTTGATATTAAATTACTAATTTAAAAGTTACTAGTCAACAAGGTGATCCATTATGAACAAGCATTTTAGTGACAACCGGAAGATAGATCCTGCCAAAGGTACTCATTTAGAAGATGGAATGGCTCTTTGTGTTGAAGTTCTAGTCAGCCCAAAAGGTGGTAATTTCTCAATTAAATTGGAAGATCAAGTTATTATCACTGAAACAGGATTTGAGAACCTCACTAAATACCCATTTGACAGTCAATTAATGGGTAAAAATTAGTCAGTATTTTAAGCTTTAAACTACGCAGCTTTCTTTTTCGTTTTCAACATTGCCTTAAGGTAATGGCCAGTGAATGATTTTTTTGAATTTCCAATCATTTCTGGTGTCCCAGTGGCTATAATCTTACCACCACCATCTCCACCTTCAGGGCCAACATCGATTATGTGATCTGCAGTTTTAACAACATCCAAATTATGCTCAATGACTATTACAGTATTACCTTGGTTCACAAGCTCATGAAGAACTTCTAATAATTTTCTAACATCTTCAAAATGCAAACCCGTTGTAGGCTCATCCAAAATATACAAAGTCCTCCCAGTTGATCTTTTCGACAACTCTTTTGACAACTTGACCCGCTGAGCTTCACCTCCCGAAAGAGTTGTGGCTTGTTGGCCAACCTTAATATAACCAAGCCCTACCCTACTTAATGCGACCATTTTTTCTCTAATTGATGGCACTGCTGTAAAAAACTTTTCAGCTTCCTCAACTGTCATATCCAAAATACCAGCAATACTTTTACCCTTGAACTTAACTTCTAAAGTTTCTCTATTATACCGGTTTCCTTTGCAAGTATCACAAGTCACATAAACATCTGGTAAGAAATGCATTTCAATTTTAATAAGACCATCACCCTGGCAAGCTTCACACCGCCCGCCCTTTACATTGAAGCTAAACCTTCCGGGCTTATACCCTCTAGTCTTAGACTCTGGTAGAGCTGCAAACCACTCTCGAATTGGCGTAAACGCTCCAGTATAAGTCGCCGGGTTAGACCTAGGTGTTCTTCCAATAGGTCTTTGATCAATATCAATAACCTTATCCAACAGCTCTAGCCCAACAATTTTTTCGCAAGGAGCAGGTGTCTGTTTTGCCCCATTAAGTGTCATAGACGCGTTCTTAAATAAGGTTTCAATAGTCAGTGTTGACTTACCACTCCCAGAAACTCCAGTAACGCACACGAATTTTCCTAATGGAAAATCGACTGTGACCCCTTGCAAATTATTACCAGTAGCATTTTCTATTGAAATAAATTTTCCATTACCTGGTCGCCTGCTTAATGGGATACTTATTTCTTTCTTTCCAGAAAGATATTGCCCTGTCAAACTTTCAGGGTTTTCAGTGACCTCAATTGGAGACCCCTGAGCAACGACAAACCCCCCATGCACACCGGCGCCAGGACCTATGTCAAACACGTAGTCTGCTTCTCGAATAGCCTCCTCATCGTGCTCTACGACAATAACCGTATTACCTTGGTCGCGTAAATTCTTTAATGTTGTTAACAATCGGTTATTATCTCTTTGATGCAAACCAATTGATGGCTCATCCAAAACATAAAGGACCCCAGTCAACCCTGATCCAATTTGGCTAGCTAGACGAATTCGTTGGCTCTCCCCCCCTGATAGAGTTCCTGAATTTCGAGACAATGTTAAATAACCCAAACCAACATTGTTAAGAAACCCAATTCTCTCTTCTATTTCTTTTAGTATCGTCCGTGCGATTTCATTTTTTTGATCCGTAAGCATTAGAGGAATTTCTTTTACCCAGTTAGATGCCTCTTTAATTGACATCCTAACAACTTCACCAACATGACGTTTCCCAATCTTAACAGCTAACGCCTCTGGTTTAAGACGGTAACCGTTACATACACTACATGGACGATTGTTTTGATACCGTTCAAATTCTTCTTTAACCCATGAGGAATCCGTAACCGTGTACCGCCTTTTCATATTTGGAATTACCCCTTCAAAAGCACGGGAAATATTATAAACCCTTCCTCCTTCATCATATCGAAAGTCGATCTCTTCGCTATCAGACCCATATAAAAAAATATTTCTGATCTCTTCGTTAAGATCCAACCAGGGTAGTTTCATATCGAAGTTATAGTGTTTTGAAATTGATTCAATTGTCTGCAAATAGTACGGAGACTTTCCTTTTCGCCAGGGGGCAATCGCACCATCATAAATTGATAAAGAGAAATCGGGAACAACTAACCGTTCATCAAAAAATAATTCAACGCCAAGCCCATCACATTTTGGACAAGCTCCATATGGCGCATTAAAAGAAAAAAGCCGTGGCTCGATTTCAGGTATAGTAAAACCTGAGACCGGGCAGGCAAATTTTTCTGAAAAAGTGAGCTCTTCTTTAGTATCACTTTCTTCAGGAACAGTTTCTATTATTGTTATTCCATCAGCTAAATCCAAAGAAGTTCTTAAGCTATCAGCTAACCTAGATTCCAAACCCTCTCTAATAATAATTCTATCAACTACCACCTCAATGTCATGTCGAAATTTTTTATCTAATTCGGGAGGCTCATCTAAATTAAAAAGCTCACCATCCACACGAACTCTTTGAAATCCAGACTTTGCTAAGTCTACAAATTCTTTTCGATATTCACCCTTCCTATCCCGAACAATTGGGGCAAGCACATAGGCTCGAGTTCCAACCTTTAGAGCCATAACTCTATCAACCATATCTTGAATTTGTTGGGCTTCTATAGGCAAACCTGTAGACGGGCTATACGGCGTACCAACTCTTGCATAAAGAAGCCTTAGATAGTCATAAATTTCTGTAACGGTGCCAACAGTAGATCTTGGATTTTTACTTGTTGTTTTTTGTTCAATAGAAATTGCTGGGCTCAACCCCGATATATGGTCAACATCAGGTTTTTCCATCATATCAAGAAACTGTCTGGCGTAAGCCGAAAGGGATTCAACGTAACGCCGTTGACCTTCAGCGTATATCGTATCGAAAGCTAAGCTAGATTTCCCAGAACCGGACACTCCAGTAATAACAACTAATTGATCTCTGGGTATATCAACATCAATGTTTTTTAAGTTGTGTTCGCGAGCTCCACGAACCTCAATTTGTTTATGATTTGCCATAAAAACCTTTTTTATTTAACAGGACAAGAGACCTTTGAAATGACTTAACAGAGATAGTAAAATAATAAAGTTAAATTATCCCAACTCTCACTAATTATGGACAATTGTTAAATGTGTATTGCCCTATCGAAGGCTGATAGCACACTTTCGTGCATCGTCTCACTTAAGGTTGGGTGTGGAAACACCGAATTAATAAAATCTTCTTCAGTGCCCTCTAAGGTACGCCCTATTACATATCCATGAATTAACTCTGTGACTTCTGCACCTATCATATGAGCTCCCAGTAATTCACCGGTATTCAGATCAAATATCGTTTTAATCATCCCTTCAGTTTCACCTACGGCAAGTGCCTTTCCGTTTGCACTAAAAGGGAAGCGCCCAACCTTAACCTCAATTCCTTTTTCATTCACCTCATCCTCTGTCAAACCAACGCTAGCAATTTGAGGAGAACAGTAGGTGCATCCAGCTATACTTTTAGGTTTGAGTGAATGTGGTGACTTACCAGCTATCAATTCAGCCACCATGTTGCCCTCGTGAGAGGCTTTATGAGCAAGCCATGGAGCCCCTGCCAAATCACCAATTGCAAACACTCCCTCTACATTGGTTTTGCAAAATTCATCAACTAATACGTGACTATTTTTTATTTCTATTCCTATCTCATCTAATCCCAGATTTTCTACATTACCTACTATTCCTACAGCTGAGATAATCGTATCAAAACTTAATTTATTAATTTTTCCATCAGTTTCAATTTCAACAGACAAGTTTTTCTTACCTTTAGTTAGTTTAACTACATGAGATTTCTCAAAAATTTTCATTCCTTGCTTTAAAAATTGTGTCTTGGCTAAATCAGCAATTTCTTTATCTTCAGCAGGTAAAATTCGATCTAAAACTTCTATAATAGTCGTGTCCGCTCCCATGGTATTATAGAAACTACCAAATTCAATTCCAATTGCACCTGAACCAATAACTAAAAGTTTCTTTGGCATTCTCTTCGGTGTTAGAGCGTCTCTATAAGTCCAAATGGCGTCCCCATCGGCCTCAAGTCCTTTTATTTCTCGAGCACGTGCACCAGTAGCTAAAACAATATTATTTGAAAGTAGTTCAATATTTTCTGATTTTGTTTTAACTTCCACACAAGTTTTAGATTTTAAAGTAGCTTCGCCAAGTATCGATGTAATATTGTTTTTATTTAAAAGATGTGTAATTCCGCCTGACAACTTTGCCCCTATATCTCTAGAGCGCTTAATTATGGAGTTTAAGTCATAATCAACCTTTCCAACTGAGATACCATATTTCTCTGCTTTTTTTACTAAATCAAAAACCTCAGACGAACGGAGCATAGCTTTTGTCGGAATACATCCCCAATTCAGACATATACCGCCCATATGTTCTTTTTCAATTATTGCCACATTTAACCCTAACTGGGCTCCTCTGATTGCCGAAACATAACCCCCTGGCCCTGCGCCAATAACAATCATATCAAATTCTTTCTTACTCATTTTTAACACCTTTTCAACATATAGTTTAATATTGAACTATATTAAAAAAACAAATTTAACAACTCTTGTAATGACTATTTTTTCTACAATAACTTAAACTTTACTACTTAGGCTTTTCATTGCCTTCTTATGTCCACTGGCAATCAAAAACTCCATCTCGGACGTAGTGTGAACCCTATCTAAGGCTTCATTCCTGTATGGAAACCTACCAAATTTTCTAATAATTTCACGATAATTCTTAGCTTCACTTAAAGACTCTGAACCAGTCTCAGGCATCCTTGTTAAAAGAAGACGAATAAAGCGCTCCTGATCGCTAACACATTCTGAATGCATGAAAGGTAAGTAAAAAAACTGTCTGTACGGTTCATCAATTTTTAAATCCCAACCTTTGTAAACGCAGTTTTTTGCAACCGACAGAGCGGCAGTATCCAGCAAAAAAGCATCACCTGAACCCTTAAACATGTTTCTTGAAAATTGATCTGTAAGGATAATGTACGCTAAAGAGCCGCTAGGGTAAGTTAACCAAAGAGAAAAAGATCCTTCCACGGCATTTCTCCAAGTTGAAAGGAACTTTTTATTGATCAGGTTTTTTATTTTAGTTGAGTTGGAAAACCAATTCTTTTTACCAACCTCATCAAACCAAAAGCTTAGAATTTCCTCAGGTGATTTCAATTAGGCCTCCTGCGAGTGGAATCATTACTTATTCCATAAATATTTGCAAACATTTAAGTTGTCTGCAAGAAAAATTTTACTTTTTTAAAAAGGCAGATCATTTAGTTTCAGCAATATTATCAACATAGAAATCTTGGGCAGCCTCCCCAACCACTTGTGTTGAAGAAAAACCTATATTTGCATAAGAAACTGGATCATACTCTTCCTCGGAGATAGAGTATAAACTAGCCCTCTGTGTAATTCTGAAACCAGCATAAAGGGTAATACTGCCCATCAAAACAATCAAGTACAACCAAAACCCAGACGGACCATACTTAGACATTAACCAACCCATAATAAAAGGCCCAATCACTGCTCCCACCCCACCAATAAATATTAACCCCCCCGATGCAGCAGCCATATCATCTGTGTCAAGATAATCGTTAGTATATGCAATCAGTAGAGAATAAAGTGGATTTGAAAAACCACCCAACAAGAATCCTGACAGAACTAAGGCCCAAAAGTATTCAGACAAAAAGTAACCAAATATTACTGCTATGCCACCGAAGCAGGAAACGTACATAATTAATACCCGTCTATCTATTCGATCAGATATCCAACCTATAGGGTACTGAAAGCATATACCCCCAATAAATATTGAAGATACAAAAATAGATATTTCCCCTACACTTAAACCAATTCCAGCTCCATAAATTGCGGACATACCAAATTGAGCTGAAAAAATCCCTCCAATAATAAACATACCAACAAAGCCCAAGGGGGACGCTTTATATAAAGATCTCAGGCTCATTTTCTTTGTAGTCTCAAAAGTTGGACCAGGAGACACGCTCAAGAGAATGGGTGTGAATGAGATGGAAACTAAAATTGAGGGAATTATAAATAATAAATACCCATTAACGTCACCAATATTTAGCAACGCTTGCCCCGACACGATACCAACCATCTGAACTATTAAGTATAGTGATAGAATTTTTCCTCTTGTCTTATTAGTTGCAGAGTTGTTCAACCAACTCTCAGCAGTCACATAAACCCCTGAAAAACAAAAACCAACTATAACTCTCAGTATCACCCAAGCCCAAACGTTAGTGAAAATGGGATACACGATTAAAGATGCAGATATTAAAGAGGCAAGCGCTGCAAAAACTCTCACATGACCAACACGTCGTATTATTTCTGGCGCAAGAGTAGAGCCTCCAAGGAAACCAAAAAAATATCCGGAAGTTAAAAATGCAAGCTCGAATGTAGAAAAGCCTTCGGCCGAGGCCCTTATACCGATAAGGGTGCCCTGCATTCCATTTCCAATCATTAGAAGGAACACACCAAGTAATAATGCCCAAATTCCTCCTACAAGTTTATACATCTCAGAATCTCCCAACTTTTGATTAGGGAGCTGTATATTGAAAAAAAATATTGATTATTCTGAATGCGACTATTTATACAACTATTTGTAAAGAATTATGGTAATAATAGGCAGGCATCTCCATACGAAAAAAACCTATAGTTTTGTTTAATTGCGTGACAATACATATCTTTGACTTTGTTTGTACCCATTAGCGCTGAAATAAGCATCATCAAAGTAGACTTTGGTAAATGGAAGTTTGTTATCAACCCATCTGAAACTAAAAACTCAAATCCAGGATATATAAATATATCAGTCATACCTGACCAAGGTGTTATATCTCCAGTTTTCAAAGATGCCGCTTCAATGATCCGAAGTGCAGTCGTTCCCACTGGAATGACTCGACCTCCACGCGCTTTAGTCTCAATAATTTTAGCGACTGCAGTTTCATTAGCCTCACCCCACTCACTATGCATTTTATGGTCTTTAATATCAGTAACTTTAACAGGTAAAAATGTCCCAGCTCCCACATGAAGCGTAACAAACGCAGTTTGAACACCCCTGGCATCCAAACTAGAAAGCAGCTCAGGGTCAAAGTGAAGTGAAGCTGTAGGTGCTGCAACCGCACCATCATTCCTGGCAAAGATGCTTTGATAATCAACTTTGTCTCGCTCGTCTGCTTTTCGTTGCGACTCAATATATGGAGGGAGTGGCATAGAACCATATTTTAACAGCGCTAATTTTAGAGAAGAGCTACTTAACTTAAAGTCTAAAACTCCGTGGCCATTTCTTTTGTCAACCAATGTAGCAAAAAATAGATCATTAAACTTTATAACCTCTCCTACCTTAATTTTTCTAAGTGGTTTAATTAAAGAGAGCCAGGTATTATCTTCATTTTCAGATAAAAGTGTCACATTTATAATTGCCTCACTTGAGCCTCGCATCCTAGATCCAGAGATACGTGACTGCAACACCCTGGTATCATTAAACACCAACAGATCATTAGCGTTCAATAATGTTGGAAGGTTGGATATCTTAGAATCAAGAAAATTTTCTAGTTTTTTAACTACTAAAAGGCGAGATGAACTTCTTGGTGAAATGGGCCGATTAGCAATCAGGTCCTTAGGTAAATTAAAGTTAAAATCATCTAAATTCATTTTTTTAACTTTGGGATTCGTCGTCTAAAGATGTCTCTAAAAATTCCAGGTGTGAGGATTGAAAGAGGGTTAATCGACACCTTTGGTGACACTATCGGTCCTTTAATGGAATAGTTAAAACCAACCAATCCCTCTCCTTCTCGTGGAGCAAATAACTTCCCAAGTATCATTCCGTTAACCGTATACATAGGAGAGATTACTCCTTGCATTTCAAGGTTTCCTCTTTTGGTATCATATACCCCATCCATGGACACTCCAAGGGAAGCTCCAATTGCTGATGCTTTTCTAAGTACAATGCCTTGAGGTTGAAAAGTAAACTCAGCTTCAGAATTAGAGAACAAAATACCATCTCCAGAAAGCTGCTCTATTAGCCCAAATATACTAGTTGCTGATAACAAATCTGCTAATATGGGCGCTTTCTTTAAACGAACATTCTTTAAGTCAAGATTTCCCTCAAAGACCCCATATTCATCTGTGGGAATTAATTCGACTACAAGATCTCCGCCCCGAGCACCTTTTATCAAACCCATAGTTTGTAATACTTCACCTCCCACAGGAGACTTAATCACCACTCCAATTTTTTCTTTGTGTGGGACAATAACACCCTCAACCTCTGCTACGTTGTTTAATTTCCCTGAAAAAACATTTTTATTATTATTTGGATCATTAAAATAACCTATAAAATTATTTAATGATATTTTATCGTTAAGTATTAGTTTTTCTGAATTAATCTCAATAACTGTTTTATTACTGTCATTTGCCGATTTTAAAAAATCAAATTTTCTTATGTCAAGTTCGGCGGTTGCTATATTGATTTTTGTTAACTTATTTTTTGACTTACCCACAACTTCTACTAAAGATAGACTTGTTCCATGCACTTCAAGGTTATTTAAAATTAATCTTTCAAAAGCCCCATTGGAACCAAAGTTTATTTTTGCGTTCGCACTAAGATTTTCAGTAGATAGAGAGAACTCAACATCTTTGTCTGTGTTTTCAACAGTAATATTTAAAACTAACTCTCCTTTCTTCTGTTTGTCCTTACGCCATTTCAAAGTATCAATTTTTATTTCTAACCCCTTTAAGTCTGAAGTAACTACCACCTTGGGCGGTAGATCTTTAGTTAACGTGAGCATAAACTTGGCATCAGCCACCCCGTCAATAATTTTATTAGGCACATTTATCTCCAAAGCGTTTAGAGAACTTTGTGACAGTTTAAATTTACCGGACACACTGGACTTACCATTTTTTAAAAATTCACTTGTCCCACTCCATTTAAACTTAAGAGGAAGCTCATCTAGCATAGCTTTCCCAAATAAACTAAATTTCTTCTTGCTTACTTGAAAATTTAGTATTTTTGCAGAAATTATTTTTTGAGGTACAAGTTTTTTTGCTAAAAAATCATAAAGAGTACCATTAACTTTATCAATTTTAATTTCCTCAGATTTTATTTCATTAAACGGTTTCAGCGGTAAAGAAATACTTGCTTTTAAGTTAACATTTCCGAAGAGAAGGTCAGGATTTATTTTTGTTGAAACTAATAGTTGAAGTGGTTTTTTATTTAAATCATTAAGAACACTTTTAATTGAACCTTTTACGATAACAGAAAACTTCCCAGTGGCTGGTTTTTTTGTAGTGTCAGCTACTGATAAGGTAGAACCTGAAAGATCAATAAACTTTTCGTTAGGGGGGTAAAGGGCACCTTTTTGTAAATTTACAACAAATCTTTTACCATTTATTGAGCCATAACCTAAACTATTTTTTATGGTCGGATGACCTTTCAAAATATTAATTTCCGTGTCAAAAAAATCAAATGAACCCATATACTTTGGATCTAGTCCGGGAGAGAGTCGAATACTATAATTTCCGTTTTTGATGACTCCACTTTTTACATTTTTTGAAAACCACTTTCGTGACTTAGGCTTAAAATAAATTGGCCAAAGTTTGAGCAAGTCATTATGCTTAATTACACTTAACTTTGAATCCAATTGTATCTTCCACCCTTTGGCTTCCGAAGAAATCAAACCAGAGGTAAAAATTTCAGAATCATTTTGTTTTAATATTAATTGACCAATTTCTACTTTTGAGTTTTGTAGACTATATCTAAAATCCATAATGCCGCCTGTGAAAGCTACTAAGTTCTTAACATCACCTTTTGGAATTACTTGGATTTTATCAAAAATTAATTGACCAACAAAATGATCTGGAATTCCAGACCTAAAGGACGCGATAGACGCACTGCCAAGTCCTTCCAGTTTTAACTCTGGAGCTTTAATGGAAATATTATCAAAATACATTTTATGATAAGTTGAGTCATATCTTATGTGCGTATTCAACGTATCTAAGTAATAGGAACTCCCCCCAGATACATTCCGAATATGGCCATCTTCAAGGGTGAGCGCACCTGCAAGTTTAGAAACACTACCCGATGAATTTAGCACTCCAGTAATAGCCCCTGAAACAAAACCGTCAAAATGTTTAAACCAACCTAAAGAGTAAACTTGGTTTGATAAGTTTTCTACATCTAGATCTTTAAATTTTATAACAACTTTAGATTCTTTTTCAATTACACGGTCAGTGAGTGAAAAGTATACTTTAGCTAAGCCACGGTTCATCTGCTTTAACCCAGCACTGATGTTTAACTCTGCAATACCTTTTTTTTGAAACAAGGAAGCTTGAACGTTTACGAAAGAAACACTTTCAATATTCCTCTTGTCTTCGTAACGTAACTTCATATCTTGAGTGTTTATAACATCTAATCGACTAAAAAATGGTGCTTTAAAGATCCCACTTAATGACCAATACTTTTGAGGTTTTATTTCCTTATCGACTTTTAAGTCCAAGAAACCAAATCCAAGGTCTCCAGACTTGTCTCGAGAAATCAAAACATCTGGACTAAACAACTCAATTCGAGTGGGTCGTATTTTCCCTTTCACAAGTTCAGTTACTGCCAGGTGAACCTCAACTTCAGGGAACCCAACCTTTCCAAACTGTTGTGATGAAATCGAAAGGTTAGATAGCGTCACAATGGGTTTAAAAGTTTTAGGTGCAAGTCGAACAAAAGCTTCGTCAAACTTTAAACTATCTATGGCTGGTATTAAATTAATTTTTTCAACAAACGGGGCCACAAAACGTTCAGGTAAGGTAATATCTCTTCCAGCTAAAGAAACATATAGAACTAAAACTAGCGTTAAACAGACCCCTAACAACACTCCAAAAGTTCTTAAAGTAAACCTTATAAACCAAACTATAGTATATTTAGTGGCCCTATCCGACACTAATTTAGAATACTGTTTATCATCATTTAATTTTTTCATTATATATTTCAGTTAAATAAAGTGTGATCGAAAACTCCATATTATATGGCATACCTTAATCTTGTTAGAAACAAACTTTAAAATTACAAAATATTAAAAACTGATTTACAAAACAATTTTTAAAATTAAGTTATTTTTTAATCAAAATAGTAAAATCTAATTCTTGTCTGAGTTCTAACTCCATTTAATTGAAATGAAAACATCTCTAAATCCACTTTATAAAATGACACCGATATCAAATAAATTTGTAAAGGATAGCATAACATAGTAAAATTTAATTTTTGCAAAATAAAAAAAGAATAAAATTAGACATACATTAAAATTTAAAAAGATTTAAATATAAATCAAAAAATATGAAAAATGTTGTTTTAAAAGGATACTTGAGTTATTAATAAGAAAAATAATAAAGAAATAGATTAATTCTTATAATTCAAAAGTTCTCTTTATTCAAAAAGTAATAGGTCACTTTTACCAAAAACTAAAATAAGTCTGAGTTTTTAATGATAAACAAAGTAAGAATTATGTCTCTTTTTATATTGTCAACGTTACTGTTGAGTTCACTAGTATATTTTTCTTTTAATTTACTAGCTCCGTCGCTATGGATTAAGTCAACGCAAACCATCGTTAAAAAAAATGACATTTATGAAACTAATCAAAAAAATGTTTCGATAGCTAGCATAGCAACCAATTATAAACATTTAAAAAATAAAAGTAATATATCGGATATGCTGCGCCAACAGACGCAAAATAACAAACATAACAGACTAAATAAAATTAGAATTATCGAACTTGAATCTGAACTCAAAAATGTTCAAAAAAAATTAAAATCTTCTTTTAATCTCTCAAACCAACGTATTGATAAGTTAAAAGTAATTGATACAAAAAATTCTAACTTAATTGATAAATGGAGTACTTCAATTCTTATGGACATGGTTGACAAGCTCTCCAAAGATAAAGAAAACAACTTAAAAGAATTAGAAATTTTAACAAAAAATAATCAAAAACTCTACAGGGATCTTGAATTAATTGATGACCAAAATGAGCAGATATTTTCACAATTAGAGGATGCGCTAACTGTATCGATTGGTCCACTGAAGAACATGTTGAAATCTCTAGGGTTACCAGCAGAGAATATAATTCAGCAATTACGTAAAGACTACTCCGGTAAGGGAGGTCTTTTTGATCCTAAAACATTACAAAGCCCAAACGAAATAATTCAACTAAATGACAGCTCAAAGTTTGCTGAAGAACTACTAGAGCAAATTGGAGAGCTTAATTTATATCGAATCGCAGCTGAAAAACTCCCAATCTATAGTCCCATCCAAGCCTCAAATCGTTTTACCAGTGGTTTTGGGTATCGTAAGGATCCTAAGACTAAGAAAAAAACCATGCATCACGGAGTAGATTTTGCCGCACCTAAGGGCACCTTAATATACTCGACAGGAGATGGAATAGTGACTCATGCCGGCTGGAAAGGAGGCTATGGCCTCCTTGTCACTATAAAGCATGCTTTCGGATTTCAAACCCGATATGCACATAATTCTCGAATTTATGTAAAAGTTGGCAATAGGGTCTCGCGTGGCGACAAAATAAGTGCTATGGGATCTACAGGACGTAGTACCGGCACACACCTTCATTATGAAGTAAGAAGAAATAATAAACCATTTAACCCAATGACTTTTATCAAGGCAGGACGAAATGTTTTCTAAAATTAAAACAAATGAACAAAATAAAAAAAAGATCACAGAGATTTCAAAAGAAATAAACAATAGTCCAGGAGAAACTAAGTACGGTCAACTTGACAGCTCTTCTAAACCAAAATCTCCACCCTCAACTCTATCAAGCGACCTTACTATCACTGGAAATTTAAAAACTACAGGTGACATTCAGGTTGAAGGTAAAGTCGAAGGTGACATTAGAGCTCATTTGCTTACTGTAGGTGAAACTGCATTAATAAAAGGTGAAGTTATTGCTGATGATATTGTAGTTAATGGGCGTGTTGTCGGTAAAATTAGGGGTTTAAAAGTTCGATTAACAGCTACTGCTAGAGTTGAAGGAGATATTATTCATAAGACTATAGCAATAGAGTCAGGTGCTCACTTCGAGGGTTCAGTACAAAGGCAAGAAGACCCACTTAACTCGAGCTCGAATGACAATTTAAAGAAAAGTAGTATTATAGAAGACCGTACTAAAGAATAGTAGATAGCTTTTGCGTATTTAGAATTACTAGTTTTGATGCTTTTTGTTATTGTCCTGAATTCGCTTCAGCTCTACTTTTTCCATAAACATTTAAGGCTAAAGTAGATGACATAAAGTCGTCTAATTCTCCATCCAGAACTGCCTTTGTGTCTGATGTTTCAAAGTTTGTCCTCAAATCTTTAACCATTTGATATGGATGTAAGACATACGATCGAATTTGGTTGCCCCAACCTGCGTCACCTTTACTTTCATGAGCATTGTTGATTTCAATATTCCTCTTATCTAGTTCAATTTGATAAAGTCTAGACTTTAAAGCCTTCATAGCAATATCTCTATTTTGATGTTGCGATTTTTCTGAAGATGTAACAACAATTCCTGTAGGTAAATGAGTAATCCTTACTGCAGAGTCTGTTGTGTTTACGTGTTGCCCACCTGCTCCCGAAGATCTATAGGTATCAATTCTTAAATCATTACTTTCAACTTTAATATCAATGTTTTCGTCTACAACCGGATACACCCACACTGAACAAAAAGATGTGTGTCTTTTCGCAGCAGAATCAAATGGTGAAATCCTGACCAACCGATGCACTCCGCTTTCGGATTTAAGCCAACCGTATGCGTTAAGACCTGAGATTCTATAAGAAACGGACTTTATTCCCACTTCTTCTCCTAACGTTTCGGACTGCAACTCCATTGAAAAACCTCTTTTTTCTGCCCATCTCAAATACATTCGCAAAAGCATTAAAGCCCAATCACAACTCTCTGTTCCTCCAGCACCAGAATTTATCTCCAAGAACGTATCATTAGAATCTGCTTCACCATTTAATAAAGCCTCCAACTCACCTTTCTCAGCTTTAGTTAAAAGGGCCTTTAAAGAGGTTATGGAGTCTTCAATTATCTCTTCATGTTTTTCACTAAAACCTAATTCCAACATTTCCAAGACATCTTTCAAAGAGTTGTCCATCGATTTATATTCATCAATGGCATTACTTATATTTTGTCTTTCACGCATCAATTTTTGTGCATTTTCAGGATCGTTCCATAGGTTGGCATCTTCCGCTCGAGCATTTAACTCCTCTAGTCTAGTGTGCGAAGCCTCCCAACCAATTCTTTGTCGAATTAGAACCATAGAGGCATGAACCTTGTCTACAATGTTTTGTATGTCGGATCTCATTAATATTTCCTATCTACTGAATTATTAATATCTAATAATATTAAAGTTTAATATAAACCACCAGCATTTAAAGTTCCTGAACTAGCTTTCTTAGGCACTACTATTATCTCTCCGTTAGACGTTATTACCTCTTCAGAAGGTTCTAAGTCTGTATTTCCATCACCACGTAAGATCAAGTTAAGGTTAGAACCCAGAGCAAAACCACCATCTAAAATGCGTTCAACTCCATCAACAACTTCATCGGTATCCCTGAAGTATTCACTTACTACATCATAACCTTTAGCATCGTAAGGCAACACCATTCCAGTAAGCCTATCAATATTTCTAAAATATCCACCCCTTGGAACTTTAAACTCAGTTCCTCCATGTTTCTTAACCACCTCTTTCATAAAATTATTAAATATAGGACCACACATTCCACCACCAGTAGCTTTTGATCCCAAAGATCTTGGAATATCAAACCCAATGTAACAGCCAGCAACAATATTTGAAGTAAAACCTATGAACCAAACGTCTTTTGCTTCATTTGTTGTTCCCGTTTTACCAGCTACAGGAACATTCAAGTTTACAGTTGAAGACGCACTACCCCTATCTACCACTCCCTTCATCATTGAAGTGAGTTGATAAGCAGTAATAGCGTCAATTACTCTTTCACGCTCAGAAAATATAACTGGAGAAAACCCAGCCTCAAGGTTATTATTATTGCAATCATTGCATTTGCGCTTATCGTGTCGATACAACGTCTTTCCCCATCGGTCTTGCACTCTATCTACTAATGTTGGTTCAACCCTCTCCCCTCCATTAGCAAACATTGCATACGCAGATACCATCCGAAACAATGTAGTTTCCTGTGCACCTAATGAATTCGCAATAAACGGCCACATTTTTTTATAAACACCAAAGTTTTCAGCATAATTAGCAACAGTTTCCATTCCAATTTCTTTGGCCAACCTTATTGTCATTAAGTTTCTTGATTTTTCAATACCAATTCTTAGTGGCACATTCCCATAGTATTTTCCTGAAAAGTTCTTGGGTTGCCAAACTCCTTGGGGCGTATTCACATCAATTGGAGCATCTACTATAACTGTATTTGGAGAATAACCTGAATCTAATGCAGCGGCATATACGAATGGTTTAAACCCAGATCCAGGTTGCCTTTTTGCTTGCGTGACTCGATTAAATACAGAGCTCTGATAGGAGAACCCTCCCTGCATTGCAAGAACTCTTCCAGAGTTGACATCCATAGCCAAAAACGCACCCTGAACTTCAGGGATCTGCCTTAAAAACCACCCGTCCCATAACTTTTCAACATGAATGACGTCGCCTACATTAAGTAAATCTGACACCAAAACAGCAGGCTTTCCTAATTTTCCGTTTGTTTTACGAGGTCTGGCCCACCTTACATCGAAGCCGTGTATAACCCCTAACTCTTCATGACCTTCAATCCCAATATCGGCATCTGTGCCGTTAAGTGAAAGCACCACAGCTACCTCCCAACCATCCACATCCCTAGGGAAAGTTATCCTCTTAAGTAAACTTGACCAGTTACTGGAATTTAATAAATTTGGATCTATTTTTTTTTCAACTTGGTGGAATACACCTTTAGCAACGTCAAATTTAACTAGTGCGTCTTGCAGAGTACTTGCAGCCTTATCTTGTAAAACTTTGTCAATAGTCGTCCTAATTGTTAGACCACCAGTAAAAAATTCATCTTCCCCAAAGTCTTTGGACAGCTGTCTTCTAACTTCATCAGTGAAATACGTCCTAGCGGGTAAACTAAATTTAAAGCTTTTGAGTTGTTTAGCTTGTACAGTAATTAATTCTTCATCCTGAGCATTAAGGAATTTAATTTTATCTAAGTAACCGTTTTCAAACATCTCCTTCAAGACAAAGTTCCTACGTTCAATCGCAGCCTTCTTTTGACGTACTGGATGATAGTTAGATGGAGCCTTTGGTAAAATTGCTAAATAAGCCGCTTCCGCTAAAGATAGCTCTTCTAGCGTCTTATTAAAGTAAGTTTGCGATGCAGCGGACACACCATAACTATTTTGACCTAAGAAAATTTCATTTAAATATAATTCTAAAATTTTATCCTTACTTAACGTTTTTTCAATTCTTGAAGCCAAAATTAACTCTTTAATTTTACGTTCAGCAGATCTGGTATTAGACAAAAGAAAGTTTTTCATCACCTGTTGAGTAATAGTTGAGGCGCCTCTAAGGCGACCACCCCTTGCAGCATCAAAGATAGCTTTTAATATTCCTAATGGATCGTAACCTCTATGAGTGTAAAAGTTTTTATCTTCTGCCGATATAAAAGCCTGTTTAACTAATTCTGGGATTTCGTTTGAAGGTGAAAATAGCCGTCGTTCTCGTGCAAATTCATCTATTAACTTTCCTTCACCAGAGTAAATACGACTAATAGTCGGGGGGGAATAGGCTGCGAGTTGTTCAAAATCTGGTAAATCCTCAGAATATATCCAAAAAATTGCGCCCAACATTAGAAACCCAATAAGAATCGCTGCACTAAGCAAGCTAAAAATTGAACCAAAGAAGGATAAGAATATACGTAAAATCAAACTAAAAAGTCCCGTAGGTAACAAGAGAGTAAATACTTTAATTAAGGATCGTGTTTCAAAGAAAATACTTAATCAACTATATCATCTTATTCAAGTTCTGAAAAGTAGCGTGTCAAACGGGCTATTCCCTCTTTTATTTCGATGGTATCACGTGCAAAAGATATTCTTATAGTAGTGTTACCTCTCTTAGGATCGAAATCTATTCCCGGTGTTAAAGCAACCCCAGCATTAACTAGTATATCTTGAGCAAGAGCTAAACTATTATTAGTTTTAGAAGCAACGTTTAGGTAGAGGTAAAAACCTCCATCAGGCTCAGCTTCAAGCTCTAGACCTAATTTTGACAAGGAGTTCAAGAGTAGGTCTCTATTAACTTTATAAACGCCCTTTAATGTTTCAGCCTCATCTATCGAATCTAACGCACCAAGGGCAGCAATCTGTGATGCATGTGGAGCGCATATAAACAAATTTTGGGCGAGCCTTTCAATCAATCGAACATGACTTTCAGGCACAATCATCCAACCAATTCGCCAACCAGTCATAGAAAAGTATTTTGAAAAAGAATTAATTATCATGGATAGGCGAATATTTTTTGATGATAGAAGAATAAAAGACGAAGAAATTGACTACGGTCAGGTTCTTCTAACTAGAAAGGGGTGAATAAATGAAATGGCACAAACATTTATGTGAATATTACAATGTCACAAAAGAAGAAGCGATCCAGTTAGGTACAAGAAGCACCGGTCGAAAACCTAATTTACCAGGTTCACCGACATGTGATCCAGTTTCAGAAAAAACTTTTGAAGATATCTGGGGTGAAAAAGAAAGAAAAACAACAAAGGCAGTGTTTGACTTTTATAAGGATCAAGGTGCATGGAGCGTTTTTAGACAATGTGTAAGGCACAAAGATATGGAAAATTTACACATCGCTTATTTGAAGTTTTTATTACAAAGCAATGTTTTAAAAACTAATGTTCACATATGTGAGTACGGATCGGGTGTTGCGCCTTTCATGACAACATTTTTAAAATATTTAGAAGAAAATACAAAGGAAAAAATTAAAATAACTTTATGTGATGTTGATTCAGAACACTTTAACTTTTCTAAATATCGATTAAACAATATCAAAAAAGAAAGAAAGCTAGATGGTATCAGTTTGTTTTTTGAAGAAGTTAAACCAGAAAAACTTCCAAAATTCAATAGTAATCTAGACGTTGTTTTTTGTTTTGAAGTTTTAGAGCATGTACCTAGTCCTTTAAAGGCTATACAAAATATAACAGCCCAGTTAAACTTCGGCGGCCTTTACATAGAAAACTTCATAAAACACGATCACGATCATCACGATGATGACGGTCCTGATCTAGCGTCAGCAAAAAATGAAAGAGAAGCGTACTACAGATACCTTAATGAAAAATATACTTGCATTGTACCTGAAAAATATAGTGATAATGAGCCAAACATTACTAGAATATGGCAAAAAAAACTTTTTTAGGCTAGGAGAAAGCTTTGAAAATATATATAAACAGAAAACCGGTAGAAGGTCCTTGGGGCGGTGGTAATTTATTTGTAAAATCAATGTACAAATATTTGCCAGAATTAGACTATGAATTAATTAACAATCCATACGAAGTTTATCCAGATATTATATTTCTACAAAGCCCATACCCAGATAATGCATTGAATTTTTCTATTAATGATGCTATCAACATTAAAAATAAGAGTAGAAAAACTAAAATTTACATCAGAGTTAATGATTGTGATGGAAGGAAAGGCACAGATAATGTGGATAACATCTGGATAGAAGCAAGTAAGTATGTTGATAAGACTTTTTTTGTTTCTAACTGGATGAAAAACTATTTTATTGATAAAGGGTGGCATTGTAAGAATAATCACACAATTTATAACGGCGTCAACTTAGATCATTTTAAGCCTAGCGCAAAAATTAATAACGGTAAAATTAACATAGTAACACACCACTGGTCTAACAATAGAATGAAGGGGTTTGATATTTATGAGTTAATTGATGATTTTGTCGGAAAAAACAAAGACTATACTTTTACATACATCGGTAGAGAGTTAGGTACTTTCAAAAATACTAGGGTAATCAGCCCTTTATTTGGAGAATCACTAGGTAGTGAACTATCTAGATACGATGTTTACATAAGTGGATCTAAGTTTGACCCGGGCCCAAATCACATTTTAGAGAGTATAGCTTGTGAAATACCTACATTTGTTTGTAAAGATGGCGGTGGTGCAGTAGAATTTGCATGTGAAAATATATTTAAAGATCAAAAAGAACTGATTGACAAAATACAAAAAAAAATATATGTAAAAAATAAATTTAAATATTTAAAAAACTGGAAACATTGCATCAATACTTTAAATAATCTTATGAAGGAGCAAGATGAAATTAGAATCAAAGCAGTATTATGACAAAAATTATAGCTTTGAAAGTTATAAACATGCCCAAATTAAAAGACACAAATCAAAGGGCAGAAAAAAAAGAAACAGTGCATTCTACAACAGGGTTTCAGAAATAATATTAAGTTTGGTTAAAGATATTAAAAGCAAAGAGATGATATCGTTAGGTTCAAGAAATAATCATGAAAAGTTTTGCTTTTCAAAAAAGCTAAATTGTAATATATTTTCTTCTGACATAGCCCCATCATCAAACACAGACTATATAATTGATTTTAATTTTATGCCTCATGATTGGAAAGATAAGTGGGACATAATATACTCTAATTCAATAGATCATGCTGTTAACCCAACCAAAGCATACGAAGCATGGCTAGCATGTTTAAAGGTAGAAGGTTTTCTTGTTATTAGTTTTTTGGACGGAGGAGAAGCAACACCTCATGACTGCAGTATATTTTCAATTGATAATGTTAGTGAATTTTTTAAAAATCAAGAAAATATAGAAATCTTAAAAACTGAAGTGATAGAAGATTATCATCACTTTTTTTTAAAAAAGGTTAGATGACGGAAAGTTGATCACACAATTGTTTGTAAAGACGGCGTAGATAGTGTAGAATTTACTAATAATAATGTGTATAATGACTTTGAAGAGTTGGAGGATTGATATATGAAAGAAAAACCTTTAGTAACAATATGTTTACATACAGGCAAGTTAAAAAACTACCCTTTAATTGAAAACTTTATTAAGTCTTTTTTAGTTTGTAATTTTTATGAAAACGTAGAATTAATGTTAATAGAATCATCAGGGAATAAAGAGTTAAGGACCTGGTTTGAAAATTTAGATTTTGAAGACTTTTTTGTTAATTTTTCAGGTAAAAAATCAAATATTAAAAAAAGAAAAAATATATCAATTAAAAAAAGTCTAAAGTTTTATGACTTTCCTGAAACCGATTTATGGTTCCAGTGTTATACTAAGTCAATACAACGCGCAATAAATGATGCTAGTGGAAAGTATTTTTGTTTTTTTGCTGAAGATAATCAGTTTACTATTAAAGGTAATATAATAGATGACTATATTAAAATATTAGAAGAAGAAAATAATTTTAAATCATTTGTTCATTTTTTCGGCCAGCAAAAATATAAGTTTTTTAAAGAAAATAATTATTTTAGCAAAATACCTCAAACTATAGAAGATATTAAATATTTTAAGCCTAGTCATAAATGGGATTTTTGGTCGCTTACATTAAAAGAAAATTATGAAAAAATAGGCTCATTAAAAGAGTCAACAAAAGATAAGCCCCACAACACTATAGAAGAATATAGTAGAAGAACAAAAGACCAAAATTTTGTAAGGGTGTACCCTAAAATTCCACATGGCATTTGGTTCCACAATAAATCTAATCAAAAAATTATTAATATGATAAAATCAAATCATAATAATCCAGATTTTATATGTTATAAGATTATTGATAAGAGTGAAGCAATAGAAATATTCAAAGATAATATGCCAATATCAACAGATGACTATTTGCAAAAGGTTTGTTTATGATTGTGTTTACTAATGGTTGCTTTGATTTAATTCATAGAGGCCACATTGAATTGTTAAAGTTTAGTAAGAGTTTAGGAAACCGAGTTATTGTAGGCTTAAATAGCGATGAAAGTGTTAAAAAACTTAAAGGTGCAGAAAGGCCAGTAAATAATCAAGAAGATCGAAAACTTATTTTAGAATCATTGAGGTATGTAGACGAAGTTGTTATATTTAATGAAGAAACACCGTATAATTTAATTAAAAAAATAAAACCAAACATAATCGTAAAGGGCGGTGATTATACCATAGATGAGGTTGTTGGAAATAAACTAGCTGAGGTAAAAATATTTAAATATGTTAAAGACTACTCGTCAACTAAAATCATTCAAAATATTAGTGATAGGTGATGCATGCCAAGATTATTATTATTTTGGCAATATTGAAAATTTTTGTTTTGAAGAACGCCCTTTGAAAAAAGAAGGTACACCAGTTTTAAAAGTAAATGAAGTAATTGAAAAGCCTGGAATGTCTTTAAATGTTTTAGAAAACTTAATTAAACTAAATCAACGTGTAGATCATTATCACAATAAAACACTTATTAAAAAAATTAGAATTGTCAAAAAGAAACAAGATAGTATCGATCACATTGT
>ENA-ORXF01000351-ORXF01000351.1-marine-metagenome-genome-assembly--contig:-NODE-351-length-34717-cov-9.819140_pt1 | contig 34717 bp, 31 predicted proteins | sample MGYA00237864_ERZ511476 | MGnify/ENA primary metagenome ERZ511476 (study PRJEB26306, sample SAMN06343908) | marine metagenome | isolation source: coastal waters | place: Atlantic Ocean: West Antarctic...
TTTAGTACTCGCCTAAGGTTAGTTCCTGAAACGGGGAGATCCCATCAGCTTAGAGTCCATATGAAAGAACTAGGGCATCCAATTTTGGGAGACCCTTTTTACGCTAGTGGAGAAGCTTCCAACTACGCTAGATTGATGCTTCATGCAGAGAGTTTAAGGTTTATGCATCCTAACGGTGGAAGAGGAATTAAATTTCAATCACCTTGCCCTTTTTGAAACAACAAGTAGTTTGGAAGAGATTTTTTTATTTTTGTAAACCTCTTAAAAGGAGAACATCTTTTTAAAACTTAATGTTTTTTGTTAAGAATAAACGTGTCAGGGTGCACCCAACCTTCAGGAGCACCCTAAGTTTTTTTAATCTTTAGCTGCCTCTTCGGCAATTTCTTCACCCGTCTCTTGATTGACCATTTTCATTGCTAGGCGAACTTTCCCTCTATCATCAAACCCTAAAAGTTTTACTTTAACTTCTTGGCCTTCTTTTAAAACGTCCGATGGATGTTTTAGCCTCCGGTTTTCGATTTGAGACACATGGACTAAGCCATCACGTTTTCCAAAGAAATTTACAAACGCCCCAAAGTCTACAATTTTTACGACTGTGCCTGTGTATATTTTCCCCTGTTCTGGTTCAGCCACAATTGAGTGAATCATTTCATAGGCTTTTGCTATAGCTTCTCCGTTTGGAGAGGCTATTTTTATAATACCTTCATCGTTGATGTCTACCTTAGCTCCTGAAACCTCTACAATCTCACGAATTACTTTACCTCCAGAGCCAATAACTTCTCGGATTTTATCTGTTGGGATTTGCATAGTCTCAATCCTAGGCGCATGAACAGAGAAATCACTTGCTTCGGTTAACGCGTTGGCCATTTCTCCTAGGATGTGCAATCTGCCCTCTTTAGCTTGGGCAAGTGCTTTTTCCATTATTTCTGGGGTAATGCCAGCAATTTTGATGTCCATTTGTAAAGATGTTATACCATTTACCGTTCCAGCGACTTTAAAGTCCATATCACCTAAGTGATCTTCATCACCCAAAATATCACTCAAAACAGCGTAACTACCATCTTCTTCCAAGATTAGACCCATTGCAACTCCAGCAACTGGAGCTTTAAGAGGGACCCCTGCATCCATCATTGATAGTGATCCTCCACAGATAGATGCCATTGAAGACGACCCATTTGATTCTGTGATTTCAGAAACTAGTCTTATAGTATACGGAAAATCAGTAGCGGCTGGTAAAACGGCTTGAAGTGCTCTCCAAGCCAATTTCCCGTGACCTATCTCTCGACGGCCTGGAGGACCAAATCTTCCTACCTCCCCAACTGAGTATGGAGGAAAGTTGTAGTGTAACATAAAGTTTGATTTATATGTACCCTCAAGGGCATCAATCATTTGTTCGTCATCACCGGTCCCAAGTGTAGTAATTACTAACCCTTGAGTCTCACCTCTAGTAAACAAAGCTGAGCCGTGCGTTCTAGGGAGTATACCAACTTCTGATGATATTTGGCGTATCTTATCTAGAGCTCTTCCATCAATGCGTTTACCTTTTTTAACTACGTCTCCACGCAGTACAGAACTTTCCAGCTTTTTTATGGCTGAACCTAAATTCTCATCTGCGAGCTCATCCTCGGAAAGAGATGCCTTAATTAGATCTCGTGCTTCTCCAACCGCTAGGGTTCTTTTTTGTTTATCTGTAATGGCATACGCTTTGCGCATAGCTTTTTCGCCAGATTTTTTTGTAGCGGCATATAATTTGCTATAGTCGGGTGGATTAAATTCAAAAGGATCTTTAGCACAGTCTTCAGCGAAGTTGATAATTGTGTCTATCACTGGCTGAATTTGTTTGTGGGCGAAAGTAACCGCTCCAAGCATTTCCTCTTCGGAGAGCTCATAAGCTTCTGATTCTACCATCATAACAGCGTCTTTTGTTCCGGCGACAATCAGGTCTAACCTTTGCTCAGGTTTAGTACGTAAATTTTGCATATCATCTATTTCAGGATTTAAAATATATTCTCCATCCTCAAAACCGACACGACAACCAGCGATTGGGCCCATAAAAGGTGCACCAGATATTGTTAGCGCCGCTGACGCTGCTATTAATGCCACTACGTCTGGATCATTAACTAGATCGTGACTTAAGACAGTACAAATAACTAATACTTCATTTTTAAACCCCGGAACGAAAAGTGGACGAATTGGACGATCAATGAGTCTTGAAGTAAGTGTTTCTTTCTCAGTTGGCCTTGCTTCTCTTTTGAAAAACCCACCTGGAATTTTACCCGCGGCATAATATTTTTCATTGTAGTGTACAGTGAGGGGAAAGAAATCCTGGCCTGGCTTTTGTTCTTTTGCAAATGTAACTGCTGCCATTACAGAGGTTTCTCCGTAAGTAGCTATAACGCAACCATCCGCCTGCCTCGCAATTTTCCCTGTTTCTAATGTAAGAGTTTCTTCTCCCCATTGGATTGATTTTTTTGTTATTTTAAACATATTTATTCCTTTTTAAGTCTCTATAAGCATATCCTTAAGTGACTATTTTACTGGAGACCGAATTGTCTCCTACCCAATAATTATAAGTTACTGCTGGATATCCAGTATTAAAAACCCTTCAAAGTGGGTGTTTTATGTTATTATCTGCGAATACCTAAGCTTTTTATAAGATCCGAGTAACGCTTTTCTTCTTTTTCTTTTAAGTAGTCTAAAAGCTTACGTCTTGTCGCAACCATTTTTAGAAGCCCACGACGTCCGTGGTTGTCTTTTTTATGAATTTTAAAGTGTTCTGTAAGGGTGGTAATCCTAGAAGTTAAAATCGCCACTTGCACCTCAGGCGACCCAGTGTCGCCCTCTTTAGTTGCATACTCTTTCATTAACCGCGCTTTTTCGTCTGCTGTAATCGACATCGTGGTCTCCTTTTCTGTTTAAGGGTTGATGGCTCAGGCCGGGATGTCGTCCAGCAAGGCCCATGGAGTGTTTTCACAAGTTATAGTGAAGACGCGCGTATATTGTATTTTTTTAAAAAAGTGAAGTGTTAATTATAACTTTTAAAGAACAGTTAGAATCCTCACATTCTAATGCTTGTTCATTGAGGTTTGGTCTGGATTCAGAAATTTTGGTTCAGTGCCTTTGCTGAAAATTAATTTATTTAAGGTTAAACTAATCTTTTTTGTAGTTTTTATAAAAACTTACCTCAGTTGTATAATCTGATCAAACGTTAAAATGTTTCCAGATCAATGGTTTTTGTTTGTAACTAATATATAAGGGATGTTTTGGTAATCCATGTTTAGTCAACCCTAAGTGGTACAACGTCTTTGGTATTTCTTTCATTATAGCTAAAACTTCATCGCTACGATTTAAATGAGACCCGTGAGCTCCCCAAGCACAGATCAATCTATCAGCCCAGTGGCAACCTTCTAGTATTGCCTTATTGTTGTGCTCTCCTATAGGATCAATTGCTAGTTTCATTTTTTTTGGATTTGTATCTCTCCAAGCAAAAATATTACATACTAAGAAAGATCCGAAACCTAGTACCCTAGCACGACGTTCACACCTTTCAACCGTTGGGTCATTTCGCAACTCTGTGGCTGTTGATGGATTAAGAAGTATAAATATAATTTTTTGTTTTTTTGGTTCCCAAACTCGCTTTAATGAATAGCGGTAATGTTCACAATCTGAATAAACGGCAGTGCTAGAAACTCCACCTTCTAAATTATTTCTGGTTATCATACTGTATCACTTTAACGGTTAAAATATAAATTATGACTTTAAAAACCTACCTTTTTTAGATTTGAATCACCTTAGACGTTTGGTTTACTTACTGTTCACTCAAACTTTTTTATTTAGAGTTAGGGTAATTTACAAGCACCTTGAAGGGGTAGAATGTTCCATTGGTACAGTTTCCTAGAGCGATTGCTTTTCCGTTATATGACACCCAAATCATTTCGTCTAAAGAGTTGACGGCTTCTCTTATAGAGCAGTGGTTTCCATTTTGTACTCTTTCTAAATCAATTGTGTTTAAAGGTATTTCTTTGATATTTTTTAAACTTGCTTCAAGTGGGGTAATAGCCTGATCTAAGTTATTATTATTTTTAAGAAAAGTTAAATCCTCAACTGTATAGGCATTTTCTAGATTAAAAAGACCTGACCAGAGCCGGCGTATGCTATGTGTGTGGCCATAACAACCTAGGTCTCGACCTAGGTCTCTGCAAATTGAACGAACATATCCTCCTTTACCGCAGGTCATTTCAAATGAGGCATGATCTTTATCAATACGATTTATAAAGTTGAGACGTTCAACTTCAATTGGCCGTGATGATATTGTGAAATCAGTATTTGCGCGAGCCAAATTATATGCTCTTTGACCATCAATTTTTACGGCTGAAAACTGTGGTGGTACTTGTTCAATTTTACCAATAAATTTTTTTAAGGATGTAATTATTTTTTCATTCTCTGGACGTGTTTCAGATGTTATTGTGATTTCACCTTCGCAATCGTCCGTAGTAGTTTCAGCACCAAACTTTATTACAAATGAGTAGGCTTTCAATGAGTCTGTTATATATGGAATAGTTTTAGTCGCTTCGCCTAACGCTATTGCTAATAGTCCTGTTGCTTCAGGGTCTAAGGTTCCGGCGTGTCCTGCTTTTTTAGCATTAAAAAGCCAACGTACTTTGTTAACTACTGCGCTTGAGGAAATTCCAGCATGTTTATCTACTAAGACCCAACATGAAATATTTTCTCCTGACCGACGACGTGACAATAAAAACTCCATAAAAATATTAAAAAACAGATATATTTTTTCTGCTTTCACGTATACTGATTAAAAGGTTTTTAACTAATTATTTTTATCAATACTAGTTTGATTTATCGATGTCATTTTTTACTTTATCCAAATTTAATAAACGTGTAGTTTCATCAATTTGATCAAAAGTTTCATCGATTACGAATCTGAAGTTTGGAACATACTTAAGGGTCAAGGTCTTTGCAAAGATTTTTCTAATATTATGTGAGTTGCGTGCAAGACTATCTATTGCTTCGACCTTTTTTTTGCCGCCTAGAGGCAAAACAAAAACGGTAGCAATCTTTAAGTCAGGAGAGACTCTGACTTCACTAACTGTAATCGACATTCTATCCAGATCTGGATCGTAGAGATCTCCACGACTCAGTAACTCTGCTAAGGTACGCCGAATAAGCTCACCAACTCTCAATTGTCGCTGAGAGGGCCCTGAATCAGAAAAATGGCTTTTACTTGGCATGCTTTGTCCTCTAATCATGTTTTTAGTATCTTGCAACCAGGCAAAGATATGATTTAATTCGACCAGGAGATGTATATGTCAAATATTTCAGGAGTAGTAGTTACCGGGGTCTCGGGTAAAATGGGGCAAATGCTCGTGAAACTTATTCAGTCTAACAAACACTTAAAGCTCGTAGGTGTTACAGAACGAAAAGGACATCATTGGATAGGATCGGACTTGGGAGTGCTTTTGGGTGGGTCGGCGAGTGAGATAATTGTAAGTGATTCCTTATTAGACCTCATGCCTGAAGCTAAGGTGATTATAGATTTCACTAGCCCTATGGCTACTGTGGAGCATTCGGAGTTAGCTGCTCAAGCTCGTGTGGCCCATATTATTGGGACAACAGGTATGAATTTAAAAGACTTAGAGAAAATAAAAATGGCTGCGCGGCACGCTCCGATCGTGAGAGCGGGGAATATGTCACTAGGAGTTAATTTACTTATGGAGCTTACTCAGAAAATTTCGGCCGCACTAGATGATGATTTTGATATCGAAATAATTGAATCGCATCATAGAGCTAAAGTAGATGCGCCATCTGGAACAGCATTAATGTTAGGGCAAGCGGCAGCATTAGGGCGTGGTATTTCTTTAGAAACTGAGTCTGAGCGTGGTCGAGATGGGATTACTGGTGAGCGAGGAAAAGGTAAAATCGGTTTCTCTTCAATACGCGGTGGAGATGTCGTCGGAGAGCATGACGTTGTGTTTGCGGCTGATGGAGAGAGGATAGTTTTGAGGCATATAGCTTCTGATAGAGCAATATTTGCTAGAGGAGCGTTAAAAGCTGCTCTTTGGGCTCTAGGAAAACCCCCCGGGGAATATTCTATGCTGAATGTTTTAGGGTTAGATTAATTTTTGAATTAAGTTTTTTATAAGCTTCTTAGGTTTTAACAAGTTGATATACGTAAGAAATTAGAAATCTACAGCTAAACCTTTTTTTTCCCAATCCCCAAAGCGCACTGGTTCTGGACCATCTCTGCCACCTATTTCTGTGGGTAAGGGATTTAGTGTTTCTTTAGCTCGCCTTACTTTTGCTTCCTCGAGTGCTCTAATAGCCTCCTTAGGTAGTTTCTTTTCAATACTGATGTTATCTTCCTTGTTCATGACTGATCTATAATATAATTCAATTTAATATGCAAAACATTCCAATATGATCAGTAAAGAAAGTGGGTCTTAGCTAACTTATGAGTGTAAAATATGAGAAACTTGGATTAGAATCCCGCTGGGCTGCCATTCAGCTCTTAAATCGAGTAATTAAAGACGGTTTACCAATATCGAACCAATTAGATTCATCCGCAGTATTTACAGGTTTGAACGGTGCAGATAGGGCTAGAGCGCAAAGGCTGGCAGCGAATACGTTGAGACAGCTTGGTCGCATTGACCTAGTATTAGGAGAATACTTAAAAAGACTCCCACCTACCATTCCACTTAATATCTTACGATTAGCAGTATTTGAAATTTGTGCTGAAAAAACATCTCCTTACGCAGTTGTAGATAGTGCGGTTTCATTAATGAAAAAAACACGAAAACTTGCTAAGTTTTCTGGACTAGCAAACGCTGTCTTAAGAAAGATTTCAACAACTAGAATTGATTCATGGGAATCAGAGCAAGTAACAAAATTACCGAATTGGCTGCGAAATAGACTAGTTAGCGTTTATAGTGAAAAAATTGTTAATAATATTGAAATTTCGCATATGCAGGGAGCGCAATTAGACATTACATTAAAGCCGGAGTTAAACGTAAAAGAGTGGACCAAAAAACTTGATGCTCTACTATTGCCAACTGGTTCTTTGAGGTTAAAGGGCTCCCCACAAATTTCTACGCTTCCTGGTTATGAGGAGGGTATGTGGTGGGTTCAAGATGCAGCGGCAGCTCTGCCGGTAAAACTTTTAGGTACTATCAAAAACAAAAATGTTTTGGATGTGTGTGCGGCCCCTGGTGGTAAGACTTTACAGATAGCGTCTATGGGAGCGAATGTAACAGCTCTTGATAAGTCTACTGACAGATTAAAATTACTTCGTAATAATTTGGATCGAACGAGCTTGTTGGCGACGGTGGTTCAGACAGATTTCATTTCCTGGAATACAAATGACAAGTTTGACTTTATTTTACTTGATGCCCCATGCACTGCGACTGGAACCATTAGGCGCCACCCTGATCTACCACTTTTAAAAAGTGAGAAAGATTTGAAAACGATAATCAAGCTTCAAGCTACACTTATTGACAGAGCCGTTTCTTTGTTAAGTACTAATGGGAGATTAGTCTTCTCAACATGTAGCCTTTTGCCAGAAGAGGGTGAATTACAGATCAAGGCTGCCATTGAAAGGCATAATTTAAAAGCAGTGACAGTGAGGGACGACCTATTGGGTTTAGAGCCTGGGTGGTATAACTCGCGCGAAGATACAATTAGACTTAGACCAGATCACTGGAAATCTCTTGGGGGTCTGGATGGCTTTTTTATAGTTGCGTTGGAGAGAGCTAGTTAAAGAGTTAGCTTTTATTTTTTACTTTAATGTTGAAGGCATTACACTATTACATTCTACACAGATTGCATAAAGAAATTTGCTTAAGTTGAAAATTCAACATGATAATCAGATAAGATCTAAGGAATAAAATGACAGAGCTTTTACGAATTAGACGTGCTTTAATATCCGTTTCAGATAAAACTGGATTAATTGATTTAGCAAAGGCTCTAATAGATTTTGGAATTGATTTAATTTCTACTGGAGGTACTGCGACAGCTATCAGGGAGGCAGGGTTAAAAGTAACAGACGTCTCGGAACTCACTGGGTTTCCTGAAATGATGGATGGTAGAGTTAAGACCCTTCATCCAAATGTCCATGGTGGTTTATTGGGCATTGGAGACTCTAAGCGGCATATGTCAGAAATGGTGAAACATGATATTAAAAAAATAGATCTTTTAATTGTTAATTTGTATCCGTTTGAGGAAACAGTTGAAGCTGGTTTTGATTTTAATAAATGTATTGAAAAAATAGATATTGGTGGACCTGCAATGCTTAGATCCGCAGCAAAAAATCATAAATTTGTTAATGTTGTGACAGATGTTGAGGATTATAAAAATTTACTAGAAGAGCTTGAAAAAAATAATGGGAAAACTAGCTATTCTTTTAGGTGTGCTCTCGCTCTTACAGCATTTTCAAGAACAGCAGCCTACGATTCTGCAGTTTCTATATGGCTTGCCAAGTTTACAGATAAAACCCCTAAACGTTTAACTATTTCTGGTGAGTTGGTTGAAGAACTTCGTTATGGTGAGAACCCACATCAAGTAGCATCTTTTTATAAAACAGGCCTAACCAACTCAGGGTTGGCAGGAGTAACTAAGTGGCAAGGCAAAGAATTAAGTTATAATAATATTAATGATACGGATGCGGCGCAGAATTTAATATCTGAGTTTAACCAAGATCCCAGACCTGTCTGTGTAATCATTAAACATGCTAATCCTTGTGGTGTTGCGTTTGGGGCGACCTTAAAGGAAGCATACTTATCTGCTTTGGCCTGTGATAAAAACTCAGCTTTTGGAGGTATTGTTGCGTTCAATAAAATACTGGATGAGAATACCGCAAAAGAGTTAATTAAATTATTCACAGAGGTAGTTATTGCCCCTGATATAACAAAAATTGCGAAAAAAGTTTTTGAAACTAAGAAAAATCTTCGACTTTTGACAGCTTCCAAATCAAGAAATAATGGGTGTTTGCAAAATCAAATCCACTCAGTTTCTGGTGGATTTTTGGTTCAATCCATAGACAATTATCAAATTAGTAGTAGTGAACTAAAAGTGGTTACAAAAAAAGAGCCTACCAGTGATGAGACTATTGATCTTATGTTTGCTTGGAAAGTTGCGAAACATGTAAAATCTAATGCGATAGTTTTTGCAAAAAATGGTGCTACAAAGGGTATAGGAGCTGGACAAATGAGTCGTGTGGACTCAACGCGGATAGCAAGTTTAAAGTTTAAAGATTTAATAAGTTCATCGAAACAAAGCAAGGAAAATAAAGAAGATTTAGTTTTAGCGTCAGATGCTTTTTTTCCTTTTCCAGATGGTTTGATAAAGGCTGTAGAAGCCGGTGTTACTGCGATAATTCAACCTGGTGGTTCACTAGGGGATAAAGAGGTAATAGAGGTTGCCGATAGATTGGGCATAGCTATGGTTTTCACTGGTAAGAGGCATTTTAGGCACTAATGATGCGTTTGGTCATAATAATTAGTACTCTGGTTTTTTTTATAGATCAGATTAGTAAATTTATAGTTGTTCAGTATCTTGATTTAAAAAGCAGTTTAGTGCTTGAGATATTTCCACCATATCTTAACTTTAGAATGGGTTGGAATACTGGAGTTAACTTTGGATTTATGAGTAAATATTTTGCTAGTTCGGGTTTGATTTTGGTAGTTTTAGCATTGGTTATCTCTGTTTGTTTGGTTTGGTGGACGTATAGTAGACAAGATAGTTATTTGCGTGTGTTAAGTGTTGGGTTCATAGTTGGGGGTGCGCTAGGAAATGCGCTAGATAGATTAGTATATGGGGCGGTAGCGGACTTTATTAATATGTCATGCTGCAGTATAGAAAATCCATTCGCTTTTAACATTGCAGATATTTTTATTTTTACTGGGGTTTTTGGATTACTTTTTACTAACGATAATAAGAAAGTGTGACATTTTATTAATAAATGTGATTTAATGTTAATTTAATTGATATAGGGAACATAATGAAAAGCAATTATCTCATAATAATTTTGGGCTTCATTGTTTTAAGTCTTGGGGCGGGGTGTGCGTCAATCAACCAACCCAGTTTAATGAACTTGAGATCAAGTGGTAGTGGGCCAAATGAGTTTTTAGTTGTACCGTCGGGGCCTTTAAAGCAACCAAAAAATTACTCAGAACTTCCTTTACCCACGCCTGGTGGTGGAAACCGTACAGATCGGAATCCTAGAAATGAGGTTATTATAGCGTTGGGAGGAAATGAGAACTTTTCACGTCATGATCCAAAATTAGTAGAGTACGTATCACGATACGGTGGAGACATTAATATTCGATCAATATTAGCTAAAGAAGATTTAGTATTTAGAGAAGAAAATGATGGTCTTTTTTTAGAACGAATACTCAAAGTTAATGTTTATTATAAGGCATACGCCAAACAATCTTTGGATCAATATGTTGAATTGCAGCGTTTAAATGACCTTGGTGTGAAAACGGTATCAGCTCCACCTAAGGTCACAAATTAATAATGTTAGCTTTGCATTCGCAGTCCGCAAAAGAACAGCCAAGGTGTTATGTTAAAAACCTTTGTTGGGTAATGTTTATCTACCCTGTTTATTCATTAAGAACTTTAGGGTTAGTATTAATTTTATTTTTTCATAGCTCTCTTGAAGGAAACTCTTCAGAGAAAGTTACTACTTTTAGATTAGATAATGGATTGCAAGTAGTCGTTATTGAAGACCACCGGGCACCTGTTGTAGTAAATATGATATGGTATAAAGTTGGCGCTGCAGATGAAGAAATGGGAAAATCAGGGGTAGCTCATTTTCTTGAGCATTTGTTGTTTAAGGCAACCAATAAGCTTAAATCGGGAGAATTTTCAAGGATTGTTGAGAAGCTAGGCGGTTCTGACAATGCGTTTACATCATGGGATTATACGGCTTATTATCAAAGGGTATCTCGTGATCATCTTGGTCTTATGATGGAGCTTGAGGCGGACCGAATGAAGAATATTAATCTCACAAAACTAAATATTGAGACTGAAAGAAAGGTTGTTCTCGAAGAGAGGGCTCAAAGAACAGATAGTAACCCAGGTTCTTTGTTTGCAGAACAAAGGAGGGCCGCTATGTATTTGAATCATCCATATGGGATTCCCATTATAGGATGGCGGCATGAAATCGAACAGCTAAATTTAGAAGATACTTTAGCATTTTATAGCGAGTACTATTCGCCGAGTTCTGCCATTGCGATTGTGGCTGGTGATGTCACCCCAACTGAGGTGCAGGAATTAGCAATAAAACACTATGGACCATTAAAACCTAACGTTGGGTTTAAAGAGAGACGGAGAAATTCTGAACCCCCTCATTTAGCTGAGAGGCGAATAGTATTTGAAGACAAGAGGGTATCTCAACCATATGTTATACGTACTTATCTTGCAAAAGAAAGGGATCCAGGCAATCAACAAAAAGCAGCTATTTATACGGTCTTGGCGGAGTTGTTGGGGGGAAACGAGACCACTTCAGTTCTAGGAAAAGCACTGCAAATAGATACAAAAAAAGCCTTATATACGTCAGCTTTTTATTCGGGAATTTCTCATGATATTTCAAATTTTGGCTTATTAATAGTGCCGACCGAGGGAACAACTTTAGAGCAAGCTGAGGCTGATCTTGATATGGTAATTAGAGACTTTATTAAGGATGGGGTTGATGAGAACCAACTTCAAAGAATTAAAGCACAGATTAGAGCATCCGAGATATATGCTATGGACGACGTTTTTGGGTTAGCCAGATCTTATGGTGCGGCGCTTACTTCTCAGCTTAGTATAGAGGATGTTAAGGAATGGCCAAAGCTATTAGGTGAGGTTTCTTCAGAGCAAGTTCTGGAAGCAGCAAGAACTCTTGAAGATAAAAAAATAGCCGTTACAGGTTGGTATACAAAACTACCAAAAAATGAGGACAGGTGACAGTTTTGAAAGTATTAATGATCAGCCTTATTTTATTAACCTTTTGCAGTAAACTCTCTGCAACGGCAATAACTGAAATCAAAGCTTTTGATGGAGTCAAAGCATGGTTGGTTGAAGAGCACTCTATTCCCTTTGTAACTCTTGAAATAAGATTTAAAGGTGGTGCAACGTTGGATAGAGTTGGAAAACGCGGATCAGTATACTTTATGTCAGCACTATTAAATGAGGGAGCTGATGATTTAGATGCCTCGGCATTCGCTATGGAAATGGAACGGTTAGCGGTCGAATTAGACTTCAACGTTTATCAAGATAGCTTGAGTATCTCATTTAAATTTTTAACAGAAAATAAAAATGATTCCATCAATTTGTTAAAAAAAGCATTAACGAAGCCTAGGTTTGATCAAGAGCCAATTGAGCGTGTCCGGGACCAGGTGTTATCTATTTTAAAGTCGAATGCTAAGGATCCAAGAAAAATAGCAAGTAAGGTTTTTTTTGAAAATGTATTTGGAAGCCATCCGTATGGATCAATGAAAGATGGGAATTTGCAAAGTGTCTTATCTTTAAACAGAGAAGACATTTTGAATGCTTACCATGATGTTTTTAATCGGAACCAGATCTTTATTAGCGCAGTTGGAGATATAACCCCAAAAGAGCTTAGAGATTTGTTAAATGAGGTAGTAGAAGAGATTCCTGCCAACCCAGTTAAAATTACGGATCAGGTAATATATAAGTTACCTGGAGGTAACACTGTTATTGATTTTGACACCCCTCAATCAGTTACTATTTTTGGGCATGGAGGAATTAAAAGAACTGATAAAGATTTTTTCTCTGCTTATGTTTTAACTCATATCTTAGGTGGTTCGGGATTTGGCTCTAGACTAATGACTGAGCTGAGAGAGAAAAATGGTCTAACATATGGGGTTAGTGCGTATTTAGCTAGCTGGGAGAAAGCAGATTTAATTTTAGGGCAATTTGCGTCATCTAATAATACAGTTATGGAAGCGATTAGTATTGTAAGAAAAGAGTGGGCTGCATTAGCTGAAAGAGGGGTGACAGCGGATGAGCTGCAGGATGCTAAAACATTCTTAACTGGTGCCTACCCACTTAGGTTTGATGGTAACTCCAGAATTGCAAGAATTTTAGTAGGGATGCAGTCTCAAGGTCTACCGATAGATTATATTCGCACTCGTAATGCTAAGGTAAATTCTGTCACGATAGAAGATATTAAACGAGTTTCAACTCGTATACTAAAAGAGAAAAACTTATACTTCGTTATTGTTGGACGCCCGACTTCCTAACTTCTATTTTTGTAAGTCTAGATAGCCGAATCGATTTAAATTGTGCTACACGTTGTGGCATGAACTTAAAAGAACACAACATAAGCCCTAAATTAACAAAAATTCGGCAACTTGACGATTATTCTATAAATAGAATTGCTGCTGGGGAAGTGGTGGAGCGGCCATCTTCTGCTGTTAAGGAGCTGATAGAAAACTCACTTGATGCAGGCGCATTGAAAGTAGAGCTTTTTGTAAAAGATGGTGGTAAAACATATCTAAAAGTAAGGGATGATGGCCAAGGAATTCCAGAAGGATCTTTAGAGCTGGCTTTGTCACGGCATGCGACATCAAAAATAGATGGATCAGATCTATTAAATATTTCAACGTTCGGGTTTCGGGGGGAGGCTTTGCCTTCTTTGGCAGCAGTTTCGCATTTAAAAATTACCTCAAAGTTTTTTGATTCAATGACTGCTTCAACAATTTCTGCAAGTGCAGGAGTAATCGGGTCAACGAAGCCGGCTGCTATGGTTCGAGGAACAGAGGTTGAAATTTCTAATTTATTCTATTCTATTCCTGCTCGTTTGAAGTTTTTAAGGACAGATCGTGCCGAAATGATTGCTATATTAGATACCGTGAAACGCCTTTCAATAGCTGAGCCTTATGTAACTTTTTTGGTTAAGGATTTATCGGGAAAAAAACCTGATAAAGATACCTTTAAGGCAACTAGACAGGATGGGCCCCTTCTCCAAGCGCTAAAGGCAAGGCTTAAGGAAGTTCTTGGAGTTGAATTTTGGGAAAACTCATTTGAGTTGGATTATAATAGAGACGGTATAAAATTATTTGGTTATGGAGCTCTCCCAACATACTCTAGGGGATCTGCTACAGTTCAATATTTATTTGTAAATGGACGACCGATTAAAGATAGGGCTTTAATGGGTGCTGTGCGAGCCGCTTATTCGGACTTAATTGTGCGTGATAGACACCCCGCTTATGCGTTATTTCTAGAATGCAATCCAGTGGATGTTGATGTTAATGTACATCCTACAAAAGCTGAAGTTCGATTCAGGGATCCTGGAACTGTACGAGGTTTAATAATTTCATCTATTAAGGGAGCTCTAGCTACAGCAGGGCACCGGACATCCACTACTGTTTCCCATGGGTTGCTCGGTGCATTTAGGCCTAACAGTTTGAGCTACCAACAGAGTAAACAATACTATGGGCCTAAAAGTGAAATGGCTAAGATACCAGAAAATTATTTATTAGATGAACAAGTAATAGGCTCAGAAGCAAGAGTTGATATAACTGAAGATCTTGGTAACGAGCATCTACCACTAGGCGTTGCCAGAGGGCAGTTTCATGAAAACTATATTATTTCACAAACAGTAGATGGAGTGGTTATTGTTGATCAACACGCTGCCCATGAGCGTTTAGTTTATGAAAAACTTAAACAACAATTGCGAGATAATGGGGTTAAGTCGCAAGCTTTGCTTTTGCCAGAAATTATTGAGATAGATCAAAATGATATAGAACTTTTATTATTGAATTCTGATGATTTAAAACAATGTGGTCTTACCATTGAGGGATTTGGGTCTGGGTCAATTATAGTTAGGGAAACACCAGCGATTTTGGGAGTGATAAATCCAAAATCAATGGTTTTTGATATTTTAGATGAACTTAAGGATCAATCCAATAGTACAGTAATTGTCGATAGGATAGAGGCTGTTCTTAGTAAAATAGCATGCCATGGATCTGTAAGATCTGGAAGGAGAATGAAGCCTGATGAAATGAACGCCTTGCTTAGAGAAATGGAAAGAACACCGCACTCAGGTCAGTGTAATCACGGCCGTCCGACATATGTTCAATTAAAGTTGTCTGATATTGAAAAAATGTTTGGGAGAACATGATAACAGAACAAGCTACATCAATTTTTTCTATTAATATGAACTCAACACTTATTTTATCTGTTGGTTTGTTCTTATTGTTTTTATTTTTGATATATTTGATGCGGCGCCTATTTACGCAACCAGAAAATGAAGACACTCTTAAAACCTATATCTCTCAACTTAACCAAACGGTTCAAAACCTAAATGGAGGGCAATCCCAGCTAACAGGTAGCTTAGAATCTTTGAATAAGGCGCATACAATGTCTGTCCAAAATATGGAGGTCAGGCTTGCTGAAGTCCAACGTCAAATGTCGGAGCATTTGCATGATAATGCATTAAAATCGGCTAGATCTTTATCTGATCTAGAAGCACAGGTGAAGGAAACATTGACTGGTTCTTCTGAAAAGACCAATAAATCCCTTACCCAGCTTCAGGAACGACTTTCAACAATTGATAAGGCACAATCAAATATTGAAAAGCTATCAGGCGATGTTTTAAGCCTTCAGGATATCTTATCTAATAAGCAGACCAGAGGAGCTTTTGGAGAAATTCAACTTAATGATATTGTTAAGAAAGCACTTCCTCCAGATAGCTACTCTTTTCAGCATACTCTTAGTAATGGTAAGAGAGCTGACTGTTTAATATATTTACCTAATCCGCCAGGACCAATTGTTATTGATGCAAAGTTTCCATTAGAGGCTTATGAAAAACTAATTTCTGCAAACACAAATGAGGAAAAAGCAAAGTCACTTGCTTTATTAAAACAATCTGTCAAAACGCATATACGGGCTATTTCAGAAAAATATCTAATTGAAGGTGAAACAGCAGATGGGGCGTTGATGTTTTTACCTTCTGAGGCGGTATATGCAGAATTGCATGCGAAACTGCCTGAAGTAGTTAGAGAAGGTTTTTCAGCGAAGGTCTGGATAGTTTCTCCAACTACCTGTATGGCGACGCTTCATACTATGAGAGCAATACTAAAAGATGCAAGAATGCAGGAGCAGGCGGGAGAAATTCGAAAAACATTAAGCCTAGTAAACAAAGATGTAAAACTCATCGTCGAACGTGCAGGAAAGCTTGATACACACTTTTCTGCCGCCTTAAAAGATTTAGAGGGTATTAATATTGCAGCAGGGCGTGCTGGTAAGCGTTCAGAGAAGCTAGATAATTTTGATTTTGAAGAGCTAGAGTCAGAAACTGCAGACACTATTATACCTCTAAAAAAATAATATATTAACAAATATAAAGCAGGAATATTTGATGGAATTTGGTCATCGTGTACATCCACCAAAGCGAATTGCTGTGATTGGTGCTGGAATATCTGGAATGGGAGCTGCATATTTGCTTTCTAAAACCAATGAGGTGGTATTGTTCGAGTCAGAGAAAAGGCTCGGCGGTCACGCCAGGACAGTAATTGCAGGAAAGTACGGAAATCAGCCAGTTGACACAGGGTTTATTGTTTTCAACAAAGCTAATTATCCGAACCTGACAAAACTATTTAATGAGTTGGAAGTAGAAATAGTAAATAGTAATATGACCTTTGGTGCTTCATTTGATGGAGGTCGGTTAGAATATGGTTTAGCAAGCCTAAACTCTGTTTTTGCTCAAAGACAAAATGCTTTTCGACCAAAGTTTTTAAGAATGCTTAAAGATATTACAAAATTTAATTCCCGAGCTGAGTCTGTATCTAAAAATTCTGATATGAGTATAAAACAATTACTAAAAATTGTAGGAACAAGTAGTTGGTTTAAGGATTATTACTTGTTTCCTATAACTGGAGCAATTTGGTCTATGCCGGTAGAACAGATGGAAAGTTTTCCGGCTGAAGCACTAGTTAATTTTATGAAAAACCACGCGTTGCTTAGTATGACTGGTCAACATCAGTGGCTAACAATCAATGGAGGATCCATAAAATATGTTGAGAAGTTAGAGCAGCGTATGAAATCACAAAATGTTGAGATTAGATTAGGTTGTAACGTAAATAAGATAAGTCGGCACTTCGATAAGGTCAGAATTAAAACCTTATCTGGTCTAGAGGAAGAATTTGATGAGGTTGTATTAGCTACCCACGCAGATGACACGCTCAGTTTATTAGCTGACCCAACAGAGGATGAAAAGCTTTCACTTGGAGCGATCCATTATCAGGAAAATGACGCAGTTTTACACGCAGATCAATCATTAATGCCTGTCACTAAAAGAGTGTGGTCTAGTTGGGTTTATAGTGAAAGTAGAAATAAAACCTCGAATAAGATAGACTTAACTTACTGGATGAATTCATTGCAGCCTATACCTAAGGAAGACCCCATCTTTGTTACTTTAAATTCAAGTAGGGATATTAAACAAGAACTGATCTACGACAGTGTTACATTTAGACACCCAGTTTATGATTTGAAAACCTTGTCATCACAACAAAAAATTAAGGAAATAAATGGCCAAAATAGAACGTGGTTTGCTGGTGCTTGGATGCAAAATGGCTTCCATGAAGATGGGTACTCAAGTGCTATAAATGTTGCGACTAAATTAATGAATCCGTCGCGAGGGGATTTAACTGTTTGACACAGATTGAATATATTTCGGGGACTACTTTTCATTCTCGAAAGGGACAAATCAATAATGAATTTAAATTTAAAGTGGATTACTTACTGATAGACTGTGGAGTCAATTATACGAAACCGCTTTTGTTTTCGCATAATAAAAAAAATGTAATGTCTTTTTATGATAAAGACCATGGAGGTCCTGTCAGTGGTGGTCAGGGTTCCAAGTGGGCTACTGAACTGCTATATTCGCATGGTTTTCTGAACGATGTAAAAAATATATATTTACTGACTCAAGTTAGAGTTTTTGGTCATGTGTTTAATCCTGTCAGTTTTTGGCTGTGTTACGACAAGAGTAATAACCTAATTGTTGCCATTGCCGAGGTAAGCAATACTTTTAGTGAAAGGCATGCATACATATGTGCTCACAGTGACGCTAGACCTATTAGAAGCCAGGATAAGATATTAGCAACAAAAGTATTTCATGTCTCGCCTTTCCAGTCAGTTGCCGGAGAGTATCAATTTCAATTTAACTTTACTGGAACAAAGGTCAATATTGTTATTGATTATACCTCTGGAATAGATGGTGTTTATGCCAACCTTCAGGGTGAAAGAAAGCCACTAACAAATTTGTCGATATTAAAAATAGCCTTACGGCGTCCACTAGGAGGATGGAGAGTGTTATTTTTAATTCATTACCAAGCTATCAAGCTTTGGTTTAAGGGAGCAGTATATCATAAAAAACCGTTACCTCCACAGAACGATGTATCACGGTGAGTATTCCAAAAACAAATGAATTGAATAAAGGGTTATTTCCTTTTTCTGTTTTTGCAGCTGTCCTCGCGAGTGCTGGATTACCTATTTACATGTTTGGACCAAAATTTTTTGCAGAGAGTTATGGTGTCAGCTTAACGGCACTTGCCACAGTACTATTTATTTTAAGGTTAATTGATTGTATTCAAGATCCCTTTTTGGGAACATTAAGTTCTAAGTTAGGAAACAAACGTCCACGATATATAATGTTTTCTGTAATGATCCTTGGAATTTCAATGGTGTTAATGTTTGCTGTTTCTCCAAGAGTGTCACCGTTGCTTTGGTTTTTTTTTACTAGCATAGGTTTGTTCACTACTTACAGTTTTTTATCAATCAACTTCTATGCCCAAGGTGTTCAGAAGGCAAAATCAATCAATGGTAATCACAAAAAAGTAGCGGCATGGCGAGAGACAGGTGGCCTATTAGGCGTTTGTTTGGCAGCCTCCACCCCAACGCTTTTAATGGGTCAGACCACTCACCCTTATATGATTTTTTCATTTATTTTTGTTTTTGTTGCAATCTTAGGGTGGTATTTAATGAGAAATGAGTGGACAGAAAAAATCGAATCCTCACGTTCGCCTACTCAAAGAGTTTTTAAAGATCCAATCTTAAAAAGTCTTATTATAGTATCTTTTCTTGGAGCCGCGCCATTAGCAGTTACATCAAGTTTATTTCTTTTTTTTGTAGATTCTGTGTTAATAGCCACAGAATATACTGGAGTCCTCTTAGTCATTTTTTTCTTATCTGCTGCTGTGGCATCACCATTTTGGGCAATTTTGGCAAGACGGTATAACGAGAAATTAATTCTATTTATCGCAATGATAATATCTATTTTATCTTTCTGTTTTGTTTTGTTTTTAGGGGAAAGAGATGTCATTGAATTTTCAATAATTTGTATGATTTCTGGGATTAGTGTTGGCGCAGATTTTACACTTCTCCCGGCGCTTTTTGCTCAGAGAGTTGAGAAAATTTCGACTCAAGCAACGCAGGCTTTTGGTGTTTGGTCTTTTGTCACAAAGGCGTCGCTTGCATTAGCAGCAATTATCCTTTTGCCAATTCTAGACTACTCTGGTTATCAAGTCGGCAGTAAAGAAAATTCAGTGGAAGCGATACAAACCTTAACAATTCTGTATGCGCTTGTCCCCAGTGTATTAAAGAGTATTTCTTTGATACTTTTGATTCGTATTCCGTTGTAGGAGATGTAACATGGAAGCTTTAATATATTTTTCTTTAGGTGCTGTTGTTGTAGTGAGTGTCTGGCTGTTTCGATCAAAAAAATTATCATTTTTTAATCAGAATCAGAATCAATATAGAGGTCAAAAACCTACCTTTAATATAAGAGATACTCTTTCTGGAGAGCTTTTGTGTGAGGGAATAATATTTGGACCAACTGGAGCAGTAAACTCTCGTTTTGTAGCTGATATGAATGCTATTTGGGATGGTGATAAGGGTATTATCAATGAACGGTTTGTCTACGATAATGGATCTGTTCAAGATCGAAAGTGGGTCTTAACTATAATGAATTCTGGAAAAATTTCTGCAGAAGCCTCTGATTTAATTGGAACTGGAGTTGGTGCTCAAAGTGGGTCAACGATTAATCTTAATTATAATATTAAATTACCGGAGGACGCTGGTGGGCATGAACTCGCAGTGGTGGACTGGATGTATCTTTTACCAAATGGCACTATAATGAATAGAAGTCAGTTTTATAAGTATGGGATTAAAGTGGGTGAACTTGTGGCAACAATTCGTAAAAAAGACTTTTAATGGAAAGCTGGAAAGATAAACGTTACTGGCTAATTGGCGCGTCAGAAGGATTGGGTAGAGCGTTGGCAAAAACTATGAGTAATCACGGTATAGAGCTTATACTAAGTTCTCGTAGTGAAAAACGCTTAAAAGAACTTTGTGATGAGCTTCCATCTAAGGCATCTTATTGTTGCATGGATGTCAGCAACCTAAAAGATGTTAAACGTGCTGCCAAATCTATTGGTGAGGTTGACGGAATAATATTTCTAGTTGGAGCTTACTGGCCTTTGAGGAGCCAAGACTGGGATGTTGAGAAAATTGAAACAATGTGTGATACTAATTTTACGGGTGCCGCACGTGTTATTGGTCAAGTTTTACCTACAATGATCAAAAAAAATAGAGGTCACATTGTTTTAACTGGTAGCTTGGTTGGTTATAGAGGTTTGGCCGGATCTATTGGTTATGGAGCTAGTAAGGCTGGTATTATGTACCTTGCAGAGACCCTTTACGCAGATCTATTTAATACCAATATAAAGGTACAATTAATAAACCCTGGCTTTATTGATACAAGATTAACAAAAAAAAATAAATTTAATATGCCCTTTATTATGTCTCCTGAAAAAGCGGCTAACATTTTTTTTAACTTTATGAAAAAGAGTGGTTTTAAGAAAGATTTTCCGTTCTTATTTAGTATGATTTTTAGATTGGCAAGATTTCTTCCTGGCTGGATATATTACAGATTACAGAAATAAAGCTGGCTAAATTAATGAATAAATAAAGAAATATTTCTTAAGAAATCTAGCTTTTATTCAAATGCGACATGTTAACGTTTGACTTTTGTGACGTAACAGTGAAAACACTTGTTATTCTCACTTTGTGAGATAGCACCGTAAAGTTTAGAGGATTAATTAAGGCAAAGCACTAGTTATAAAAAATAGTGTTTTTTACATAAATCCGGGGGGATCTAAGTTTGAATACAATCTCTACAAATGAGCTTGTGAGTATACCACATTTGCTTGCGCGAAATGTCGCTACTCGTGGTGATATGCCTGCTTACAGGGAAAAAGAGTTTGGTATTTGGCAGTCATGGACCTGGTCGAAGACATCCTTAGAAATTGAAAATTTTGCTCTAGGCTTAAAAGATCTGGGAGTAAAAAAAGGTGACTTTGTAGCAATAGTGGGTCGCAATCGCCCGGCTATGTACTGGGCCATGGTAGCAGTTCAAATGCTTAATGCAGTACCAGTTCCTTTATACCAGGACTCAGTCGCTGAAGAAATGGCTTATGTTTTAGAGCACTGTGGTGCGAAGTATGTAATTGTTGGAGACCAAGAGCAGGTCGATAAAATACTAGAAGTTCAGCAAAGTATTTCAGGAATTGAAAGAATCGTCTATTTCGATGCAAAGGGGCTTCGAAAGTATGAAAATAGTCATTTGAGCTCGTTCATTGAAGTCCAAGAAAAAGGACAGAGCCTTAGAGAGTCTCAGTTGACTAAATTGGACGAAATACGGGCATCGATAACATTGGATGATATTTGTGTTATGTTATACACTTCTGGCACAACAGGGAGACCAAAAGGTGTTGTGCTTTCGAATAGAAACATAATTGAAACGTCGAAAAACTCCTCTGAATTTGATAACTTGAAGTCAAGTGAAGAAACAGTTGCGTATCTACCCATGGCTTGGGTTGGCGATTTTATTTTTTCGATTGGTCAAGCTTACTGGACAGGCTTTTGTGTAAATTGTCCGGAAAGTCCTGAAACGCTAAATACTGATCTTAGAGAAATTGGACCATCCTATTATTTTGCTCCGCCGCGTGTTTTTGAAACCCAGCTAACGAGTGTAATGATTAGAATGGAAGATGCAGGTAATTTTAAGAAGTGGCTTTTTGAAAAGTCTATGGCGCTAGCTAAGAGAGTCGGTGGAGATATTTTGGATGGTAATGCCGTAGGGTTTATAAACCGAATTAAATACTTTCTGGGTGATATCTTTATCTATGGTCCTCTTAAAAATACGTTGGGCTTTTCTAAAATTCGAGTTGGTTACACAGCTGGTGAGGCAATTGGGCCCGAAATATTTGAGTTTTATCGATCACTGGGAATAAATCTTAAGCAACTTTATGGACAAACCGAAGCTTCAGTTTTTATCACTCAACACCCTGACGGAGAGGTCCGCTCTGATACTGTTGGAGTAGCATCACCTGGAGTAGAGTTGAAAGTGGCTGAAAGTGGAGAAGTTTTTTACAGGTCTCCTGGTGTTTTTATAGAGTATTTTAAGAATTCAGAAAGTACTAGTGAGACGAAAGATGGAGATGGTTGGGTGGCTACTGGCGACGCTGGTTTTGTTGAAGAAGAGACGGGCCACCTTAGAATTATTGATAGAGCAAAAGATGTAGGAAAGATGTTAGATGGATCACTTTTTGCTCCTAAATACGTAGAAAATAAGTTAAAATTCTATCCAAATATTTTGGAAGTAGTTGTTTTCGGAAATGGTAGAGAATTTTGTACCGCCTTTATTAACATTGATTTAATTGCTGTGGGTAATTGGGCAGAGAGAATGAATATAGCTTATTCATCCTATCAAGAGCTCGCAGGTCATGATTTAGTAATGGGAGCAATTAAAGAGCATATTGAAGAAATTAACCAGTCAATATCTGAGGACCCAATGCTAGCGGGTTGTCAGATTAATAGATTCCTTGTTCTTCATAAAGAACTTGATGCGGATGATGGTGAATTAACTCGAACTCGCAAAGTAAGAAGAAATATAATAGAAGATAAATTCTCTGATTTAATAACAGCACTGTATGATGGTTCTCGCTCAGTTTCGACAGAGACAGAGGTTACTTATGAGGATGGTCGAAAAGGGTCAATTAAAGCAACTCTTATGATCCACGATACAAAAATCATTGATATATCGCAAAGGATGGCTGCTGAATGAGTAATGGGTCAGAAGGAAATTTCGTTACTACTGATGGACGTAACATCGGTGGAGTGATGATGGAAATGAAGAACATTACTCTAAGGTTTGGTGGAGTAGTTGCATTAGAAAATATATCATTCAATATTTTAGAAGGCGAAGTTCGAGCCATTATAGGTCCAAACGGGGCTGGAAAATCTTCAATGCTAAACGTTATTTCTGGATTTTATATTCCTCAGGAGGGTGAAGTCATCTTTCAAGGCTCGCCCCGACCGTCATTGAAGCCATTTGAGGTCGCACATCAGGGGATTGCTAGAACATTTCAAAATATAGCTTTATTTGAAGGAATGAGTGTTCTTGATAATGTTATGACAGGACGCTTAACCAAGATGAAAACTGGTATTTTCAGTCAAATGATTTGGGCTGGGAAAGCAGAAAGAGAAGAAATTGAAAATCGAGAAGCAGTAGAGAAAATTATTGATTTTCTCGAGATTCAAGCGATTAGAAAGACACCAGTTTCAAGACTTCCTTATGGTTTGAAAAAAAGAGTTGAATTGGCACGTGCCCTAGCGGCAGAGCCTAACCTTCTGCTTTTAGATGAGCCAATGGCTGGTATGAATGTAGAAGAAAAGCAAGATATGAGCCGTTTCATATTGGATGTTAATAGTGAGTTTGGAACAACTATCGCATTGATTGAACATGATATGGGAGTTGTTATGGACCTTTCTGATAGAGTAGTGGTGATGGATTATGGTCGCAAGATCGGAGATGGGACCCCTGATGAAGTTAGGAACAATCAAGAAGTTATTGATGCATACCTAGGAGTCAGTCATGATTAAAATTAGGCCTCGAAAGACAACATGCTTAGCTATTGGAGGATCGAATGCCTGATCAAGTTTTATTTGCTGCAGAAGTGATGCTTAACGGCCTAATGGCTGGAGTGCTATATTCTCTGGTAGCTTTGGGTTTTGTTTTGATTTTCAAGGCATCAGGAATATTTAATTATGCTCAAGGTGTGATGGCTCTCTTTGCAGCACTAACTCTAGTTGGGATTATGGATGGACAAGTCCCATTTTCGCATCTTATCAACGCTATTTTTGGAACAAACATACATCATTTTGGATGGCATACACCCGCACTGTTAGCCATTATATTGACTATAATGGTTATGGTTCTTTTTGCATGGCTAGTTCAAAGGTTTATCTTTAGGCATTTGGTAAACCAAGAACCCATAATACTGTTCATGGCTACTATAGGGCTTGCATACTTTTTAGAAGGTGTAGGAGATTTAATGTGGGGTTCGGACATCAAAAAACTAGATGTTGGGATACCAAAGGGAATGAATGAGACTATAGAAAGTATAACCCATGGTGCTTTTGGGTATGGTTTCTTTATCGATAATTTAGACATTTTTGCAACCTTTGTTGCTATAATTCTGGTGGCTATTCTAGTTTGCTTTTCTCAATACACGAAGCAAGGCAGAGCTCTCAGAGCAGTAGCTGATGATCATCAGGCTGCGTTGTCTGTAGGTATTTCACTTAGTTATATTTGGATTTTAGTATGGTCAATTGCGGGCTTTGTAGCCTTGGTTGCTGGTACTATATGGGGAGCTAAATCAGGTGTTCAATTCTCGTTATCGCTGATTGCTTTAAAGGCTTTACCAGTTTTGATGTTAGGTGGCTTTACGTCAATTCCAGGTGCCATAATTGGAGGCTTAATTATTGGTGTTGGTGAGAAGTTATTCGAATTTTTGGTTGGTCCATGGATTGGGGGAGCTACAGAAAATTGGTTTGCCTATGTTCTAGCTTTACTATTTTTAGTGTTTAGGCCGCAGGGTCTATTCGGTGAAAAAATTATTGAGAGGGTATGACGATGTTGTTTTCTGTCTACTACAAAAATTTTCTATCTGAGAAGTATGATTTGAGGAGTTCTAACTAATGTTATATCGCGAAGCTGGGGATTATAGTACCTCTTACCCTGAAGACAGCCAAACTTTCCCAATAAAGTTTGATAGGTATAGATATTACGTTATCCTTGCTGTTGCCTTTTTAGTAATCCCCTTTTTTATTAATGATTATTGGGCAAATGCTGTCCTTGTTCCATTCTTGATATACTCGATTGCGGCAATTGGGTTAAACATTTTGACGGGCTATTGTGGTCAAGTTTCTTTGGGTACGGGAGGTTTCATGGCAGTGGGAGCATACGCCTGTTATAAATTAATGACGTCTTTCCCCGAGATTTCAATAATGATTCATATACTTTTAGCGGGTGGTGTGACTGCAGCGGTTGTTACACTATTTGGGTTACCATCTTTACGGATCAAAGGGTTTTATCTTGCTGTTTCAACCCTTGCGGCACAGTTTTTTCTTGTTTGGATGTTTAACAAAGTGCCGTGGTTCTACAATTATAGTATGACTGGTATGATAGGTTCTCCAGAACGAACAGTTTTAGGTATAGTTGTTACTGGGCCGGCCACAGATGCTTGGGCTAAGTATATGATATGCTTAATTTTTGTAACTTTGTGCGCAGTATTAGCAAGGAATATGACCAGAGGCTCAGTTGGAAGAAAATGGATGGCAATAAGAGATATGGATATTGCCGCAGAAATAATTGGAGTTAACCCTTTAATGGCAAAGTTATCTGCATTTGCAGTTTCGGGTTTCTTCATTGGGATTGCAGGAGCACTATTTTTTAGTGTTTATCTAGGGGCAATAGAAGTAACTGAGGCTTTTGGAATAGAAAAATCATTTTTAGTTCTTTTCATGGTTATTATTGGAGGATTAGGATCAATTTTTGGTTCATTTGCTGGGGCTGCATTTATGGTTCTTTTACCTGTACTCTTGAAAAACCTCTTGGTCGGAGGTCTGAATTGGCCGACAGATTTAGCACAGCATTTATATTTTATTATTGCAGGTGGATTAATTATTATCTTCCTCATTTTAGAACCACACGGCTTAGCTCAGCTATGGCGAGTGGCAAAAGAAAAATTAAGACTTTGGCCGTTCCCTCATTAGGATGGCTATATAAGGGTGACCAGTACTTGAGTATTGGTTATAATAAGTATCGGAACAACCTTAGGGAGGAAATATACCGATGAAACTAAAACTAAAACTAACTTCGATTGTGCTTGGCGCAGTCATGGCAACTGGGCCAGCGTTAGCTGATCTAGTTTTGCCAATGCTTAGCTACCGGACTGGAGCTTATGCGGTGAACGGGATTCCGTTTGCTGATGGTTACAATGACTATCTAACGCTTATGAATGAGCGAGATGGTGGTGTTGGTGGTGTTAAAATTGACATTCGTGAATGTGAAACTGGCTATAATACAGAAAAAGGTGTTGAGTGTTACGAGTCTCTAAAAGGAACTGGAGCGTTGATTTTCGCACCTCTTTCTACTGGTATCACTTATCAGTTAATTCCAAAAGCTACTGTTGATGGAACTAATATTCACTCTATGGGTTATGGCAGAACATCAGCTAAAAATGGTAAAGTGTTTAGAAACGTTTTTAATTACCCAGCAAATTACTGGGATGGCGCTTCGATAGCTGTAAAGCATATCATGGACCAAGAAGGTGGAGATCTTAAAGGTAAAAAGATTACACTCCTCTATCACAACTCTGGATATGGAAAAGAGCCTATTCGTACGCTTCAAGAACTTGCTAAAAAGCATGGATTTGAATATAAAGGTATAGCTGTTGACCACCCAGGTCAGGAACAAAAATCTCAGTGGTTGCAAATTAGACAGCAGCGACCAGATTATGTTCTAATGTGGGGTTGGGGAGTTATGAACCAAGTTGCTATTCAAGAAGCAGCAAACGTTCGGTTCCCAATGGACAAGTTCATTGGAATTTGGTGGTCAGCCTCTGAAAATGATACAGTTCCAGCAGGAGCAGGTGCTCATGGTTATAAAGGCTTAGCACTTCACGGTTCTGGCACTGGCTACCCACTATACGCTGATATGCAAAAATACGTTGTAGATGCGGGATTAGCTGCAGGAGCGGGTGATCAAGTCGGGACAGTGCTTTATAGCCGAGGGATGTATAATGCATTTCTATCTGTTGAAGCAATTAAGACTGCTCAAAAGTTGGCAGGTGTAGGAGATGTGAATGCGGCTCAAGTTAGAGATGGCATGGAAGCATTGAACATCACTGAAGAGACAATGGCAGCAGCGGGATTACCAGGGTTTGCACCACCATTTAGTGTTAGCTGTGAGAATCACGGTGGACCAGGTCTAGGAATGGTTAGCCAATGGGATGCGGAAGCACAAAAATGGAGTCTTATTACTGGTTTGATCGCGTCTGATATGGATGTAATTCAGCCATTAATTGATGCAGATTCTGCAGCATTTGCCGCAGAAGCTGGAATTACTCCAGGGTGTGGTTAATAAAATAGTAATACATTAGCCGGCTCTATTTAATGTAGGGTCGGCTAATCCTTTTTAAATTTAAAAAGCTCATAGTAATTAATAAGCTTTCACTCTTAATGGAGTAATAGAATGTTGGATTCAGCAAAAACAGATAATCTTTTGGAGATAAACAACATTGAGGTGATTTATAACCATGTTATTCTTGTTTTAAAGGGCGTTAGTTTAAGTGTACCTAAAGGTGGAATTACAGCCCTTTTAGGAGGTAATGGCGCAGGAAAAACGACAACACTCAAGGCCGTATCAAACTTACTTCACTCTGAGCGTGGTGAGGTAACGAAAGGGTCCATTTCTTACAGAGGTGATCCGGTTGCAGGGTTAGACCCTGCTGAGATGGTTAAACGAGGGGTTATTCAAGTTATGGAAGGTCGTCACTGTTTTGAACACCTGACGATTGAAGAAAACCTGATGACCGGTGCATATACAAGAAAAGATGGTCGGAGTGCTGTAGAGGCAGATTTAGAAATGGTTTATAACTATTTCCCACGTTTAAAGGAAAGACGCAGGTCACAGGCTGGCTACACCTCAGGTGGAGAACAACAGATGTGTGCGATTGGTAGAGCTTTAATGTCAAAGCCTGAAACGATCCTTTTAGACGAACCGTCTATGGGGTTGGCTCCACAACTTGTTGAAGAAATTTTTGGAATTGTTAAAGGCCTTAATGAATCAGAGGGTGTCAGTTTTCTATTAGCGGAACAAAATACTAATGTTGCGCTCAGATTTGCACACTATGGTTATATTTTAGAGTCCGGTCGTGTGGTGATGGATGGACCTGCAGATGAGTTAAGAGAAAATCCTGATGTAAAAGAATTCTACCTTGGAATGTCAGAAGAAGGTCGGAAGTCATTTAGGAATGTTCGATCGTACCGTCGTCGCAAGCGTTGGTTAAGCTAAGTGCTTACGAAATTTTACGATGATCTTGAAACGAGAACTGCAAATGAGCGTGATAGGGCTATATCTAAGCTCCTGCCAGCTCAAATTAAAAACTTACAAAGCTTAGGGGGTTTAAAAAATATCGACGCAGATATGATAAACTCCGTTGAGGATCTATATAAGTTACCAGTTTTACGAAAGTCAGAACTTACAAGGATGCAGCAAAAAAAACCACCATTTGGTGGACTGGTTAGGGGACCAATAGAGCATATTTTTCAATCCCCAGGACCGATTTATGAACCAGGAAAAGATACCCATGATTGGTGGCGTTTTGGACGTTTTTTACATGCCTGTGGTGTCGGCAGAAGTGATATTGTACAAAATTGTTTTAGCTACCATTTAACACCTGCGGGCATGATGTTCGAAAATGGAGCAAAGGCTGTGGGAGCGACGGTTTTACCGGCTGGAACTGGACAAACTGAGCTTCAAGTGCAGGCAGCTTTTGATGTTGGTGTAACTGTCTATGCTGGGACCCCTGACTATTTAAATACAATACTGCAGAAAGCTTCTGAGATGGGTGTAAACTTAAGCTATTCGAAGGCGGTTGTTTCTGGTGGAGCACTGTTTCCGTCACTTAGGGAGGCTTATCTAGAGCGTGGAATTGATTGCTTACAGTGTTATGGTACAGCAGACTTGGGGTGTATAGCTTACGAGAGCTCTGAGCAGGATGGAATGATTGTAGAGGAAGGGGTTCTAGTTGAGATTGTTACACCAGGGACCGGAAATCCAGTTAAAGAGGGTGAGGTGGGTGAGATATTGGTTACTACACTCAACCCAGAGTACCCGTTAGTTCGTTTTGCTACTGGTGATATGAGTGCTTTTATGGAAGGACACAGCGCTTGTGGTAGAACCAATGTAAGGATTAAAGGATGGATGGGCCGCGCTGATCAAACTACAAAAGTTAAGGGAATGTTTGTACGCCCCGAACAAGTAGCAGAATTGGTTGAGAGACATCCTGAGGTTTCTAAAGCTAGAGTAGTTGTGAGCCGTATCGATGAGAGTGATTCAATGGTAGTTAGGTTGGAGGTGTCTGGCTCGAACAACCAAGAGTATTACGAGAGTATTCAAAATATCTTTAGGATCAAGGGAGAGGTAGAGGTGGTTCCTACCGGTGAGCTACCAAAAGACGGCGTAGTGATCGAAGATTTACGTTCTTATGATTGAACGATTTCTATAGAAGTAGAAAAGTTGCGTTCGAGCCGTTTACAAAAAGAATTTCTATTCTTTATCCTTGACGAGCCTTGAAACGTGGCTGTGTTTTATTAATTACATATACACGCCCTTTTCGTTTTACAATTCGGCAATCTCTATGACGCGCTTTTAGGGAGCGAAGTGAGTTTCTTACCTTCATATTACTTCTCCTGTACAAAAGCGCGCATGCGCCTTAAAATCCTATATGCTAGCATTTACTAGCTGTTGCTATGGTGGGCACTACTGGGTTCGAACCAGTGACCCCTTCGATGTCAACGAAGTGCTCTACCACTGAGCTAAGCGCCCATATGCACTTGCTTAATTGACCAACAACACTCGTTTCCTATATGTCTCTGTGTGCTATCCGATGCTCTATAGAAGGAGTCGCTATCCGTTTCAAGGGCTTTCGAAATAATGACGTGGTTTTTATAAAATTAATTTGGAGAAATAATGGCTGTACCATCACATAATCTACGATTTCCAGAGGTACAGTCCACAGCTGTTATTTTTGCTAGCCCACATAGTGGAAGGTATTATCATGATGATTTTCTTAATAGATCTGTTCTTGATAAACATACCCTTAGATCTTCAGAAGACGCATTTGTAGATGATTTGGTTTCTCAGGTTACAAAATTTGGGGCACCTTTTTTGAAGGCTGTGATGCCAAGAGCATATGTCGATTTAAATCGTGGTCCAGATGAGCTGGATCCAGTTTTAATTTCTGGTATTGTTAATCGCTCAAAAAATAATCGGATATCCTCTGGTTTAGGGGTTATCCCTAGGGTTGTTGGTCATGGTAAAGAAATTTATAAAGGAAAAATTTCACAAGCAGAGGCAGAAATAAGAATTTTAAATTATTGGAGACCTTACCACTTAGCTCTAAAAAAATTAATGATAGAAACACATAGAAAATTTGGCACTGCAATTTTAATTGACTGCCACTCGATGCCCACATTACTAAACTATAGTAGGTCTATAGAGCTTCACAACATGCCTGATATTATACTTGGGGATCAGTTTGGAGCTTCTGCTGAGAAAGGTATAGTGGATAAGATTGAGTCTATATTTGTCAGGGAAGGTTTTAATGTAGGTAGAAACATTCCTTTTTCAGGTGCTTTCATAACAAAGGAATATGGCTTTCCACTTTCTAACAGACATGCATTACAAGTTGAAATTAGGAGAAGCCTTTATATGGAAGAAGATACTTTGTGTTTAAATAAAAACTTCAATTACTTTAAAGATGTATTTGGTTGTATTTTAGGTCAAATCGCAAAAATCGGTGAGATTTCGAAACCGATTGCGGGAGAATAAAAATTTTGAGTACATAATTTAGATTAACTTAAAATATTCTCTTGTATTTTATTGACCATTTCGAGTGGATTATGCGCCTGCCAAATAGGTCGACCAACCACTATATGGTTCGCGCCCATGGATATTGCGTCATATGGAGACGCAACTCGCTTCTGATCACCCATAGATTCATTTTTGAGACGAATTCCTGGAGTGACAATGAGACGATTCTGTGCTTGGGAAAGACTTCGTATAGCGTTAATTTCTTGAGCGGACGCTATAACACCATCTGCTCCGGCCTCAAATGCATTAGCTGCCCTTTCTCGAACTAATTCCTCAATACCCCCACCCTTTAAGCAACAGTCATCTAAGTCTGTTCTATCCAAGGAGGTAAGTATTGTGACAGCAAGAATTTTCAACTGACTTCCAGACGCTCCATTTACAGCAGCCTTCACAACATGAGGGTCTCCATGTACAGTTAAGAAATCTAAATCAAATTTAGAGAGCTGTTTAACAGCAGCTTCAATAGTTGATCCAATATCAAAAAGCTTAAGGTCCAAAAATATTTTTTTTCCATAATCTTGCTTTAATTCGTTGGCTAATGCTAACCCTCCCCCAGTAAGCATACCAAGACCAATTTTGTAAAAAGTTACAGCATCCCCAAGCTTTTTAGCTAACGCTAAACCTTGAAGAGCACTAGGAAAGTCTAACGCCACGATTAGTTTATCATTTTTCATGAGTTAATTAATATCATAGGTTTGCAGAAGAGTGAAAGAGGTAATTAAAGCGTTATGTATATAAGAAATATTATTTTTTTATGAAGAAATTCAAAAAATGATTTAGACCACATAAAAGTTTCTAGAAAACGCATCAAAAGTTTAAAAGTAGATAGGTTATTGTGTTCGAAGAAGCATTGAACGAAAGCATTTTTATTTATTGAAGACTAAAGTTAACAACTTCACACGATAGGAACGTTATTATAGTATTTTTCTATTAGTAATAAAGTTAATAAGAGTGCTATATTAAATTTTATTAAATTATTTGAGTAACTAATTTGGCATATCGATATAAATCAGATCTTAGTTTGAAAGATGTTTTACCAGAGACAATGTTTTTGAATAGGAGACAACTTTGCTTAGGAGCTGGTGCCTTTCTTTCAGGTAATATTTGGGGGCAAGCAAAAGCGGCAGTGTCATCTGCTCCGGATGAAAAGCCAAACAGCTTTGAACAAATAACCAACTACAACAATTATTACGAGTTTGGAACAGGTAAAGGAGATCCAGCTAAATATGCGGGTGCTTTACAAACTAAGCCGTGGTCAATTAAAATTGATGGGCTCGTTGATAAGCCCATGACGCTTTCAATGCCAGACCTTTTGGAAAAAATGGTTATTGAAGAACGTATTTATCGTTTCCGTTGTGTAGAGGGGTGGTCAATGGTCGTTCCGTGGAATGGTTTTGAGTTGGCTGATCTGCTGAAGGTTGTTGGAGTCAAGAGCGAAGCAAGATATGTTTCTTTTGAAACCTTATTGAGACCCGATGAAATGTGGGGTCAGAAAAGAAATTATTTGGAATGGCCATATCGAGAAGGTCTAAGACTTGACGAGGCCTTAAATCCCCTAACAATTTTGGCAACAGGTTTATACAATAAAGGCCTTCCCAATCAAAATGGAGCGCCAGTTAGATTGGTTGTACCTTGGAAATACGGATTCAAATCGATAAAATCTATAGTAAGAATTACCTTAATGAAAGAACAACCTCAAACTAGCTGGAGCACAGCAAATCCTAGAGAATATGGATTTTATAGCAATGTTAACCCAAATGTAGACCATCCGCGATGGTCGCAAGCTACAGAACGAAAAATAAGCACTAGCTTTGTTGCGAAAAGGCAGCCAACACTTCTTTTTAACGGTTACGAGAAAGAAGTTTCAGATTTGTACCAAGGCATGGATCTAGCAACGTTGTATTAAAATTTTACAAAAAAACTAGGTTTAGATATAGATTGGTATGTTTAAAAAGATACAGATAAATGTTACCCCAAGGGTATTATATGCAATTGGAGTTTTACCTTTAGTATATTTATTTTTTTCTGCCCTTTTTGGCTCCTTAGGAGTTGACCCAGTAAAAAAACTTGAGCATGAGCTCGGGGGTTTAGCAATTAAGTTTCTTATAGCTACTTTAATGATATCTCCTATTAGGGCTCTTTTTAGTATTAATCTCATAAAATATAGACGAGCTTTGGGTTTGTTGGCTTTTTTATATGCACTTTGCCATTTTGTTGTGTGGATCTTGTTTGATATTCAGCTTTTGTGGGGAGAGTTAATTAAAGATGTGATAAAGAGACCATTTATATCTTTTGGTTTTCTGTCACTTCTGGGGTTGTTACCTTTAGCTATTACTTCAAATTTTATATCTATAAAAAAACTAGGCATAGTTAACTGGCAACGTTTACATGTTTTAGTTTATCCGGCAGGGCTCTTTGCCGGCACTCATTATGTGATGGTTAAAAAGGTTTGGGAGGGCGAGGCTCTAATTTATTTGATAATGATTCTAGGATTATTTGCTGTTAGATTCGTAATTTGGAGAAAGAGAGTGGCATCACAAATTAACAAGGCTAATAAAGTTTCAAAAACTAGTCTGTAAAGTTTATAAAATAACTTTAATTGGATTTATTACTGTAAAGATATAAATTTCTCTTAAGCTATAAATAATAAAGAGTTTTTATTTTTTATAATAAAAGCACGAATATAAGGGAAATATGGTGTTTTTTTTTGATTTCTTAAGTTTTATAAAAAAAAATTACTATTTGTAGAAAAAAAGCCTTGCAGGCAGGCTCACTCGGATCTAAACAGCCCCTCACCGGACGAAGAAAATTTTCTTCTAGGGTCTACAAAGACACTAACATAGTGTTAATGTAGTTTACGACCAAAGAGGCTTACGAAAGCATACGCGCAAACAAGTTACAGAGCGCATATGTTTTTTTTGTCTCTGCGCTATTTGAAATTGTTATATTAGATGAAGAGATATGTGGGCGGTTTGGTCCAAATCGATGGATCAACCTCGACATATCCACTTACTAGAACTTCGGTTCGATAATGTAAGGTCAGCTTCACTGTTTGAACGGCTTTTTGTTATCTTTGATAACTTCAAGCACAACAGACAGAATTAAGAAGTCTTGTTGAATTCAGTAAGTTCAGCAAGATAGATATGTGCAGAGGTTCGACGTCAAGGATAAGCTGGAAACAGCTTTTCAACTTGAGAGTTTGATCCTGGCTCAGAACGAACGCTGGCGGCAGGCCTAATACATGCAAGTCGAGCGCACCTTCGGGTGAGCGGCGGACGGGTTAGTAACGCGTGGGAATATGCCCAAAGGTACGGAATAGCCTCTGGAAACGGAGAGTAATACCGTATGTGCCCTTCGGGGGAAAGATTTATCGCCTTTGGATTAGCCCGCGTTGGATTAGGTAGTTGGTGGGGTAATGGCCTACCAAGCCTACGATCCATAGCTGGTTTGAGAGGATGATCAGCAACACTGGGACTGAGACACGGCCCAGACTCCTACGGGAGGCAGCAGTAGGGAATCTTAGACAATGGGCGAAAGCCTGATCTAGCCATGCCGCGTGAGTGAAGAAGGCCCTAGGGTCGTAAAGCTCTTTCGCCAGGGATGATAATGACAGTACCTGGTAAAGAAACCCCGGCTAACTCCGTGCCAGCAGCCGCGGTAATACGGAGGGGGTTAGCGTTGTTCGGAATTACT
>ENA-ORXF01000352-ORXF01000352.1-marine-metagenome-genome-assembly--contig:-NODE-352-length-34607-cov-6.380915_pt1 | contig 34607 bp, 38 predicted proteins | sample MGYA00237864_ERZ511476 | MGnify/ENA primary metagenome ERZ511476 (study PRJEB26306, sample SAMN06343908) | marine metagenome | isolation source: coastal waters | place: Atlantic Ocean: West Antarctic...
ACAGGATTGCCTTTGTTTCTGAAGAGATCAATCTCTTCAACAACCGCTGTGTATTTTTCTTTTTCTGTGAGGTACACGAGATCATTGCCATCCGCTCTAATCATTTGCTTGTTGGTTGGCACTTCCAAAACATTCAAACCATATATTTCATTGAACTCTTCGGATTCGGTAGAGGCCGTGCCCGTCATGCCTGAGAGTTTCTCAAACTGCCTGAAATAATTTTGAAACGTACAAGATGCCAATGTTTGGCTTTCCATTTGAATCGGCACACCTTCCTTTTGTTCTATCGCTTGATGTAGACCATCTGCTAGTCTCCTTCCGGGCATCGCTCTTCCTGTGTTTTCATCAATGAGTACAACCTGTTTGTCTTGAACCAAATAATCCACGTTGTTATGAAAAAGAAAGTGTGCTCTTAAGGAAGACTGAATGTAGTGTAAAAGCTTTAGATTATTAGAAGAGTAGAGGCTTTGTTCTTCTTCAAGCATCTTTGCTTTTTTAAGCAGGATCTCTATATTGTCGTGACCTGAATTCGTTAGTTCAACCTGCCTTGATTTCTCATCAATAACAAAGTCACCAATTTCACTCTGCAATTCCTCTCCTTCATCTTCTTCATTAACGATGCGCCTAGTGAGTTGAGGTATGAATTTACTGATCTGCTGATAAACCTTTGAGGTGTCTTCTGCAGGACCGGATATCACAAGAGGTGTTCTAGCTTCGTCTATTAGAATTGAGTCGACTTCATCCACTATTGCAAAGTAACAGTCTTCCATTACTCGATCGTCTTTGGAAAGCGCCATGTTGTTTCTAAGGTAATCAAAACCAAGCTCATTGTTGGTTGCATAAATGACGTCTGCTGAGTAAGCAATTTTTCTTTCAGCAGGGTCTTGTCCAGAAATAACATGTGAAACCTTCATATCCAGATTCTCATAAACTGGCTCCATCCAAGCTGCGTCTCTTTTAGCCAAGTAATCGTTTACGGTAACCAAGACAACGGTTCTTTCGGTTATAGAGTTTAGATAGCAGGGCAAAGTTGCTACCAATGTCTTGCCTTCTCCGGTAGCCATTTCTGCAATACGACAGTTATGAAGCGCTATTCCTCCAATCAATTGGCAATCGTACGGTCTAAGTTTTAATTGTCTTTTACTTACTTCTCTAACCGTTGCGAATGCCTCAGGAAGTAGATCATCCAGAGTTTCTCCATCCTTGTACCGTTTTATGAACAAAGATCTTTTTAATTTTAAATCGAGATCGTTTAATTGAGAGAAGCTTTCTTCGAGCGCATTGATTTTATCCACCAGAGGCTGAATTTTTTTAATAATTTTTTGGTTTTTGGAGCCAAATATTTTTTCTAATAACTTCATAAAATTCTATATGGAACGAATTCTATCAATTTGTTTAACGAAGTATCAGATAAAATAAAAAAAACTAGCCAGAACTTGGATCAATTATAGGATCAAGGTAATTAATAGGCGAAGTATCTGAATTGTCATAAGTCACAACTTCCCAAGTTTCTGGACGAGCTATCAGTTCCCTCAAAAGGCCGTTGTTAACGGTATGTCCTGATTTGTAACCTTCAAAGGAACCTACCAAATTATGACCAAGTAAATACAAGTCTCCCACTGAATCAAGAATTTTATGTTTGATCATTTCATTTTCTAATCTCAAACCGTCTGCGTTTAAAATTTTATCGTCACCAATTGCTATTGCATTCTTTTGACTGGCTCCCAGGGCCAAGTTGTTTTCTTTCAAGGTTTCAAGTTCGCTCATAAAACCAAACGTTCTTGCACGACTAACCTCTTTTACAAAAGAAGTGCTGTTAAAGTTGATCGATGCCTTGGTGGCATGTTGTTTGTGAACCGGATGATCGTAGATCATGGTGAAAGCAATCTTGAAACCATGAAAGGGTGACACCTGAGCCCAGGCATCGCCGTAAGGCACACGAACAGTCTCTTTAATGCGAATGAATTTTTTAGGTTCGTCTTGCTCATGAAGGCCTGCCGACTGAATAAGAAACACAAAAGGACCGGCGCTACCATCCATGATAGGAATTTCTGGCGCATTAACTTCAACGTAGGCGTTATCTATTCCAAGACCAGCCATTGCAGAAAGAAGATGCTCCACGGTTGATACTTTTACATCTTTCCAGATTAGAGAAGTTGATAGAGTTGTGTCTCCAACATTCTCAGCCCTTGCTTTAATTTCAACAACCGGATCTAAATCAATTCTTCTAAATATTATTCCAGTATTGGGAGGAGCAGGTTTGAGGATAAGTGTTATTGGATTGCCGCTGTGGAGTCCTATGCCTGAAGCTTTTATAGAATTTGTAAGTGTTCTTTGTGCAAGCATCGAAGTATTCTATATAAATATTTAACTATTAGGACTGTTATTTTGTCTTAGGTAATCAAAAAGTAATATCCCGGCAGTCACTGATGCATTCAAGCTTTCAATACCTCCTGGCATTTCAATGGACGCTAACTCATTGCACTTTTCCTTTGTTAGTCTTTTTAAACCTTTGTCTTCTGAACCTATAACCAATGCTGCGCTTCCTTTCATATCTATCTCTGTGTAGTTCACCCCAGAATCAGCTGCGGCACCAATAACTTTCACTCCTGCCTCAGAAATTTTTTCTAATGTTCTGTTTAAGTTTGTGACAACTATAAAGGGAAGAAGTTCCGAACCTCCAGAAGAAATTTTTCTAACCGTAGGTGTTAAATGGCACGCCCTATTTTTTGGAACAATAATAGCATCCGCTCCAGCACCAGCGGCGCTCCTTAAGCAAGCACCCACATTATGAGGGTCTGTTAAGTGATCCAAGACAAGAATTAAGATTTTCTCTTTATCAAGTAGCTTTTCTAGATACCTTTCGTTTTCTTCTAACCTCTTATTGCAAACTATGGCAACGCCTTGATGGTTTTGCTCTGAGAAATTTTCTTCAAAAAAGCTGTCATCTTGATCGGTTAAATCTATCTTATTTTTCTTTGCTAAATCCGATAGTTGTTGCAGACGCCCGCCAGTTTTTTTTGTTTGTAAAAATAAAGCTACAACACTTTTAGGTCGAACAGATATAATTTCTTTAACTGTATTTATTCCACAAACCAACTCTTGGTCAGCATTTAATTTCATTTTAAAATTTCTATATCAATACGCTGGGTAGCTAGATCGACATCTTTAATCTTCACAGCCAAATTGTCTCCAAGAGAATAGCAATGATTTGAGCTGGTACTTTTTAGCATCTTAGAATTCTCATCAAATTCATAATATTCTCTTCTAGGAAGGTACTTGATGTGAGCCAGACCTTCAATATGTATTGAATCTAAATGGATAAACAGACCAAAGTTTGTAACACCGGTTATTGTGCCTTGAAAATTCTCACCCACATTGTCTTTAGCAAACTGACATTTTAAATAGTTTATTGCATCTCTTTCTGCCTTTTCAGCTTCTCTTTCTCGTGTAGAAGAATCAGCAGCAATTTGTTCTACCTGATCAAGGTTATAAGGATAGAGATCCTTACTTAACCTTTCAGAGTCAAGGTTCTTTAATTGGACTTTTCGATTTGAAGAATTATGGATCAATGCTTTAAGTGCTCTGTGGACCATCAAATCAGGATACCTCCTGATGGGAGATGTAAAATGAGTGTAAGCAGGATAGCCAAGTGCAAAATGTTCAGAGACTTCAGTACTATAGATAGCAAGGCTTAAAGATTGCAGAATCTGCATGTGTATTGTTTCTTTGTCTTTCCTGTCTTTTGAGATTTCTACGAGCTTGGATAATTCTAAAACTTTTCCTGTATCACCAAGAACAACATTGATCTGACGACTGCGTGCAAAACCTTCTAGATTTTTTATTTTTAAAGGGTCTGGTTTTGGATGTATTCTGTAAACGGAAGGTATTTTTGATTTAATTAAAACTTTTGCTGCGCATATGTTTGCTAGCAGCATGCACTCTTCAATTAATAAGTGGGCTTTATTCCTTGAAGTATCAATAAATTTTTGAATCTTATTGCCATTCATTTTAGGAACGAAAAAAGGTATGTCCAATTCAAGAGCTCCTCTTAGTTTTTTTGCTTCCTTTAAGATCTCATATATTTCAACCAAGTTACGAAGAGAATGTGAGTAAGGTTCTGCGTATTTTCTACTCTTCATTTGATCTGCAACCTTTTCATAAGTTAAACGAGCCTTAGAATTGATTATAGCCTCAAAGAATTCAATTTCTGTTGGCTCACCATTGCTCGAAACTTGGGTTTTGCACACCAAACAATACCTGTCTTCATTAGGGCGCAAGGAACAAAGATCGTTGCTAATAACTTCGGGCAACATCGGTATAACTTTTTGAGTAAAATAAACAGAAGTGCCTCTTTCGTATGCTTCTTTATCCATTTCTGAATTGGACTTTACAAATCTTCCTACATCCGCGATAGCTACATACAGCAATAAATCGCCAGCTTCAGTTTTTTCTGAGAAAACTGCATCGTCAAAATCTTTAGCTGTTTTCCCGTCGATTGTAACGAAAGATTTGTCTCTTAAATCTATGCATCCTGATTCGAGGGTAATATTAGATTTTGAAAGCTCTTGAGATTCTTTTAAAACCGGCTTTTCCCAATCCGTCCTAAGGTCATATTTTGAAACGGCAAGAGCAGAGGCTTGTTCTAAGATATTTTCTTGAGATATAACCTGCTTTATATAGCCTTCGCCCATTGAATTAGAACTGGGTTGCTTCACGATTATTACTTTTACCAAACTTTCTTCATTGATCTTCTTTGGTACATCTCCCGTTATTTTTATACGAACAATGCCTTCAGATCCACTAGGATAGGCAAACAATGAGTTGCCTCTTTTTTGCACTTTTCCAAAAAAATCTTTTGTATTGCTTTTTATAGTCTTATCAATTGAAGCCCAACCTTTAGGCGTAAGGTGATATTTTACAAGATCTCCCGGCATGGCTTTTTGCACTTCTGATCGACCAAGTTTTAGTTTTTTATCGGAATTCTGATCTATTATGCAATAAGCTCTACTTCCCTTAGGTTTTTGCAGATAACCCGTAAGCTCATTACTAAAAGTACTTTTTTTCTTATTTTTTTTGATGTCTTTCTTTTGACTCATGGGATCATGATATAGATAGTTCTTCTTTAAAAGTAATAATGATTTCTCCAATATTTTAATCCGCTAGAAGTTTATTAAATCCAGTCTTGCTTGCTTATCATTATCTAAGTAAAGTTAAAGGTAATAAACACTATTAAGAAGAAAGCATGATTGGCGTAATTATTACTTTATTTTTTATAAGCGCACTTTTTTTTATGTGGCAGTTATCTCGTGGTGAACAGCTAGGAGGAAGAATAGGACTGCTGGTTAATATTTGGGGAGTTGTTGTTTTATTTTATTTGTTGATGGTGGTCTTTACTTAGTAAAGTTTTGACGAACAAAAATTAGAAGAAAAGGAGAATTGAATGACAGTAAAGCATTATGATTGGTCTGCATACAATGCAAACGTAAGACCCAACAAAATTGCTATCAGAGACTTAAGCACTAAGAAGAACTTAACTTATTTAGAACTTAACAATAGAGCGAATAAGCTTGCAGGATGGCTCCAAAGTAAGGGTGTAAAAAAAGGTGATAGGGTTGCAATACTTTCTCAAAATTGTCCCGAGTTCTTTGAACTGGAGTTTGCCTGTGCAAAAATAGGTGCAATTGAGCTGCCTCTAAATTGGAGACTTACCAAGCCAGAACTTGAATACATTCTTAAGGACAGCACACCCCATGTTCTGATTTACGACACAATGTTTTTGGATATAACAATTGATTTGCAAAAAGATTGCTCCATCGCTGCATCGCTTCAAATAGACAGCGAAGACCCAAACAGCCAATATGAGGAAGCACTTAATAATTCAGACGGTTCACATGAAATTGTAGAGACTACCCAAGAAGACCTGATTATGATTATGTACACTTCTGGAACTACTGGCCATCCTAAAGGTGCAATGATCAATCATCAAATGCAGCTTTATAATGCTATTAATTTAGCTTCTCCAGCTTTCGTAGCCTCCGACAGTATTCAACTTGTTGTCCTTCCTCTTTTTCATACAGGAGGCATGAACTGTTATGCAAACCCAATTTTACATTCAGGTGGAGAATTAATTCTGATAAAAGAATTTGAACCAGGTTTGGCTTTGTCTGTACTCGGAAGCAACGAATACAAAGTTACCCATTTCTTTGCCGTTCCAGCCCCTTATCAATTTATGATGAATCATCCGGATTTTGAAAAAACAGATTTAAGTAATTTGAGGGTAGCAGGTATAGGTGGTGCTCCATGTGCAGAAGCAATTCTGAAGACTTGGTCCGACAGAGGAGTGTCAATGATTCAAGGATGGGGAATGACAGAAACCAGTCCTGGAGGAATCGGTTTGGATGCAGCGGATGCTGAAAGAAAATTGGGATCAGCAGGCAAGCCTGTTATGTACACAGAAGTGAAAGTTGTAGATGACGAAGGGAAAGAACTACCTTGGGGTGAAGTAGGAGAGCTTTACATCAAAGGACCAAATATAACTCCGGGTTATTGGAACAAACCAGAGGCTACCAAAGACTCTTTTGAAGATGGCTGGCTTAAGACAGGAGATGCAGCACGTTTCGATGATGAAGGTTTTGTGTATATCGTTGATCGATGGAAGGATATGTATATTTCAGGTGGAGAGAATGTTTATCCTGCAGAAGTAGAGAACGTACTTTACCAGCTGCCTCAAATTGCAGAAGCAGCAATCATAGGAGTTCCTGACGATAGATGGGGAGAAACGGGTAAGGCTTTTTTGGCACTTAAATCAGGACAAACTTTAGAAGAAAAAGACGTTATTAATCATTGCCTAAAGAACTTAGCAAAATTTAAAGTTCCTGCATCTGTTGAATTTATTGAGGCTCTGCCTAGAAATGCTACGGGCAAGGTCTTAAAAAGAACACTAAGAGAGGATTTCCTTGGGACCGATGCACCTGCAATTTCATAAAAGATGACCAGCTTATTTAAAACATCAACTGCTTACGTAGTGAGCTCAGCCGCAATTTTGGGAGTTGCTGACATTGTATTTGAAACTGTTGCGGTTCCGGATAAGACAATGCAATATTTAATTGCAGCCATTTTAATTGGATTCCCAATTGCTCTGATCGTTTCTCAATTCTTTAATAAAAAAGAAGAAACGGACATCTCCACTGAAGAATCCAAGTCTATTGATAAGCTAAACAAAGAAGATAAAAAAATAACCGCTTCAGGTGATTACATTCAAAAAATTGCTGTTATTCCGTTCATTAATCTTAATAAAGACGAAGACGGAGCTTTTCTAATTGATGGCATAGTGGAAGACCTGATCACTGAATTTTCTATGATCAGAGAAATAGAAATTCTATCCAGGCAGACGTGCTTTAATTTAAGAGAGCAAAACCTTACGAATGAAGATTACAGAAATCAATACGGTCTTGATTTTATAGTTTCTGGAAGTATTCGAGCCGTAGGTGACAGGTTAAGGATTTCTGTCGAATTATCAGAAACTCTAGAAGGTAATGTTATTTGGAGCAATAAATACGATAGAGTTAAAGATGACATTTTTGATATTCAGGATGAAATAGTCAGAAAGATAACCATTTCTTTAATAGGCGAAATAGAGTTCTCCAGTCTTAAAAGGGCACATAGAAAACCTACAGAAAATATGACTTCTTATGAATTTCTATTGAAGGGAAAAGAGGGTCACCACAAATTTACTAAAGAGGCTAATATTGAGGCGCTCAAGTACTTAGATTCAGCTATTGAAGCTGATGCAAATAACGCTCAAGCTTATGCTTGGAAGGCTTGTGCAATAGGCCAAGCTCTTGGAAGAGGATATATTGAGTACAGTGATGAAAATATTGGTAGAGTGTTAACTCTCATAGATAAAGCGATAGAAGTAGATCAAAATGATTTTGAAGCTCATCGCATGCTAGCAGAAGTATATTTAACCATGCATGATTTTAAAAATTCTAAAAAAAGTGGCCAAAAAGCTTTTCAGATGAATCCAAATGATCCAAGAGTTATTTCTGTTTATGGAGAAGCTCTTCTAAGGGAGGAAGAAATAGAAGAAGGCATTACTCATCTAGAGAAGGCTTATGAGTTAGACCCCATTCCTCAAGGCCAAACTACATCCGACAGACGATTGGGTGCTCTTCTTTTGGCTTATTATCTTAAAGAAGATTCTGAAAATTTTAATAGTACCGCTCTTAATTTAGTTAATTATGACCTCAGGAGTTGGTTGTTAAATATTGACATCCATTTAAAGGAAGAAGAGTTGTACCAAGATAAAAAATGGTACAAAGACGGAGTGGAAGAATTTGGAGAATCCGATTGGTCGATGGAGATAGACAGGTTTCATTTGAATAATAAACCCCTAGAAGGGAAGTTGTTAGAAACAGCACAAAATCATTCTATCTGATGAAGTTATACGACTACTCAGGAGCCCCCAACCCCAGAAGGGTTAAAATCTTCGCTGCAGAGAAAGGCATTGAATTGGAATTAATAAATTGTGATATGGCTAAAAGAGAGCACAAAAGTGATGAATTCTTGAAGAAAAACCCCAGTGGAAAAATTCCTGTTCTAGAACTGGATGACGGTAGATGCATTTCAGAATCCGTAGCAATTTGTCGTTACTTAGAATCAATAGTGCCAGACCCCAATTTATTTGGAAATGACCCATTTGAGCTTTCATTCATTGAAAGCAGAAATAGGCACATAGAGCTTGAACTGTGGACCCAGATTGGAACGTCTTGGGTCAATGGGCCGATCGTCGGCAGTCTTGGAATATTTGATCAGATTCCAGATGCAAAGACAGCAAGTGATAAAAATGTAAATGCTTATTACAAGAGATTAGATGCCGAGTTTGCTTCTTCCAAATTTGTAGCAGGAGGAAGATATTCAATAGCTGATATTACTTTGTTATCTGCAATAGACTTCGCTTCACAGATGGTAGATTTAAAACCTCAAGCTGACTTATTAAATTTAGCAAGATGGCATAAAGAAATCAATAAAAGACCGAGTTCGAATAGTTAAAGAGGAAAAAAATGTCAAAAGGAATAGTGGAAATAAGAGATTACACAATTGAACCTGAATGGTTTGAGGCTTATAAAAAATGGGCAAAAGAAATGGCTGCTCCCTGGCTTAAGCAAAACCTTGATGTAATAGATTTTTGGGTAGACGATGGAATTGAAACTGACGTAGAAGGATCCTCCCCTATTGTTTCACCAAACGGACAGCCAAATGTTTGTTGGATAATTAGATGGCCAGATAAAGCAACAAGAGATTTGGGATTTAATTCGTTACTTGAAAATCCGGAATGGCAAGATATATGGTCCAATCACCCCAATGAAAATGCCTACCTGCACATGAATGCTAGATTTATGAAATCTGCAATTTGATTAGGCACTTATATCTACTTTTTCTGGTACTTTTTATTGGCTGTAAGAGCTATGAAGATAAAATGTTTTTGATCGATGCTTATACTGAGGATTACATCTTATGCTCTGCTCTGAACGGAGTAACCCTTAATTCCTCTAAAGCTGATGCAAAGATGATGTGGTTGGCTTCTGTAAACAAAGAAAAAATTAGAAGAAATTTAAATTGCACAGATCGCTTCTCTGAAGCAGAAAGTGCAAGTCAAAATCTCAAAGAAATGAACAGAGAAGATCTTAGAAAAAAGACTTGTCTGTATAGAGGGAATGACGAGGCTCAACGAAATTGTAACTCTTTCTAAATTTATGCTAAGTTAAATTTGTGTTTAACAAATAGAGGAGGGCATCAAGGAAGTTAGCATTAGAATTGATAAAGAAATTACTCAAAAAGATCTTGGATTGGTTTAAAAGACCACAAGACCCAAATTATGAAAATGAAATTTTTCATCCAACAGAAAATGACGAGTCTGATGATTTAGAAAAAGAAAAAAGAATTGAAGACGACGATTACCATAGACTAGATAGGGAATAATTAAGATATAGGCTCATCATGCAAAATTTTTATTTTGCGTGAAAAAGATAATTATATCTCCAAATTATGCAGTCTTTTGAACACAAGCCAGTAAAAGTGGCTATGCCAACGGAGCTGGGTTAACCATTACGTTCTAAAAAATAACCCTTACAAGAAGCTCTGATTAGAATTTTTTGTAAGGGTTTAATTTGGAGCTGGCGAACCGATTTGAACGGTCGACCTGCTGATTACAAATCAGCTGCTCTACCAACTGAGCTACGCCAGCGAGCGTGCATTATAATTCTCTTATTGAAACTTCGCCATAACGAAACTCAATTATTTTATTATTAATTTTTAATAACAGCTCCCCTTTGTCATTTATACCCTCAACCAATCCTGTTCTTTCTTGATTCTTGCTGTCAACCATCTTGCATTCTTTACCTTTAAGCACATTCAAGAAGTTAAATCTCTCTTTGTAAGCCTTAAATCCATCTCTCTGAAAGATTGCTGTTAATTCCGTCATCCCATCAATTAAGCTAGACGCTATTTGATTTCTGTTAATTGTAGTTTTTTTGTAGTCATCTAAAATTGTCCACGGCTGATCTATGGTTGTTGCTTCTTTTTCGTCCATGAAAATATTAATTCCTATTCCTATAACAATCTCTAAATTATTATCTGCTCCAGAAGAGGTTTCTATAAGAATTCCTCCCACTTTCTTTTTTTTAATAAAAAGGTCATTGGGCCACTTGATCTTAATGGATTCGTTTATAAATTTTTGAAGAGCTTCAGCAACTACAACACCTACCGCCAAACTTAAACCTTCTATTTCTGATAAGGTTAGATTTGAATTCCAGCCCATAGAAAAATAAATATTTTTTGCAAAGGGGCTTGTCCAATTTTTACCACCTCTGCCTCTTCCAGAATTCTGTTGCTCAGCAAAGTGAGCACACAAATTAACTTCTGATTCCCTTAAGGTGTTCTTGGCATCATCATTGGTTGATCCAGTTTTTTTACTCACAATTAAGCTGTCCAGCTTACTAAGAGCTGCTTTACTAATTGTTTCTAAAATCTCTTTTTTATTTAGAAGGGCAATTTTTTTATCCATACAGCTAACTAGATTACCAAATTTATTAATTTAAGTTGACAAGCATCGTTCCCGGTTACAAAATTGCGCGCTATTTCAAGGTTCAGGAGGAGTGGCCGAGCGGTTAAAGGCGGCAGACTGTAAATCTGTTCTCTCTGAGTACGTTGGTTCGAATCCAGCCTCCTCCACCACCTTGAAAAATATACTGTTAAAAAACCCCAAAAAATAAGCATATAAAGAGCTAAAGTACTTGCATTAGTAGTACAAAAATACTTTAATTGCGCACCGAGCTTTGGGATGTGGGCAGGTTTTGTTGTATAAGTTGATTAAATTTAACTCATTTAATAGTATCAATTCACTCCTAAGAGACAGTAAAAACTTGGTTTTTGCTCATATAGCTCAGGTGGTAGAGCACTTCCTTGGTAAGGAAGAGGTCACCGGTTCAACTCCGGTTATGAGCTCCATAATAAGAACAATATTTATATATTTAGGAAAAAATAATGGCTAAAGAAAAATTTGAGAGATCGAAACCGCACGTTAACGTTGGAACCATTGGTCACGTCGATCATGGTAAAACAACACTAACGGCTGCAATAACTAAAGTACAAGCTGAAGCTTTTGGCGGAGACGCTATAGCGTTTGATGGTATTGATAATGCACCTGAAGAAAAAGAACGTGGAATTACTATATCTACTTCTCACGTTGAATACGATTCTAAAGAAAGACATTATGCGCACGTTGATTGTCCTGGTCATGCTGATTATATAAAAAACATGATTACAGGTGCAGCACAAATGGATGGAGCAATACTAGTAGTAAATGCTGCTGATGGCCCTATGCCTCAAACAAGAGAACACATTCTATTAGCAAGACAAGTAGGCGTACCTCATATTGTAGTCTTCTTAAATAAAGCTGATATGGTTGATGATGACGAATTAATCGAACTTGTAGAAATGGAAGTTAGAGAGCTCTTAACAGAATACGACTTCCCTGGTGATGACACTCCAGTAATTGTTGGTTCAGCTCTTAAAGCTTTAGAGGGCGATGCAGACTACGCAGCAAAGATATCAGAACTTGTAGATGCACTAGATTCATTTATTCCGATGCCAGTTAGAGAATTAGAGAAACCTTTCTTAATGCCTATTGAGGATATTTTTACTATTCAAGGAAGAGGCACTGTCGTGACAGGTAGAATTGAACAAGGTGAGATAAAAGTTAATGAAGAGATAGAGATTGTCGGTATCAGGGATACTCAAACAACAGTTTGTACTGGAGTTGAGATGTTTAGGAAACTTTTAGATGAAGGAAAGGCTGGAGAAAACGTTGGAATCCTTTTAAGAGGAACTCAAAGAGATGAAGTAGAAAGAGGACAAGTTCTTACAAAACCAGGTGCTATTACAGCCCATACTAAGTTTGAAGCAACCGTTTACGTTCTTTCTAAAGAAGAAGGTGGAAGGCACACTCCTTTTTTCAAAGGTTACAGACCTCAATTCTATGTTAGAACTACAGATGTTACTGGAGCTTGTGAGCTTCCAGAGGGTGTTGAAATGGTAATGCCTGGTGACAATATAGATATGACAGTAGAACTAATTTCTCCTGTAGCAATGGATGATGGAATGAAATTTGCCATCAGAGAAGGTGGAAGAACTGTAGGATCAGGAGTCGTAACGAAAATTATTGAATAGGCCAGTAGCTCAATTGGCAGAGCGATGGTCTCCAAAACCATAGGTTGTGGGTTCGATTCCCTCCTGGCCTGCCACTTGGCCAACTTTATAGCCCTTTCTATTTATGGAAACTAGTACTTTAAGAATGCAAAATTATATAAGATGGTCCATCGCAATTGCCCTAGTTGGACTTGCTGTATATGGAAATTCTTCTTTTGTTGACCAGCCACTCCTCTATAGGGTGATTGGTGTGATCATAGTTGCAGGTCTTGGTCTTTTTGTTGCTGCTACGACTCTTGAAGGAAAAGAGTCTCTAAAAATTATTCTAGAATCTAGAGCTGAAATTAGACGTGTAGTTTGGCCTACAAGAATCGAAACTACGCAAACTACTTTGATTGTATTGGTGGCAATTACTATTGCTGCTTTAGTTTTATGGGGTCTCGACTCTTTATTTGGTTGGGCAACGGCTCAATTATTAGGATAACGAAATGGATAAACAATGGTACGTAGTGCATGCTTATTCTGGTTATGAGAATAAAGTTAGAGAGGCTCTATTAGAAAGAATAGAAAGGCTTGGAATGGAAGATCTTTTTGGTGAGATCATGGTCCCAGCTGAAGAAGTTGTAGAAATGAAAGGTGGACAAGAAAGAAAGACACAAAGAAAATTTTTCCCTGGTTATGTTTTAGTGAGTATGGAATTAAATGATGACAGTTGGCATCTAGTTAAAGATACACCGCGCGTTATGGGATTCATAGGAGGGACGAAGGATAAACCTTCTCCATTATCTAAATCAGAAGCTGACGGAATCATGCAACAGTTAGAGCAGGGATCGGAGGTAACAAAACCAAAAATATCTTTTGAACCTGGTGAAATGGTTAGAGTTGTTGATGGGCCTTTTAATGATTTCAGCGGAGTTGTGGAAGAAGTAAATTATGAAAAAAGTAAAGTTAGGGTAGCAGTCTTAATTTTTGGGCGTTCAACACCGGTTGAACTGCAATTTAATCAAATAGAGAAAGCATAATGGCAAAAGAGATATCAACTTACATCAAACTTCAAGTTCCAGCAGGAGCAGCATCACCTAGCCCGCCAGTTGGACCGGCTTTAGGCCAGCACGGATTGGCTTTGATGGATTTTTGTAATGCCTTTAATGCAAGAACAAAAGAAATGGAAAAAGGGATGCCTTGTCCTGTAGTGATAACAGTTTACGAAGACAAAAGTTTTGAATTTATTATAAAAACAACACCAGCTTCTATTCTTATCAAGAAAGCTGCTGGTATTCCTAAAGGAAGTGGCACTCCAAATAGTTTAAAAGTTGGCAAAGTAACAAGATTGCAATTAGAAGAGATAGCTAAAATTAAAGATGTAGACTTAACTGCAGCGGATATGGATGCAGCTGTAAAAACTTTAGCAGGAAGTGCTAGAAGCGCAGGAATAGAGGTAGAAGGATAATGAGTCAAATATCAAAAAGACAAGAAAATATAGCAACTTTAGAAGCTAGAAAATATCAAATCTCGGAGGCAATAGATTTCTTTCAGGCCTCTCCTAAAGTAAAGTTTAGTGAATCAATTGATGTTGCAATAAATTTAGGGATAGATCCTGGAAAGTCAGATCAAAACATGAGGGGAGCGACATTACTTCCTGCTGGTTCCGGCAAGCCTTGTAAAGTAGCTGTGTTTGTTGAAGGAGACCTTGCTGTAGCAGCAAAGGAAGCCGGAGCAGATATTGTTGGAATGGAAGACTTGGCAGAAGCAATCAAAGGTGGTGACGATGACTATGATGTCATAATAGCAACTCCAGATACTATGAAAATTGTAAGCCCATTAGGAAAGGTATTAGGTCCTAAAGGAACCATGCCGAATCCCAAGACAGGAACGGTCACAAAAGATGTAGCAAATGCAGTTAAGAATGCAAAAGCAGGTCAGATCCGTTACAGATCAGACAAAGGAGCTATTGTGCATGGAAGAATAGGGGACATCTCTTATTCAGCTGAACAAGTACAACAGAACCTAGAAACATTACTAGAAGATTTGAAGAGGAATAAGCCGCCTTCAGCTAAAGGTGTGTTCATAAAAAAAGTTACGCTATCTAGCACAATGGGAGCAGGTATAGAGATAGACCTGTCATCTCTTAAATTATAATAAATTGATAAAGATAGGAAGGTTTCTTCAGTATGGTGCGACTCTGTCGTATCCATCGAAGACCGTAGGTGTAAGAAGTTTTTTCTTACTTAATATATTCAACCTACGCAGATGGTCTTCAAAGAAAGTAATTTCTTTGTTTACCAGTAAAATACTGAACGCAAGTTTGGTGTTAGGAGGATAAGAAGATGCCAATGCGCATTGATGATAAGAAAATCGCAGTTGAAGAACTTAATGGAGTTGCTAATAAAGCAGTTTCAGCAATAGCTGCAGACTATCATGGAACTACAGTGTCCGAATTGACTAAACTTCGTCAAGAAGCTAGGGATTCATCGGTTCATCTGAAAGTTATAAGAAATACTCTTGCAAAAAGAGCATTAAATGATACTAAATTTTCTTGTTTCGAAGACTTATTAGTAGGACCAACTATGCTGGCGTTCTCTTTAGAGGATCCAACAAGTGCAGCTAAGTTAGTAAATAATTTTACTAAAGTTAATAAGAACTTTCAGGTCAAAGGTATATCACTTGGTGATTCCTTGCTTGAACTTTCTAAATTATCTGTACTAGCTAATATGCCAAGCAGAGATGAAGCTTTGGCTCAATTGGCAGGCATATTGAATGCACCTATGACTAAGTTTGTTTCAATCTTGAACCAAGTACCATCAAAGTTAGTAAGAACTTTGCAGGCGGTAAAAGATCAGAAGCAACAGGCAGAATCTTAATTTTTAAAACTATAATAATTTATTGGAGAATAAATCATGGCACTAAGTAAAGAAGAAATATTAGAAGCAATAGCAGAAATGAGCGTTATCGATGTGGTAGAGCTTATAGAAGCAATGGAAGAGAAATTTGGCGTATCAGCAGCAGCTCCTGTAGCAGCAGCAGCGCCAGCAGCAGGTGGAGCAGAGGCAGAAGAAGAAGCAGCTGCTGATGTAGATATACATCTGGTAGAAATTGGAGATAAAAAAGTAGAAGTCATTAAGGCTGTAAGGGCTATAACAGGGCTTGGCTTAAAGGATGCTAAGGGCTTAGTAGATACTGCACCTTCCATTATTAAAGAGGGCGTTAATAAAGCAGAAGCAGATGAATATGCCAAGCAACTTGAAGATGCCGGGGCTAAAGTAGAGCTAAAATAGTTCTTTTCTAATTTTCCATTTCCGTAAGTAATTAATTTTTAGATAGGGGCTTATATGAGTTTTTCATACACTGAGAAAAAAAGAGTTAGAAGGAGTTTTGAGAAAATCTCCAGCGTAATGGAGTTGCCAAATTTATTGGCTTCTCAAGTTCAGTCGTACGACAAATTTTTACAGAGATATATTGAATCCGATAAGAGGGCTGACCAAGGATTGCAGCAAGTATTGGACTCAATATTCCCTATTGAAAGCCATAATGGTTTTGCACGTATGGAATTCTCTGGATACACTTTAGGTGAACCGATTTTCAATGAAAGAGAATGTAAATTAAAAGGAATTACATATGATATTTCTCTTCACATAACATGCAATTTATTCTTTATTGATAAAGAATCTGGAAAATTAAAAGAAGGAAAATCTCAAGAAGTTTACATGGGAACCGTCCCTTTAATGACCGAACATGGTTCTTTCATTATTAATGGTACTGAAAGGGTTGTTGTTTCTCAGCTCCATAGATCACCTGGCCTATTCTTTGATCATGACAAAGGTAAGAGTCATTCTTCAGGAAAGGTTTTATACGGCGCAAGGGTAATTCCTTATAGAGGATCTTGGTTAGATTTTGAATTTGATGCAAAAGATCTTGTATACGTTCGAATAGATAGGAGAAGAAAACTCTTAGCAACTATTTTATTAAAAGCACTAAAGCTTACAAACCAAGAAATACTTGAAAGTTTCTATGAAACAGAAATATATAAAGTTAAGAAAGACTCTTATCAATTGCAAGTTATACCCAGAAGATTAATGGGAAAGATAGCTCCTGCAGATATTGAGGCTAAAGGTGAACTTATTCTTAAAAAAGGAGAGAGGATAAGCGCTAGGCATATAAGAAAGATAGAAAGTGCAAAACTAAAAACCTTAACAATTAATAAAGAAGGGCTTTTTGGTCAAGTCTTAGCAAAAGACATATTAGATAAGACTACAGGAGAAATCATTTTAGAAGCGAATTCTATAATTGATGAAGAAAATATTGAAGTTATAGAGGAGTTAAAATTATCTGAGATAGAGGTCTTGTACATAAATGACATCGAAGCCGGTCCATATATGGCAGATACTTTAAGGGCTGATGCTACCACTAATGAAATCGAAGCATTGGTAGAGATTTATAGGATGATGAGACCAGGTGAACCTCCAACAAAGGAAGCTGCAACTACACTTTTTACTAATTTATTTTTTAACTCGGAAAGATATGATCTTTCTGCAGTTGGAAGAATGAAATTTAACAAAAGGTTAGGAAATGAGGTTCTTGAAGGAAATAGTATTTTAGAGCATAAAGACATATTGGATACCCTTAAAACTTTAGTAGCTATAAGAAACGGTAAGGGTCAAGTTGATGATATTGATCATTTAGGTAATAGAAGAATAAGATCTGTAGGAGAGATGGTCTCAAATCAGTACAGAATTGGTCTAGTAAGAGTTGAGAGAGCTGTGAGAGAGAGGCTAGCAACTGCTGAAACAGATGACTTAGGACCGCAAGACCTTATCAATGCGAAGCCTGTTTCTGCTGCAGTTAAAGAATTCTTTGGTTCTAGTCAATTATCTCAATTCATGGATCAAAATAATCCATTGGCACAAGTTACTCACAAAAGAAGAGTTTCTGCTTTGGGACCGGGGGGATTGACAAGAGAAAGAGCTGGGTTTGAAGTCAGAGATGTTCATCCAACTCATTATGGAAGAGTGTGTCCAATAGAAACACCTGAAGGACCAAATATTGGGTTAATAAACTCATTGGCGGCTTATGCGAGGACAAATGAATATGGCTTCTTAGAAAGCCCTTTCAGGAAAGTAGGTAACGGAAAAGTTTCAGCAACTGATTTTCAATATCTTTCAGCAATCGAAGAAAGCGATTTTATAATCGCTCAAGCTAGTGCTCTTCTTGATAAGAATAACAAATTTATTGAAGACCTAGTGCCCGTTAGATATAAAAATGAATTCACTTTTATGCCAGCTGAAAAAGTAGACTTCATGGATGTCTCTCCTCAACAGGCTTTTTCAGTTGCAGCATCTTTAATTCCTTTCTTGGAGCATGACGATGCTAATAGAGCATTAATGGGTTCTAATATGATGAGACAGGCTGTACCTACCCTACAAGCTGAAAAACCTCTTGTAGGAACAGGGGTAGAAAGAGTTGTAGCACGTGATTCAGGCTCTTGTGTCACCGCCTTAAGAGGAGGAACTATCGAAAGTATAGATGCAAGTAGGATTGTTGTCAGAGCTTCAGAAAAAGAGATCCAAGCTGGTGAGTCAGGTGTGGATATTTATAATTTAATTAAATATACAAGATCAAATCAGAATACTTGTATTAATCAAAGACCCGTTGTTTCTTCCGGGGACAAGATAAGTAAGAATGACATATTGGCAGATGGCCCCTCTATAGATATGGGAGAGCTTTCTCTTGGACAGAATGTGAGAATAGCATTCATGCCTTGGAACGGATACAACTTTGAAGATTCTATTTTAATTTCTGATAGGCTGGTTAGAGAAGACAAATTTACAAGTATCCACATTCAAGAATTAACTTGTGTTTCAAGAGATACAAAATTGGGACCTGAAGAAATATCTGCAGATATTCCTAATGTTGGTGATAACGCTCTATCGAAATTAGATGAGCATGGAATTGTGCATATTGGTGCTGAAGTAAAGGCAGGAGATATTCTAGTTGGAAAAGTTACTCCAAAAGGAGAAACGCAACTTAGCCCTGAAGAAAAATTACTAAGAGCTATTTTTGGAGAGAAGGCATCAGACGTTAAGGATAGTTCATTGAGGGTTTCATCTGGCGCAGATGGAACTGTAATTGATGTTCACGTCTTTACTAGAGATGGGTTGGAAAAAGATGGCAGAGCCGAAGCTATTGAAGAATCACAGCTAGAAGAAATTAAGAAAGATATTCAAGATGAACTAAAAATCCTTGAACAATCTGCTTTATCAAGACTAGAGAGCATTCTAATTGGAAAAAAAGTAGTGAGCGGAAAAGGTTTGACTAAAGGCTCCACAATTAAACAAATAGACCTAGATGGCATCGATAAAAGTGATTGGTACAAAATAAGACTATCCAACGAAGACGCCAATGATCAAATAGATAATATCTATAAAAGCTTAGAGGAATATAAAGAAGATTTAGAATTAGCTTTTACAAAAAGGAGAGACAAGGTCACGGGTGGAGACGATCTAGCACCAGGCGTCCTCAAGATTGTAAAGGTTTACCTTGCTATTAAAAGAAGAATTCAACCTGGAGATAAATTGGCAGGTAGGCACGGAAATAAAGGAGTTATTTCAGTCATAATGCCTGTTGAAGATATGCCTCATGATGTTGATGGAAATCCAGTTGATATTGTTCTTAATCCCCTAGGAGTTCCTTCACGTATGAATGTTGGACAGGTTCTGGAAACTCACTTGGGTTGGGCGGCTAAGGAGTTAGGGAAGAAAATTGGTGAAATGATAGACGAAGGTAAAAAATCTTCAGAGATTAAACCTTTCCTTTCAGAGATTTATGAAAAAGACGGTTCACAAGACCTGAGCTCTCTCAATGAAACTGAGATTCTAGAATTAGCAAGTAATTTAAGAGATGGAGTTCCTATGGCTACTCCTGTCTTTGATGGTGCTAAAGAAGAAGAAGTAAAATCAATGCTTGAACTTGCAGGCCTACCTAGAAATGGTCAGACACAGCTCTATGATGGTCGTACTGGAGATAAGTTTGATAGAGAGACAACTATAGGTTACATGTATATTTTAAAGCTTAACCATTTAATCGAAGATAAAATGCATGCAAGATCTACTGGTAGTTATAGTTTAGTAACTCAACAACCGCTGGGTGGAAAGGCTCAATTTGGAGGCCAAAGATTTGGTGAAATGGAAGTTTGGGCGCTAGAAGCTTATGGTGCAGCACATACTTTGCAAGAAATGCTGACAGTCAAGTCAGATGATGTTGCAGGCAGAACAGCAATATATAAGAATCTTGTTGATGGGAACTTTGAGATGGAACCCGGAATACCAGAATCATTTAATGTCCTTACTAAAGAGATCAGATCTCTAGGTATAGATTTAGAATTAGAAAACATAGAAGACTAGGAGATTAAATTGAAAGACTTAGTAAATTTATTAAGAGATCAGGGTCATGGCGTTGAATATAACTCAATTAGAGCTGGTTTAGCTTCACCTCAACAAATAAGGTCTTGGTCTTATGGCGAAGTTAAGAAACCGGAAACAATTAATTATAGAACTTTTAAGCCTGAACGCGACGGACTGTTTTGCTCAAAAATATTTGGACCCATCAAAGATTACGAATGTATATGTGGCAAATATAAGAGAATGAAGCACAGAGGTGTTGTTTGCGAGAAATGTGGTGTAGAGGTAACTCTTTCTAAAGTAAGAAGAGAAAGAATGGGTCATATAGAGCTGGCTACTCCTGTTGCTCATATTTGGTTTCTTAAATCTTTACCGTCAAGGCTTGCACTAGCTTTAGATTTAACACTCAAGGATCTTGAAAGAGTCTTGTATTTTGAATCTTTCATTGTTATTGAACCAGGCATGACAGATTTAGATCACGGTCAGCTTTTAACAGATGAAGAATATTATGAAGCTTTAGAAACTTGGGGCGATGAGTTTAAAGCAGGTATGGGTGCAGAATCTATACAAACTCTTTTAAAGGAATTAGATTTAGAGGGGGCGATAAAAGATATCCAAGATGAAATGCCTCTTACCAAATCAGAAGCTAAGTTAAAGAAATTTGCAAAAAGGCTAAAACTACTTACATCTTTTAATCAATCTGGTAATCGACCTGAATGGATGGTTTTAGAGGTACTTCCAATTTTACCGCCTGATTTGAGACCATTAGTTCCTTTAGAAGGAGGTAGGTTCGCTACTTCTGACTTAAACGATCTTTATAGAAGAGTAATAAATAGAAACAATAGACTCAAAAGACTTTTAGATCTTAATGCTCCAGACATTATCACAAGAAATGAAAAAAGAATGCTACAGGAATCTGTTGATGCTCTTCTTGATAATGGAAGAAGAGGAAGGGCTGTAACTGGTTCTAACAAGCGCCCGCTTAAGTCACTAGCTGACATGATAAAAGGGAAACAAGGCAGGTTTAGACAGAATCTTCTAGGAAAGCGTGTTGATTATTCAGGCAGATCTGTAATTGTTGTTGGTCCTACTTTAAAATTACATCAATGTGGATTGCCTAAAAAAATGGCCTTAGAACTGTTTAAACCATTTGTTTTTGGTAAGTTGCAACAACTTGAATTAGCAAATACTATTAAGTTAGCTAAGAGGATGGTAGATAGGGAAGAACCTGAAGTATGGGATATATTGGATGAAGTAATTAGAGAACATCCTGTAATGCTTAACAGGGCACCAACTCTTCATAGATTAGGAATTCAAGCTTTTGAACCAGTTCTTATTGAAGGAAAGGCTATTCAGCTTCATCCGCTTGTGTGTAAAGCTTACAATGCAGATTTTGATGGAGATCAAATGGCCGTGCATGTCCCTCTAACAATTGAAGCCCAGCTGGAATGCAGAGCTCTTATGATGGCTTCAAATAATATCCTTTCACCTTCTAATGGAAAGCCAATTATTGACCCTTCTCAAGATGTAGTTCTAGGAATATATTACATGTCAAGAGAGAAAGTTAATGCTAAAGGCGAAGGCAAAATAATGTCTTCTGTTAATGAAGTAAATAGAGCCTTTTATGCAGGTATAGTAGATGTCCATGCAAAAATAAAAGTAAGGTTAAGGCCAAACAACTCCGCAGAAGAGAAAAGTCAACTTGTTGATACTACTGTAGGTAGAGCCTTACTTTTTGAATTACTTCCAGAAAATATGCCTTTTTCATTGGTTGATAGAACTTTAGACAGCAAGGCAGTTTCTAACTTAATTGATGTCTGTTATAGAAAGGCAGGTCTAAAAAAGACGGTTATTTTTGCAGATCAATTGATGTATATGGGCTATGAGCACTCTACTAGGTCAGGATCCTCAATAGGCATAGATGATTTCATTATTCCAGACGACAAACAAAGTATCGTTGCGGAGGCAGAGCAAGAAGTAAAAGATATAGAAGCTCAATTTGCTTCAGGCTTAGTGACCCAAGGAGAAAAGTACAATAAAGCAATTGATATTTGGACTAGGGCAAATGAAATGATAGCTAAATCCATGATGGATAATATATCTAAAGAAGAATTTATTGAGAAAGACGGCACTAAAGTTGTTGCTGACTCTTTTAACTCTGTGTTCATGTATGCAGATTCAGGAGCTAGAGGATCGCCTGCTCAAATAAGACAACTTGCAGGCATGCGTGGATTAATGGCTAAGCCGGATGGGTCGATAATTGAAACTCCAATAACTGCAAATTTTAGAGAAGGACTTACAGCTCAGCAGTACTTTATTTCCACTCATGGTGCAAGGAAAGGATTGGCAGACACGGCCCTCAAAACAGCCAATTCAGGATACTTAACTAGAAGGCTAGTAGATGTTGCTCAAGACATGGTTGTTAGTGAAGAAGATTGCTCCACCTCGAATGGCATACTCATGAAGCCTATTATCGAAGGGGGTAACGTAATTGTTGCTCTTGGAGAGCGAGTTCTAGGTAGAACCGTAGCAGAGGATGTTTTATCTCAAGATGGCTCCGAAATATTGTTAGCAGCAGGAACTTTAATCGATGAAGATATAGTAGATGATCTAGATGAAATGAATGTTTATGAAATAAAAGTTAGATCGGCAATTCACTGTAATACCGTTCATGGTATCTGTGCTAAATGTTATGGAAGAGATCTAGGAAGGGGTCATAAAGTAGATATCGGAGAATCTGTAGGTATCGTAGCAGCACAATCAATAGGCGAACCAGGTACACAGTTAACAATGCGAACATTCCATATAGGAGGAACGGCTTCTGGAACTTCTGCTGAAGATAATGTTGAAACTAGTTATGCAGGTAAGTGCGTTTATGACATTAGAACAGTTAAGAAGAAAGATGGAACTTTTATAGCACTAGCCCAATCTTCAGAAATAAATATAGAGGATGAGAACGGAAGAATTGTAGAGAATCATAAGGTTCCATACGGAGCTGTAATAAATTTTGCAACAAACTCTAAAGTGAAAGCTGGAGATATGGTTGCTAAATGGGACCCTCTTACTAGACCTATTATTTCGGAAGTTAGTGGTAAAGCAAAATTTGTTGATATTGAAGATGGCATAACAGCAAGGCTGAAGCAAGACGAATTAACTGGTTTAAGTAATATAGAAATTATAGATGTAACGGAAAGACCAAAAGGCGATGCTCAAGATAAAAGACCCGCTATCCACATTATTGATGGAAGAGGAAAGGAAAAACTGTTGCCTGATTCTGAGGCCCCAGCTATTTATACGTTGCCAGGAAATGCTTTCTTACAACTTTCAGAAGGCCAAGATATTGAGCTTGGAGGGGTGGTAGCGAGGATTTCCCAGGCCTCAATTAAGACAAAAGATATTACAGGTGGCCTTCCTAGAGTGGCGGATTTATTTGAAGCTAGGAAACCAAAAGAGTCAGCAATACTCGCCCAAGCTTCAGGGATAATTTCTTGGGGTAAGCCAACGAAGGGAAAGGAAAGGCTGGTTATAACTGACGAAGAAGGCAATGATCATGCAACTTTAATTTTAAGAACAAGACACATTAATGTTTTTGAAGGTGAGCGTATAGAGATAGGTGATATTGTTTCAGACGGCGCAATGAGCCCTCACGATATACTCTCTCTTAGAGGCTTAGAGGAATTAACTGATTACATTGTTAATGGTATTCAAGAAGTTTACAGGCTCCAGGGTGTGGTAATTAATGATAAGCACATTGAAGTTATACTCAATCAGATGCTTAGAAAAGTAGAAATTACAGATGCGGGTGATTCAGACTTTATATTAGGTGAGCAAGTTGAATATTCTAGAGTGAAGGAAAAAAATGTCGCTCTAAAAGAAGCTAAAAAAGTAGAAGTTAAGTTTAATAGACTTTTATTGGGAATAACAAAAGCTTCTTTAGCAACAGAATCATTTATCTCTGCTGCCTCTTTCCAAGAAACTACTAGAGTCTTAACTGAAGCAGCAACTACCGGCAGAGTTGATAGACTTAGGGGCTTAAAAGAGAATGTAGTAGTGGGTAGGTTAATACCGGCTGGTTCAGGTTTAGCAAAATTAAGTAGTAAAGTTGAACAGGTTGAAGAGGAATTTGAAGTAGATTTAGAAAAAGCTCTTGCAGAAGCTTTAAATGAAGCTGAGTAATTCATTGACGCAATGAATACCTCTCATTACAATTCGCGACCACAAAAATAAAGAAATAATATATGGCAACAGTTAATCAATTAGTAAGAAAACCTAGAAAAAGGAAAATCGTAAAAACAGATGTTCCTGCACTAAAAGGATCTCCACAGAGAAGAGGTGTTTGCACTCGTGTATACACAACTACTCCTAAGAAACCTAACTCAGCACTAAGAAAAGTTTGCAAAGTAAGACTTACTACTGGGTATGAAGTAATTTCTTATATTGGTGGTGAAGGACACAATCTTCAAGAACATTCTGTTGTTCTTATTAGGGGGGGTAGAGTAAAAGATCTGCCGGGTGTCAGGTACCACACAATCAGAGGTACTCTCGATACAGCAGGAGTGGATGATAGAAAACAACGCCGTTCTAAATACGGAGCAAAGAAGCCTAAATAAAAAATTATGTCTAGAAGAAAAGCAGCACCCAAGAGAAGTATTTTACCAGACCCAAAATTTGGTAATTTGAAAGTAGCAAAATTTATGAACCAAATCATGACTGATGGAAAAAAATCAGTTGCTGAAAAGATTATTTATGGAGCTTTTGATGAGATTTCTAAGAAATCTGATAAAGAACCAGTTGAAGTCTTTGAGAAGGCTCTTAGTGAAGTCGGTCCTATGGTGGAAGTTAAAGCCAGAAGGGTTGGAGGGGCAACTTATCAAATTCCATTAGAAGTAAGGCCTTCTAGGAGAAGCGCTTTGGCGATGAGATGGATAGCAAAAAGTGCAAGGTCTAGAAATGAAAAAACAATGACATTGAGACTTGCTAATGAACTTTTAGATGCCAGTGAAGGAAGAGGCGAGGCCATGAAAAAGAAAGAAGATACTCATAGAATGGCAGAAGCAAATAGGGCCTTTTCACATTTCAGATTTTAACTCAAAATAATTAAATACCATGGCAAGAACTACTCCGTTAGATTTGTATAGAAATATTGGGATTTGTGCTCATGTTGATGCAGGCAAAACAACTACGACTGAAAGGGTACTTTTTTATACAGGAATATCTCATAAGATAGGTGAAGTTCATGACGGAGCAGCTGTAATGGACTGGATGGAGCAAGAGCAGGAAAGAGGTATAACTATTACTTCTGCTGCAACAACTTGTTTTTGGGAAGGTTCAGAAAAGCAGTATAAACAGCATAGATTTAATATTATAGATACTCCTGGTCACGTAGATTTTACAATAGAAGTTGAGCGTTCTCTGAGAGTTCTAGATGGTGCAGTAGTAGTATTTTGTGGTAGCTCAGGAGTTGAGCCTCAATCAGAAACCGTATGGAGGCAGGCTAACAGATACGAGGTTCCTAGAATTGCATTTGTGAATAAAATGGATAGAGCCGGAGCAGATTTTCTTAAAGTTGTTGATCAGATGGAAAAACGTTTAGGAGCAAATCCTGTTCCTATCCAGTTAGCTATAGGTGCTGAAGATGATTTTGAAGGAGTTGTTGACCTCATAAAGATGAAAGCAATTTATTGGGAAGGAGACGATATGGGCATGTCTTTTGAAGAAAAAGAGATACCAGAAAATCTTAAAGATTTAGCAGAGGAATGGAGAGAAAAGATGCTCGAATCGGCTGCAGAGGCCAACGAAGAAGTTATGGACAAGTATCTAGAGGATGGTGATTTATCTGATCAAGAAATAAAAGATGCTTTAAGAGAAAGAACTCTAAAATCTGAAATAGTACCTTGTTTATGCGGTTCAGCTTTTAAAAACAAAGGCGTACAAACTATGCTTGATGCTGTAGTTGATTTTCTTCCAGCTCCAAATGAAGTCAAGCCCATTACTGGTATTCTAGATAGTGAAGAGGAAGGCTCAAGAAAATCAGATGATGCAGAACCGTTTTCTGGAATTGCATTCAAAATTGCTACTGATCCTTTTGTAGGCTCATTAACTTTTGTAAGAGTCTATTCAGGAATTTTAAATACAGGTGACTCAGTTTACCTTCCTATTAAAGGAAAAAAAGAAAGAATAGGTAGGATGCTACAAATGCATTCAAATAAAAGAGAAGAAATATCAGAAGCAAGAGCGGGTGATATCTGCGCAGTTATAGGTTTAAAGGATGCAATAACTGGTGAGACACTTTGCGATGAAAAAAATAGAATAACTCTAGAATCCATGAATTTTCCAGAGCCAGTTATTTCTGTAGCTGTTGAACCGAAAACAAAAGAAGATCAAGAAAAAATGGGAATTGCTCTTGGAAGATTAGCACAGGAAGATCCTTCTTTCAGGCTTAGGACTGACGAAGAATCAGGTCAAACAATTATGTCAGGAATGGGAGAATTACATCTTGATGTTCTAGTGGACAGAATGAGAAGAGAGTTTGGTGTAGAAGCTAATGTTGGAAAACCTCAAGTTGCTTACAGGGAGTCTATAAAAAAGAACGTTGAAGAAGAGGCAAAATTTGTAAGACAGTCAGGTGGAAGAGGTCAATATGGTCATGTTTATATCAGAATGGAACCGCTTGTAGAAACTGACGAAGAAAAGGATCAAAATTATCAATTTGTTAATGAAATTGTTGGTGGTGCTATTCCTAGAGAGTTTATTGGTGCGGTTGACAAAGGCTGCAAGGAACAAATGGAAGCTGGAGTTGTAGCAGGTTACCCTTTGGTGAAAGTTAAAGTTACTTTATATGATGGGTCTTATCATGATGTAGATTCTAGTGAGGTAGCATTTAAGGTAGCTGGTTCTATGGCATTTAAGGGCGGAGCTAAAAAAGCTGACCCTGTTTTATTGGAACCTATTATGAGTATTGAAATAGTGACTCCTGAAGAATATATGGGAGACGTTGTAGGTGATTTAAGCAGAAGAAGAGGCGTAATACACGGTATGGAGGATGGACCGGCGGGTAAAGTTGTTTCAGGCGAAGTTCCATTAGCAGAGATGTTTGGTTATGCAACAGACATAAGATCGGCTTCTCAGGGAAGGGCAACATTTACAATGGAGCCACTCAAATATTCCGAAGTTCCTTCTAATGTTGCTGAAACGATCATAAATAAAAACGATTAGTTATTAAGAAGGATGTATTTTTTAGTTAAAAACCACATTTTATAAGGGTTTTTTTACATTTTAGGTTGACACATGGAGGTCACAAAACTAAAATTCGCGCTCGTTTCGTTGGAGAGGCTCTTATTTAAGATTTGGGCTTTATTTATTAGTAGACTCAGCCTACTTAGTAGGGGGGGTTTTATTACGCTTTATAAAAGAGGAATTGAAAGGTTAAAATGCAAAATCAAAGTATCAGAATAAGGCTAAAAGCTTTTGATCATAAATTGATTGATAAATCTGCAAGAGAGATTGTAGAGACAGTTAAGAGAACTGGCGCTAAAGTTAAGGGACCAATTCCTATGCCGGTCAAAAAACATAAAACAACAATTTTAATATCTCCACATAAAGATAAAGATGCCAGGGACCAATATGAAATTAGAACGCACAAAAGAACTCTAGATATATTAGAACCCTCTGAGAAGACTCTAGATGCCTTAACAAAGCTTGAGCTTTCTGCTGGTGTGGTAGTTCAAATTAGCCTGGATGAGAAAAAATAATTATGGCAATAGGATTAGTAGGTAAAAAACAAGGAATGACAAGAGTGTTCACTCCTGAGGGTGATGCTATTGCAGTGACTGTAATAAGCGTCCAGCCAAATACCATAACTCAAATTAAATTAAAAGACGATGAAGGTTATTCTTCGGTACAAGTCACAACTGGAACTAAGAAAGAGAAACATTTAAGAATGTCTGAAATTGGTCATTTCAAAAAGAATTCTATTAATCCCGGAGAAGGTTTGTGGGAATTTAGAATTTCAGATGAAGAGGCTTCTGAATTGCAGGTAGGAAATACTTTGTTTTTAGATCAATTTGAAGAAGGGCAGTACGTTGATGTCAGTGGCACCTCCAAAGGTAAAGGTTTTGCAGGAACTGTAAAACGATGGAACTTTCAAATGCAAGATGCTACTCATGGAAATTCAATTTCACATAGGGCCCCAGGTTCTATAGGTCAATGTCAAACACCAGGTAAAGTATGGAAAGGAAAAAAGATGTCCGGTCATATGGGAGATGTTAAGAAGACTGTCCAAAACCTTAAAATAACTTCTATAGATCAAGAAAAAAACCTTTTACTCATTAAGGGTCCTATTCCTGGATCTACAGGTTCAAATATAATATTAAAACCTGCAATCAAATAAGCTCATGCAAATTCAAATCTTCAACCAAAACGGAAAAAATGATTCAACTGTTGAATTATCTAAAAATATATTTGGGCAAGATTTTAATGGTGATTTGGTTCATCAACTTATAACAACTTATATTGATAATGGTCATCAAAATACAAAAGGACAAAAGAATAGATCTGCTGTCCGAGGCGGCGGGAAAAAACCTTGGGCGCAAAAAGGAACAGGAAGGGCTAGAGCTGGAACTATAAGATCACCTATATGGAGGGGTGGTGGAATTACATTTGCCCATAAATATCAAGACGTTAAGCCTAAAAAAATTAATAAGAAAATGTACAGATCAGCAATGAGATCAATTTGGTCCAAGCTAGCTGAAGAAGGAAGGATAATAGTGATAGAAAATTTTTCTATAGAAACTCCACCAAAATCTTCGCAAATAAAATTAATTTTATCGAACTTAGGATTTACCTCAGCTCTTGCAGTTTTAGCTACTTCAAATGAAGCACTTTCCCTTGCCTCTAAAAATTTAGAGGAATTTAATATCCAAACTTTGAATTCTATAAACCCTGCTGAATTGTTAAGTGCTAAACAGGTAATATTAACTTCCGAGACTTTAGAGTCTCTTAGTAAGGTGTTGTCATAATGCAAAACGAATTATACAGCGTAATAAAGGCTCCTTACCTGACTGAGAAGGTATCTTCTATGATGGGTTCAAATAACCAATATGCATTTAAGGTAGACTTGAATGCTACGAAACTTCAAATAAAGAAAGCCATAGAGGGATATTTTTCTGTAGATGTAGAGGCCGTGAATGTTATAAGAGTTAAAGGAAAAACTAAAAGATCAAGGTTTAGAGTCAGTCAGCGATCTAACTGGAAGAAAGCCTATGTAAAATTAGCAGAAGGGCAATCAATCGAAGTGGGAACGGAATAAATGGCAATTTTAAAAAAATCTAAACCAACTTCTCCCGGGAGAAGATTCAGGTCATGGGTCTCTAGAGACGATCTTCATAAAGGAGATCCGTATGCACCATTACTAGAACCAAAAAAACAAAATTCTGGAAGAAATAATCAAGGCAGAATAACTACTAGGCATAGAGGCGGGGGTCATAAAAAACATTATAGGCTTATAGACTTCAAAAGACTGAAAGACGGAATACCTGCTAGAGTTGAGACATTGGAGTACGATCCTAATAGATCTGCAAATATAGCGTTGTTGTTATATGCCGACGGAGAGCGTAAGTATATTATTGCTCCAGAAGGACTAAAAGTTGGAGATACAATACAATCCGGTGAAGGTTCCCCAGTAGTAACAGGAAATAGTTTGTCTCTTAAGAGTATGCCTTTAGGAACAGTCGTACATTGTGTGGAGTTATTTCCAGGAAAGGGCGCACAAATGATAAGGAGTGCGGGTTCTTCGGCTCAAATTCTTGCAATAGAAGGTAGGCATGTAACACTTAGGCTAAGAAGTGGTGAGGTCAGGAGAGTTCTGGCAGACTGCAGAGCTACTATTGGCGCAGTATCAAACACTGAACATTCTTTGAGGTCTATTGGTAAGGCTGGAGCAAAAAGGTGGTTAGGTATTCGACCAACCGTTAGAGGTGTTGCAATGAATCCAGTAGATCACCCACATGGTGGTGGTGAAGGAAAAACTTCTGGAGGAAGACATCCAGTTACACCTTGGGGCGTCCCGACAAAAGGATTTAGAACAAGAAAGAAAACAAAGACTACAAATAAAATGATTGTACGTCGCAGATATCAATAAATAAGATGCCTAGATCACTTAAAAAAGGTCCTTTCATTGACCTTCATTTACAAAAAAAAGTAGATAAAGCTGTTACTGAGAATGATAAGAAGCCAATTAAAACATGGTCCAGAAGGTCAATGATCTCACCAGATATGGTTGGATTAAATATAGCTGTTCATAATGGTAGACTGCATGTACCTATATTTATTCAAGAAGATATGGTCGGACATAAACTTGGTGAGTTTGTTCTAACAAGAACTTTTAGAATGCACTCAGGCGATAGGAAATAGGTATTTAATATGACTGAAGTAAGTGCAAAACTAAGAAGTGCAAGAATATCAGCGCAAAAGGTTAGGCTTATGGCTAATTTGATAAGAGGAAAGCACGTAGAAGAAGCCTTAGGTATCTTGACTTTTGCTCCTCAAAAATCAGCTCATATAGTTAAAAAAGTTTTGGAATCAGCTATTGCAAATGCTGAACATAACAATGGCCTTGACGCCGATAGTCTTTTTGTTTCAACAATAGCTGTTGATGAAAGTTTTACAATGAAAAGGGTCAGACCTAGAGCAAGAGGAAGGGCTGATAGATTTTTTAAGAGAAGCTGCAATATAGCCTTAACAATAAAGGAAAAAAATTAGAAATGGGACAAAAAGTACATCCAATTGGTTTCAGACTAGGAATCACAACTAAGCATACCTCTAATTGGTTTGCTGAAAAATCTCAATATACTGATAATCTTTTAAAAGATATAGAAGTCAGAGAACACTTAAGCAGAAAGTTATCCCATGCCTCTGTAAGCAGAATAGATATTGAAAGAACAGCTGATAATGCCAGAGTTCTCATACACACGGCTAGACCAGGAATAGTGATAGGTAAGAAGGGTGAAGACATAGATAGGATGAGAGAGGATATAACCAAAAAAATGGGTATTCCAGTTACCTTGAGTATTCAAGAAATAAGAAAACCCGATTTAGATGCAAAACTGCTGGCAGAAAGCGTTGCTCAACAACTAGAAAGAAGAGTTATGTTTAGAAGAGCTATGAAAAGGGCTGTCCAAAACTCAATGAGACAAGGAGCTCAGGGTGTAAAGATTAGAGTGGCTGGTAGACTAGGCGGTGCAGAAATAGCAAGGGCAGAAATCCAAAAAGAAGGCAGGGTTCCTTTGCACACACTGAGAGCTGATATTGACTATGGACTGGCGGAAGCAAATACTACTTACGGTGTAATAGGTGTTAAAGCATGGGTTTTTAGAGGAGAAGTTTTAGCTCCTTCTTCTAAAGATTCTACTGAATAAGGCAAAAAAATGTTTCAACCAAAAAGAACTAAATACAGAAAGCAGCAAAAAGGAAGAAATACTGGTAATGCCCAAAGAGGCTCTACCTTAAGTTTTGGAACTTTTGGCTTGAAAGCTACCACTAGAGGGCAATTAACCTCAAGGCAAATTGAAGCTGCAAGAAGAGCCATGACAAGAAAGGTTAAAAGAGGGGCAAAGATTTGGATAAGAGTTTTCCCTGACAAGCCTATAACCAAGAAACCTTTAGAAGTGCGACAAGGTAAAGGAAAGGGAAATGTTGAATATTGGGTGTGTCCAATAAAACCAGGAAAGATTCTTTATGAAATGGAAGGGGTTGACGAGGAATTAGCTAAGGAAGCTTTTGCACTAGCTTCAGCAAAGATGCCAGTAAGAACTACTTTTGTAAGGAGAATTTAGAATGGCAAAAGAAAGTATATTAAGTAGATTAAGGAATAAACCTGAAGATTCGGAGAGTGAAGAAGGCAGCTTGCGTAAAGAACTTATGGAGCTAAGAATACAGCATACTCAAGGACAGTTAAAAGAGACTCACAAGATTAGAGAAGTCAGAAAGGCTATTGCTCAACTAAAGACTCTGAAGGAAGAAACAAATAAAGATAAAGATAAAGAATAATGACTGAACAGACTACACGAACTCAAACCGGACTTGTTGTTAGCTCATCAAGGGATAAAACAATAACTGTTGTTATAGATAGAACAATAAAGCATCCTCTTTATAAGAAGATACTTAGAAGATCTACAAAATTACATGCTCATGATAAAGATAATCAATGTGAGATAGGTGATTTAGTTACCATACAAGAGTGCAAACCTATTTCCAAAACTAAATCCTGGAATCTTTTGAGTATAGATAAGAAAACTCAGAAAATAATTTAAATAATTATGATACAAGAACAAACTTACTTAGAAGTGGCTGATAATAGCGGAGCAAGAAAGCTAATGTGCATTCGTGTGCTTGGTGGTTCAAAGAAACGTTATGCAAAGGTTGGAGATGTAATTAAAGTAACTATTAAAGAAGCAATTCCAAAGGGTAAAGTAAAAAAAGGAGAAGTGGTTGATGCAGTTGTAGTTAGAACTAAAAATAAACTTAGAAGATCAGATGGATCCTCCATACGTTTTGATGATAATGCTGCTGTACTAATTAATGCTCAGAAACAACCAATAGGTACTAGGGTCTTTGGTCCTGTATCAAGGGAATTAAGAAATGAAGAGTTCATGCGAATAGTTTCGTTGGCTCCTGAGGTCCTATAGGAATTATGAAAAAAATAAAAACAGGTGACGAAGTAATAGTCATAGCCGGGAAAGATAAAGGCAAGCAAGGTTCTATTACTAAGATATTAGAAAATGGAAGATGTTTTGTGTCTGGTATACAGATGGTAAAAAGACATACAAAGCCTAATCCTCAAGCTGGTGTAGCAGGTGGTTTGGTTGAAAAAGAAGGATCAATTAACTTATCTAATGTCTCAATTTTTAATCCAAGTTCTAAAAAAGCTGACAAAGTTAGCATAAAGATTCTTGAAGATGGAAAGAAGGTTAGAGTATTTAGATCTTCAGGTAAGGAGATTCAATCATGATTCCGTTAAAAGAACACTACATCTCTAAAGTTGTTCCAGAATTAAAAGAGAAATTGGACTGCAAAACATTGATGGCTGTTCCTAAAGTAACCAAGGTAACATTGAATATGGGCGTTGGAGAAGCAATGAATGATAAAAAGCTTCTGGAAAGAGCCGTTGAAGACTTAACACTTATATCTGGTCAGAAGCCTCAGATTACTAAAGCTAGAAAATCAGTTGCAAATTTTAAACTTCGAGAAGGAATGCCTATTGGCTGCAAGGTTACTCTTAGAGGCGACAGGATGTACGAATTTCTTCAAAGACTTATTGGTATTGCAATACCTAGAGAAAGAGATTTTAGAGGCTTAGAAGTCAAATCTTTTGATGGTAGAGGAAATTATTCTTTAGGTATAAAAGAACACATAATCTTCCCAGAAATAGACTACGACAAGGTAGATAAAATAAGAGGAATGGATATATCTATTTCAACGTCAGCAATTGATAACACTGCTGGTGAAGCATTATTAAGGGCAATGAAATTCCCATTTAAGAATTAGAGGTTATTTATGGCAAAAACATCAATGAAAGCAAGAGAAGAAAGAAGAAGAAAAACTGTTCTTCGTTTTGCAGAAAAAAGAGCAACTCTTAAAGGAGTGATTAGAAATCCTAAGTCAACAGATGACGAAAGAGAAGCGGCTCAAATTAAATTGCAAAAACTTCCAAGAGATGCAAATCCTATTAGGATGCAAAGAAGGTGTGCAATTACAGGAAGACCTCATGCTGTCTATAGAAAATTTGGTCTTTCTAGAAATAAATTAAGAGAATTGGCTATGAAAGGGGATGTTCCAGGTCTAGTTAAATCAAGTTGGTAGGAAAAAAATTATGAGTATTCAAGATCCAATAGCAAATCTCTTTTCTAGTATAAATAATGCCCAGACTAGAATAAAAGAAAATGTAGTAGTGCCTTCTTCAAAAAAGAAAGTTGCTCTTGTTGAGCTTCTTAAAAGTGAAGGCTATGTGGGTTCTTATGAAGTATCTGAAGGTCTGAAGCCAACACTTACAATTAAGCTTAAATATTTTGAAGGAAAGCCTGTTATTAAACAGCTCAAAAGAGTAAGTAAGCCAGGATTAAGGGAGTATTTGAGTTACAAAGAATTGCCATCAATAAATGGCGGACTTGGGGTTGCGGTTGTATCAACAAACAAAGGACTAATGACAGACCAACAAGCACGAGATGCCGAGCTGGGTGGTGAAGTTATATGTTCAGTATTTTAAGGAAGTAAAATGGCAAGAACTTCGATAAAACCGATCCAAATACCTGAAGGTGTAATCCTTTCTGTTGAAGCAAAAGTACTCAAGGCATCAGGAAGTCTTGGAGAAATGTCTTTAGATGTTCATAAGGATGTAGACTTAATAAAAGAAGATGAATCTGTTTCATTCAAGCCAAATAAATCTTCAAAGGAATCGCTAGCTATAACAGGAACAATGAGAGCTCTTGCTACTAATTTAATGCACGG
>ENA-ORXF01000353-ORXF01000353.1-marine-metagenome-genome-assembly--contig:-NODE-353-length-34599-cov-30.700510_pt1 | contig 34599 bp, 50 predicted proteins | sample MGYA00237864_ERZ511476 | MGnify/ENA primary metagenome ERZ511476 (study PRJEB26306, sample SAMN06343908) | marine metagenome | isolation source: coastal waters | place: Atlantic Ocean: West Antarctic...
CACGACGAAGGCGGCAGCGGCGGCAATGGCAGCCGCTGCGCATCCCGCAACAATAACCCAAGCACTCACTTTTCGCCCTGCTCACGCATAATCATTGAGGCAATCCCGGCAACGCCGCCAATTATAACAGTAATTTGCGTGACCATTTCACCTGGGATTGAAATTCCTACAGCGGCAAGCAATCCGGCGAGACCCGCTAAAGTTGAAGGTTCTTTGAGGCGCCTGAGTAACATTTGAATTATAGCCATTTTAATAACTCCATATGGTTGTGCGGTTGGTGGTGGAATCGAGATGTATAAAACGAGCTCTTCCCTTTTGCTGTATTCCAAAGCCAGTGAAACGCCCATCCATCATGGCGTATCGCAGAAGTTGAACGGCGTCAGCGCGGCTGACCGAAATATCGGCGGCGCAGCCTGACGCATGCGTCCCGGGGCCGTTTTGTTTCTTAGCCTCTATCGGATGCGACGGACATCGATAGCCAGACGTGATAGTCATAGGCTTGCCGTAAGCCGTGCGCAGCTCCTGCATAGCCTGAAGAAATTCGGCATCCATGTCTTCGTCGCCGCAATGCTGGCACGCAAATTCGTCGCGCCCGAAATTCGGGTACGCATTCCAATTATTGATCATAATTTGCCTTCAAAATGTGGAAGTAAACGTCAGGCGCGTTTTAAGCGCCGCCTGTAGTTTTTGCCTTGCTTTGCTCACGGTTTATCAAAACAAGACTACAACGCGCATCAGCGGTCTTTAAAACGATCCGCTTTTAATGCTTCGACCCGCCGTTCATGCGGTCGCGCAGCGAATTGACGAAATCCCAGATGGCCGTTGTCTGCTTGCGCTCAACGTCCATCTCAGCGCGCAGGGTCGTAATCTGCTCCGCTTGCAACTGAGTCCATTTGCTATATCTAAGTATTTCGGTTTGCAATTGGTCGATGTCTTTTCTCATTTCTGAGAGTTGCGCATACGAGCGAGCCGCGTGAAAAATCAATGCCCCTATGAGCAATAATTGTTCCCAGTATTGCGAAATTACGGTTTCCATTGTTTTGCCTCGGCCCAGGTCTCTGCTTCGCAGCCCTCGAGAAAGCGGCTTTCTGACAGCCGCGTACTTAGACCAGTAATCTGTCCAGTGTTGCGGAACACGACTCTCCGCAACGGCAGAGCCACGAGCGCAATCACATCGCAATATTTTGTTGTCACACGCGTTTTTGTCCGGCTGCCGCGAGACGTTCCCCACCTGTATATTTTGGGACGACGCGCTTCTGTTCCGCCGGACGTTTTTACCTCGACGCGATAAAATCCGTCGTCATAGCACAGCAGGTCACAACCGGCGACCGGCGACCACATTGTCTGCACGCCAAGCTCGACTAAGGCGGCGGCAGCAATAAATTCACCTGCTAGGCCGATCGTTGTTTCGCTGAGGTTTTCCAGAACTAAGCCGTCAGCAATTTTCGTTCGCTGATCTCATCAGCAGTCAATGTTTCTCCTTGCAATAATTTTTCTGACATCGCGGCGGTAAGAATTGCGAGTTTTTCGATGTCGCTGATGGCTTGCTTTTTGAGACCATACGTTACTTTGGAATTTGCAAGATTAGCTGTTAGATCAGGCATAATGTAATGCCGAACCAATTTTTCTGTCGTTGTGTTGTAATCCGGCTTTGTGTCGTCAACTACAACCGGCAGCCAAACGGCTGCCTTTCCTAAGTTTCGAGTCGGATTATCAAAATCTTTTTGCTTTAAGATCGTTCCATCAGATTTGTTTACTTTTAAATATTGAGTCATTTTGTTCCTCACACAGAAAGGCTGAAAGTTTTAGTTTCGCCAGCGCTCCACGATAAACTGCTTTGAGTCGTTAAAATTGTTTTCACCGAAAAATCGGAAACATTTGAAGCCCACATTTCAAAATCTGATGGGCTTGTCGCGTTTGTTCCCGTGTGATTTTTAAGCGCTAACGTGTCCGGTAAAACGCCGCCACCCGCCCCGAAATCGACTTGATAAAAGCCTGGGTTTGAAAAATTTGTTTCGGCCCACCCGAACGTCCCGGCGCTATCGTCAACCGCGTGAAAAGCTGAGTTCCCCCCGCTTTCCTTTGATGCGGAAATTACAACCGGGCTGGGAGCCGTGTTGCTGGTCATCGCGGGTATTTGATCCGTCCCGTCGATGCGAAGCTCAAAATTTGTTAAAACAAAACTGGTTGCGGGTCCGCTCACAACAGCTGTGCAATGTAACCGGAAAAATCGAAAACCCGCCGCTCCCGACACGCCACCAGCCAAAATTTTATTTTGCACCAACATTAAGCGTCATTCCCCGCGTCTGTCGTAATGAAGATTTTCACGCCAATTAGCCTAGCGTCTTCAGCCGCTGTGTCGTTGGCATCGCTCACATCGCGAAAAACGCGAAAGAAACACATGTCGCCGACGGAGGGCGATCCGGCTATTGTTACAGCGCCGCTTTCCGCTGAGACGCAAAGGTCTTCAGCCGCTGACAAATTTGCATCGTCCACAACGATGGCGGTGCCATAAACGACATCGATTGTGTCGCTGTCGCTGCACGCAACGCCTTGCAGCGCCCAAGATACCCCGTCTGTGTCTGTCGCGGTCGAGCACCAGTAAACTTGGAAAGTTATCGTTCCTTCGTTCCATTGTTTTGGCATTGCAATTTGAAATTGGGCGTGTTCGTCCGCACCGTCATCAAAGTCTAGCACTTGCATATCAGGACGAGCAGCCGTCGTTTCGGCGTCTGCAATGGCGGCACAGCCATTGGTGACAGTAGGACGCATCGCCGCCGCCGGGACAAAAATCGTTTGCTTTCCTTGCAAATTCAATCCCGCCGCCCCGAGCGAGGTAGCACCCGTGCCTCCGTTCGCAAGCGGTAACTGCCCACTGACGGCTGTTGCCAAAGGCACTTGACCGTAGGCGGGGTCGGTTCCATCAGAAATTAACACCCTATTGGCCGCGCCTATCGCCAGGCGCACAGATGTGCTGGCGTTGCGGATAACAATGTCGCCGCGTGTCGTGAGCGCGTCATCGATGTCCCCGGTTGGGCCTTGCGCTCCGCTTGACCCAACGGGAATTCCAAGCACCAGCGCGCCAGATGCTGTTGTAAAAGAAGCCGTCGCCGCTTGCGACACCCCGCTGCCGTTCACTGCGACATTACTTACCGATACAGATGAGACGCGCCCGGTCGTCGCTTCTAAATTGTTGCCGTTCGTCGAGAACCCTAGCAACTTGCTCGCGCGCGTCGACGCATCATCGACAAATTCTGACGTGGTGATCGTATTAGTTTTTGAAACCTTAAACGAACGATCGACTTCTTCCTGCACCTCTTGAACGATGTGCGTCAATTTATCTAAGGCCGTCTCGTGATCCTCGGCGCCGAATGGATCGTTTTCTACGTAATCGGTGCCTTGGGTTCGAGATGTCGCCCGTTTGATCACGACAGTCTCGGCGGACGTTGGCGCAGTAACAAAGGTGATGGTGCCCCCCGAGGCAGCGCCTATCCCGCTTACGGCATAATTTGTGCTGCCCGAGCCCTCAGTCCTTAGCGACTCGGCCCCGGTCGCGTTGGTACGCACGTAAACCTGAACTTCGGTGTTCACGAAAGCTTTAAAGGTATAGCTAAACGCTTTATTAGAGCCGTTACCGGCTGCGCTGTTTTTAATCGTCGTCGTCGAAACCGTCATTGGTTTAACTCCTCAAGCACCGCGCGTTGCTTATCTACTAATTTTGTTTGCACATTCATAATCACCTCGCCATAAACTGGGTCTGCAATAAACTCAGCCAGCGCTTGGTCTTTGGCCTTGTTATAGGCATAGCGCAGCATCTCGCCTAACCTCTCTCGAAATGCCTTTGCGGCTTTGTTATCGCCCTTGCTAAATGTTGCCGCTGTTTTGTATTGCTCAGAACCGACAAAATTCTCTAGCGTTTCTTTGCCAAGTTTTCCTGCACGCTTTTGCAATTCATACCGCATTGAATCTGGCAACTTCACAGGCTCAGGCGGCAAGATGTTGCCTTCGACGTCAGCGGAAGGGATCGAGATTTCATCGGGAATTTTTGTAAGCTTTACGCCGCCAAGCCGGATCAGCTCCCTGGTCAATGGCGTGGATTTATCTTTGCTTACATAAAACGGAGAAAGCCAATCAGGACCGAGCGCCAGGTTCCAACTGTTCTCGCCAACCTTAACGCCTGGCACTACATCATCCCCGAAAACAGAAACCATTGGCTTCAGCTCGTCTGACAAGCCAGGGACTTGCGCCTTTAATGAATCAAGGACACCCTTTGCTTCTCGGATAGTGGGATCAACTTGTTTTTCAATACCAGCAACAACACGCGGCACCATTGATTTGAGGAAAGTCTCGACAACCTGGCCCGAATACCGTTTGGGCTCAGCCATTACCTTACCTAATGTTGCAAATTGTTTCAGATACGATTTATTCGAGACGTTATAGATTGTGGCACCAACGACAGCGCCAACAATTTGGTTCATGTCTGCCTCGTCCCAATCATCTTTAGCCGCGAGCAACTCGTAGGCATCGGCATACAAACCCACCAGGCTGCCCAGCGGTTCGATGTTGTAGTTTATTGATTCACCGTCGCCAATGTTTGCAGTGTAAGGAGACCAACCCTCAAGCCGCATGTTTTGCTTCATTCCGCGATCGCTTGGACCTCCACCCGTCAAGTTCCCCGACGCTGCCATCATTATGCCAGACACGCCGATTGCGGTGCCTAGCGTTATTCTAGCAATTGCTTCGTCGCGTTCTTTCCCGCCAGCCCTTATCATGGCGCCGGTGCTGCCCCAAAGACCGCCGAGCGCGGTTCGATCAATGAATGTGTATTTTGCAGCGTTATAAGGCGTTTTGATAAAGGGCAGCATGTACCGCATGAGCGGGATTCTCGACAATGTGCGGAATGCTTTGCCCGTTTGGTCTAACTCAGTTTGCAAAGTGTTATACCTCGCAACCGCCTCTGCCCGCGCCATCGTTGCCGCCGGCGGTGTAGAGATAAACTCCGCAACAAAATCTGTTAAAGCTTCGCCGTCATATCCACGCGCGCGCCCTGCCAATAATGCTTCTTTGTAGATTTGGCCGCGCATACTAACGACTTTGAAAAACGTATCACTGCCTTCCAAGCCTCGAAAAGAGACCCGGTTCAGCGTTAATGTATTTCCCGCCACGTCGATCGCATTTTGCCAGAATGTAGATTCGACCTCTGGGAAACGGGAAGACGAAAACGCACCTGACCGTAGACTTTCCTTAAATGTTTCAGGCGGCGGCGGGCCAAATGTTGTATTACGCACTTTATCAATTTTTGAGCCTGCCACCCCTTGCGGCTGCATCACGGCGGCGGCAAGTCCGCCCAACCGGAGCGCTTCGTTCATCGCCATAAGTTGCCCAAAAACTTGACTCTGCACATCTTCAAGCTGCACAACATCAGTCGGGTCAGCGCCAAGGGCCATCCGAGCCTTACCAAATCCGGCGGCAAGAGCTAACTCTGCATTTGGCAAAATAAACGTAGTTATGACATTGCCCACGGTATTCTTAGTGTGTGTAATCGGATTAGTTAGCAGTGCGTGCTGCCACACCTCAAAAACCGCATCGCCTATTCTTTTTCTCAAGGGCAAACCACGCGCAAAGGTGGCCCGTTGATCTGCCGTGTCTAACATTTGATACAGCCGCGCGGCAGTTCCTATGCTTTCCATCCCGCCCCGGTCTTCAAGCAAAAGCGACAAATCGCGGTTTTGCATCAACTGAATATTGCGCATTTGCTCCGGTGCTGCGCCTTCCATCGATCGCACCGGAATGCGAAATGCCGAGAGCGCTCGCCCCATTTCAGTTTGCGCGCCCTTAAACTGCATTTGCAGATTTGCAACCAATTCCATCTGCGTGCGGAATTGCAGCATTTCATTAGGGCCGCCCAGCGTTAAGTCAGCATCTTTGTCATGCACCTTGCCCGCCAGGTCATCGAGCTTACGCATTTCGTTGACCAACAACTCGCGCTGCGCAAGCATTGTCTCAGCGAGCCCCATACCTTTGACCTGAGCGACTTGCCCTTCTTCGCGAGCGAGTAAACTTTCCGCTATAGCGCGCACCTTTTCCGGCGTGGCGCCAATGAGGTCTGCCATTTGTCGAGTGGTGGCTAGCTCAATCTCTCCGCGTTTGGCTTCGTCTATCTGCCCGGCAAAGGCTTGGCTATTGTGCCCAATGCGCGCAAGGACAGCGTTCTCGTCGGGAAGTCTGTTTTCATTAAAATCTATGAGCGTTTCGTTCAGAGCGACCGGCGACTCCATATCTTCTTGCCGCTGACCTGGCGCGGCAAGGGATGCCTCAACATCTTCCTCAGTTACACGTATGCGGTTCTTAGGCTGCACATCCATCTGATAACGATCGTATGGTTCATTTTCGGTCAGACTCCGTGGAATCTCGACTTCGGGCTCAGCCACACGCGGGAACGCCGTTTGGGGTTCTTCAACGATGGCTGGCGCAACCTCTTCGACAGCGGCAGGCGCTGGATTTCCGGCGGGCGGCACCTCGGGCGAAGGCGATGCCTCTTCCACAATTGCGGGCGCGGGGGTTTCGGACTCGTCCAATGCCCTGCGCATGTCAGCCGCAGATTTGTCGCGCGCTGCCCCCATGATCTTGCCACCCTTGCCGGTAGCTTTCTCAAGGATCGTCTGGCCCAGACGACTAATGCCTGCTCCCATGCCAGCGACTTGCGTGCCTTCAGGCACGAGGGTGCCGCCCGCTGCGGATGCCGCAGCGGCTTGTTCGTCAATAAGTGCCATGCGTTGGTTCCAATAAAAAAGGCGCCCAGAAGGCGCCTAAAAGACAACAGCTCTAAAAAGAGCTATTTTTCGGTAGCGTCGTTTAGTGGCCTCGGCTTCCTTCGGGAGCCATTTTCAATTCTGGAACAGGACCGACGCCCATACCAAGAACGCCGTCTTTAGCACCGGCCACCATGCCCTCAAAACCTTCGATGGCTTTGTTTATAAGGGCCGGCGCTGCCACGCCGACTATGCTGCCTAATCCTGTGCCTAGCACGGTATGCGCAAGGTTTTCACCTAGATCAAATTCTTGTTGAGTGCCTAACTGATTTTCTTCGGATGGATTTATTGCTTGCGAAGCTTCGATTTTAACCGACTGCTTCATTGCATTGTCGAGCGAGGCATACGCACCACCCTCAACACCCAGCGCGATCGATGAGGGAATTTGGCTTTTGATGTAAGCCTTGACGCCTTGCATGCCGGCAGTCTTTGCCGCCTGCGCTGCCGCTGAGCCAAGGCCAAACGAGGTCAACCCTACATAGGTAGATGGACTGGTAAAAAGGTTACCCGTGGCGCGCAACAATCCGTCCCACGTTACGTCCTTTTTCTCATACATTTGCTGCAAGAAATGAAACGCTAGTTTCTGCTTTGGCGTCACATCTTCATCGCTCATACGGTGAGCTAGACGAACGAGGTCTATGTCTCGAAAGTTAAAACGGGTGATCAACTCGAGGCCGTATTGTGCCGCCTGAAGATCGTTCACCGGCTGGGCTTGCTCTGCCTCTATTGCGTCGGCAGTAGTCTCGACTGATCTTTTTGTGGCTGCGCCAAGATATGACGCGGGCTCACCTGTGCCAGTTTGACTCGACTGGAATCGCCGTGGCGCCTCTTGGAACACCGGCATCATAGCGCGAGCCGAATCAACAAATAGAGCGCGCTCGTTTTCGGTCAGACCTTTCAGCAACTGCTCCGCCTGCGCCTCGCGTTCTTCTAGCGGCGTCTCCAGGTCAATCTCTGTGTCGTTAGCAATGACATAGTCGGCGTCGTAGCCTGCGTCCGCAATTGCCTGCCGGCCCTCTTCAGGGAAGTCTTCGCGACCAAATCCTGGCGTGAAGTTATCTTCTTGTGGCATTGGGCTTACGCTTAACTGATCGCCCGCAACAGGTCGATTCCCTGGTATTTCTATTATCAGAGGCGGACTCATTGGTTTACTTCCTCCGCTTCTATAGTCAATCTATCGATTTCTGTTTGTTGCTTAGCTCTCTCGTCTGGCGTCATGTCTTCGACGTATCGCTCTAGCGTTTCAAGATAAAGCAACTGAAGTGCGAGCGTTGATGCTTTGCCTTTGAGACCTTTGATGGTTCGTTGCCGTACCTCCACAACATCTTCCGCCGTGTATAGCTCTAATTTTTTTTCCAATGCGAAACGCGGTTTTGGTACTGATTTTAAATTTGCTTTGCGGTTTGCAGACAAAGAATCGACTGCTTTCTGGAACGCATCTAATGGCTTTTCGCCATCAAGCACTTCAGCGTCATACATCGAAAGAATTGCGTCTCCGTGTTGGCTAAAACCCGGCAGCATCTTTTCCATAATTGAGTTTGGCTTTGCCATCGTATCAAGCATTTTGCGAAACAATTTCTCGCGCTTAACTTCCGGTGTTCTCGCTATCTGGCTTATTCCAAAATTGTATAGACTGTTTATTGTTGGAGTATCAAGGTCTGGAGAGTTAAAGATGTTATCAGTGATACTCTTGATGTCCTCTCGCCCCTTTCCATTACGCAATTGTTTCATAAACTCGCGCGCCTTCGCCTTATTATTCGCCTGCGGCTCTCCTCTGTTAGATATCGCTGTGAGAAGTAGCTTGTGCATTCTCTCATCTATGCCGTTTTCAGCATACGCGGCATCAACCTCTTGCACCGTCAGGGGGTTTGTTTCTTTGGCGTCCTCACCAACCCGCACCCTTTGTCGCATCGAATGGTAACTGTTCTTCTGACGCGTCTCTACGGCATCTTTATTAATTTTTTTGTCTCGATCATAATCTTGGTTTGCTTGCCGCTCCAAGCGCCCTTCTAAAAGTAGCGCTCGCTCGCTTAAATCCTGTTTTGCAGTAGCTGACAGGTTTTTGCCAATCGCACCTTTGTTAATTTGATCAAACAAATCGCGCGCTTCTTCTGGTGTTTCCAAGCCTGTCATTTTTTTTTCGACATGCAGAAGATCAATTCGCTGAACATGGCGGCGCGTTTCTTTAAATCTTTGCTCAGCGGTATAATAACCAATCTCTTCTAAGTCTTGTAACGGCTTTTTGATTTGTAGATATATTTCCATATTGCGGCGCAAACCTTCGGGAATGTCCGCAACGTCTTTTGTAGCTTGATCAACAGCCCCAAGCGTATCCGCAACCGCCGACGATGCTTGGCGCTCCCGAGAAACCTGTCGCACTGTCGTAAGCCCTGACGCCATTAGTGTGCTGGCAGCGGTATCGAAGGCACGGCGCGATGTGCCGGTCAAAAACGACAACACGCCGCCATCCGCAGTCTTGTAAGCGTTTGAGGTCATGCGCTTGAGTTGTGGGGCAACTAGCCGCTTGAATTCTGCTTCGGCTTTAACCGGATCGTCATAAGCCTGGACTGCCGTGCGCGCCTTTTCTATCTCGCTTTTGAGTGCGCCCTGCGCTGCCGAATTCTCTTTGTTGGCCGATATTTTTACAGCAATCTGACCCCAGTCCTGAGCGACTTGTTGAATCTGTCTCCCTGCTTGGGCGAACGCTTCACCTTCGGCCATAAATGCATTTGGGTTTGCTTGCACATTTAACGCACGCGCACCGCTATCGCGGCTTCGAGAATTGATAGCGGGCTTTTGAATTACAGGTATTTGCATTATGCGTACATCATTGCTGTGGATGAGGCGGTGCCTAGTAAACTGGAGATTGCTTGCGTTCTGCTTGCTCTAGCCTGTGACGCTCCTTCGGCACGGGTTACAGCGGCATCTAAACGTCGCGCGGTAGCCTCTTCTCGGAACACTGAAGCATCAACTGAAGCATTAAATGCAGTGTTGCGGATTTCCTCGTCAGCTCGTTGCGCGCTTTCCAATGCAACCGTGAGAGCTGTGCCAGTTCCGGATACAACGCGGCTTGCATTATATGCGGCTTGCTGGTTTTGGATAAACTCAAAAGCATCTACGCGAAGGCGACCCTCTTCGACCTTCGACATAAAGATGCGCTGCTCAGCTTGTTGCTCAGCAACCTTAGCGTTCCGCTCCTGTATCTGTGCGTTATATTCTGCAATGCGGTTCCCAGAGCTGCCGGATTTAGCACCACCGGCAGCACCAAACAAACCACCGACTAAGCTTAAACCGGCAGCCGCTCCTAGAGTGTATGGGTTGCTCGCGGCGGCGGGGGCGGCGGGGGCAGCAGCGCCCAAACCGACTGGCATTATAACACCTTCGCATAGCGCACGTAGTCGGCGCCTTCAGGTCCAAAACTTGGCATTAAGCCTTCTTCCTTCATTCCAACAAATTTTGCAAAGCGCCTAGCCGTGGCCCAATCCGCTCTAACATTAGATTGAATTCGTCTATACCCGCCTTGCTCAAAATAACCGTCGAGCAACTCTCGCATGCCACGAGCGACCGAAACTGGGCGTGACTCAATTGCGTTACTTACAACAATCCAAACTTCACCAAGACCATCCCAGATGTCTATGATGCCAACGCACATGGCTGGCTCATTATCTATAAAGACTGTCAAAGCACTACCAGTCTCCTCAATGATTTGAGCCTGCTCTTCCCAGCGCCCTGGGTCATCATGTTGCGCTAAGATGGCAACCGCATGTTCTGCCCGAAACTCATCAACGATCAAAGACTTCCATCCTCGCGTATATGCCAACAACAGTCATTGGCAGGGGTTGGTCTTGCTTAACAAACACAAACGCATCGGTGTCGTAACCGTTTGGAAATTCGATCTCTTTGTCGCCGGTAAATAGGTCTAAGGCTTGGCCCATTTCGTCGGCTGACGAACGGAAAGGGATGAGGTCGTTGTTTGTGTTTGATGATCCAACCTTAGCGCCGACAGTGCGGAAAAACCGCACAGTCACATCATGGATGCGTTTGACCGCGCCTTGGCTAACGCCTTGTGCCGATCCGCCTTCAATCCGCATCGTCTGAAGTTCAGATGTATATCCGAGACCTATCTGCGCCTTGGTTGCTGATCGATCTAAAGTAATGGCACCTGAGCTAACCGTTTTATTGGCATGCGTTGCACCATTCGCAAGAACGGTTACGCTTTCACCCTCTAAATGCGTTAGCCCACTGATTGTCGTAGCCGCAGACCCTGAATATGTAAGCCCACTATCAACGTAAAAGGCATTGCTTGCAGACGTACCAAAATCGATATTGCTGAGCCGCTCAATAAATCTTTTTGTAGCGCCATTAATCGTTCGATTCACGACGAGATACGCTTCATCCTCATCAAGGTCACCGGGTATCACAGCAACGCTTTCAACCAAGGCATTTGCTTGATTGGTGGTGGTAAGGCGTGTGGCGTCACTGCTTTCGATAGACAGGAAACCAGTGCCGGCTCGCGCCGTTTCCTTCACGGTGACTACGTTCGCCGCAGGGTTCGCAACCGTCAAATCCGCGTGGTTGTTGAGCATCGTAAAAATATTATCGGCGGTCGCATTGTTGCTCGAATTTGGCCGGAACCCAAGCGCACTTGCAGGCGATGAGCCACCAGCGGCTTCGCTCGTAAAGGTCAGCAAAGTGCCATCCGACTTTGTAATCTTTAGCGTTGTGCCTGTCGCTATGTTTCCGAAATCGGTGACAGTTATTGTCGCCGCACCTGAGATGCCGGCGATTATGTGGCGGTGCCATGCCACCACTTGCTCTTCACGGCGATACGTCAGGCCGCACAACTGCCCATCTGCACGCACCGCCCAGATAATGTTGTCGGGTTCTTGCTGCACGGCTAACTCAACAAACCCACCTTCGGAAACGTGTTCCGATAGAATTGTCATGTCAGGGGCAACAAAACCATCAACGTCAAAATTGTATTGTAGCTCGCGGATTTTTCGCTTGGCTCGTTGCAGAAACAACACGGCGCTGCCTGTTGTGACTGGTGAAACATTCGCGCTGCCATGAGTCGTTTGTCTTTTAATCTGAATATTTGTAGGCGTGATCGGGTCAAGATTAAAGCTGCCGGCTGAAAACTCGGCGCCAGTTGTTAGGACAATAAGTGTGCGAGATGGCACGAGAGAACGAATTACATTTACCTGTGAACTGGCCAAGGTAAACACCATTGCATCGACGTCGTTGGACCCGGTGTTGAATTGGTCAAATCCGCCAGCCTCAGAGAAAAACACGGTTTGCGGTTGGCCCGTTGTTCCGCCATAGACCAAACGTTCTTCGAAGAAACATATGGCGCCGGGGAATCCTGTTGTTGCCGAAAAAGCACCAAGCGACCACTTGTCTGTAGCTGCTAGCTTGCCAACGATCGTGAAGGCACTGCCAGCGGATTGGTCTGCTAGGTCGTCGGACGGCGCGGTCAAAATCGTATCATCGGTGACTTCAGCGATAAGCTTGTCGCCGTTGTTCGTGCTACTGGCACCGCTGATTGTTATTTTTTGCCCTACAATGAACCCTTGATCCTTAAAGGCTTTCGCGGTGTCAACGATGCGGTCGTTGTGTTCTGACCCGGTGGCGCTTGGATCGCCCTCCGTAAAGCTAATTGTAGAGGCTACATATGTTGGCAAAAGCTCTGCGAGCCCGTCAAGATTTGTCTGCACTACTGCGGTAACTGTCGTCGCGTTGGTAAACGCGGATATTTTTGCAAAACCCTCGTATATTTTAACAAGGCGACCGACGTCGGTAGATGCAAATAAGTTGGCACTTGATGTCAGCGTAACAGTTCCGGAAAGCCCATTTGAGATTATCGTCGTTGTTGTTATGTTTTCATCAAGGAACGGGCCAAACTCAAACGGCACTGATGTTAACGTCCATGCTGTATCTGAAGTGCGGGTTAACTTTCGCGGCGCGTGATTTGGATGCACGAGGAACATAACATCGGCGGATTGCGCATATTTAATCTCAAATAGTTCCGCCGTTAAATAAGGAGTCGAAATTTCGACGACAGAACCACCGGACTGAATCTGCCCGCCATCCTTATAAAACCTGAAGTAGTTGTTGCCAGCCTCAACGATATAAGTTTGCTCTGTATTAAACTCAAAAGGAAATATCCGCGTCGATGCCGCACTACTTTTGACCTCCGCAACAAACTGCGTGCCTGGTCTTCTGGTCACGCCGCCATGCGGGTGTACTAGGAAGTTCTTCAAACTTCTAACGCCGTTTTGATACTTTGCCAGATCAATTCTGCCGTCCAAACGTGGCGACAGCTCGCCGGCGGTAAAGTTTGTAAAGGCGTGTGCGAGACGTGCCATTTAGAGTCGAGACTCCAAAAACAGTGTGGATTCAATAGTGTCTGGCGTGCCTTCAGTCGCATCGGTGAAGCGAGCTTCTCGCAGCCTTGATTCAAAAATAGCATTCATTTGCTGTTGCAAGCCCAGGCTGTTCGCCAAGGGGTATGAGATGTCTGCGGCAATTGCTGCGGACAACGTCTCGATCAACAGAGTGTCGTATTCGTTTGGATCGGTTACGCGTGCGACGTATTTAATCTTTACGGCGTTCTCATCGGTAAGCAGGAAACGGCCCTCGATCGCGTACTCGACGCCATCGCTTTCCCCTTCTACCTCAAGAACACGCAAGCAAAAAGGATCAGTCGGCAATTGGTATTGGCTGGCGTACTCCCAGCTTGGCGCGGTCGTATCCTTTGCCAATTCAGCCCGACGCAATAATGCATTCCAAGGATGTGACCGAAACACACTATCTCTCAAAAATTCATAACGCTGATTGCACAAACGCGCGGCGCGCGTGTCTTCAGTCAAACTAATGATGTTACTCGCGCCTACCATGTTGAGCGCCGAGTTACAGATATCAACTTCGGATGCCATTAGAAATCCTAAAAAGAAAAGGGGGGCCATTGGCCCCCCTAATCATTAAGAAACGACGTAGTGAATGATAAAAGACATATCACCTGCGGTTCCACCTGCCGCAGCCATCGTTGCGGAGATGTAAAAATAACCACCGGGGTCGGAACTTTCACCAGCCAACTCAAACATTTTTGTGCCAACGGTATTAACGTTGTCAACTTCGTGCCTGACATCGGCTAATGCACCGGCGTCCGCTACCGCTGTAGCGAACTTGTCTTCATCAACAACTACACCAGCACTGGTGTATATGCCGACGTTGAAAGTACACGACCCTCCCAACGTGTCTGAACCGACGAAAATATGCGGCACAGATGCGTTGCTTGGGATCATAGCGAGATGGACAATATCGTTGTCGTCACTGTCACCAGCGGCGAGAGCAATTGTACCTTGAGCCACACGCATAACGCCATGTAGCTGGGTGATGTCGTTCATCTCAGACGGGCTGGCTTCGAAGTTCGTCACCAGCGTACTGTTTTTAGTACCCATGATTTACCTCCTAAGCGCTTTCGTCGCAGTCGATAGAAACGACCTTCTCTTCTTCCATTCTGCTACTGCCAAACGTTGCGCAGTAATAGACTTGAGTGGAATAAGATTTGTCAGCGCGTTCTTCGATGCGAGCCATTACGTCTTTGCCCATAGCCAGAACAATCCCGTCCTGTGCCCAAGCAAAGCACTTACGGATATTGCCTGCCTTAGCCAGACGGGTTGAAGTGATGAAATTAAATCCCAAAAAGGAATTAATTTGACCGTTTGCCAAAGCTTTTACGGTATTGAAATCTGAACTTTTTACTTCAGTCGTATTCAATAAAGCCGTGATCTGATCCGGTGCTACCACAATGTGACGTGGTATCGATGGATCAACATCTGACTCGTCCATCAACTCTTTAGCTTCCAGCAATTTTGCAACCGTCATATCGGCTGAGCCATTTGCGATCGTCTTAGTGAGCGCTTGACTGCCTGAGCCAGATTTGCCGGTGGATGACGATCCCGTCGCTGCCGCGATGATCTCATCATCGATGCTGCGGGAGATAGCCGCCGCCGCCGCCTGGGCGTAGGTGCTGGTCGGGTCTGCAAGCAGTTTTACTTTATCGCTATCATCGATAAGGTCTGCCCACTCGTAGGTATCCATCGTGACCATTCTACGGGAATGAGGTGTTTCGACCAAAGGTGTGTCAGCGTGGCGGCTCACTTTTTTCTGCGCCGCTACTGACCCGATCTGGTCGAAAAAACCCTTCTCTCCCGTTACACTTTCCTCGCGAACACTGCCGCGAAGCTTTGAACCGCGCTGTTGAGCAAGCAACGTGATCGTGTTGCTGAATTGCTGAACAAACGCGGTTGTGATTTGCGTAGACATTACACAAAACTCCGGTTTAAGTTTTCAGGGGGGGGGTCGGCGAGCTACCCGCGAGGCGGACTTTCCTTCGGCTTAACGCCCGATCGGCGACTTGTCTTACAAGTTTACAACAGGACCAAAAGGCTACCCTGCTACGGCGTCTCCGCCGTATATCTGTTCGTAGAGGCGACCGCGCTCTTCTACGAAATAATCATGTTGAGGGTGCGTGCGATCCCATAGCGGCCCATTGGGCGCTTCGATATCACGCAACTGAGACTGTGCCTCGTCTGGCGTCATCGAGTTATTGGTACGCTCGCCCAAAAATTCGTCTTCGCTAACTTTGTCACGAATAAATTGCCCGACGTTCACCATTGCCTTTATAAACTCGGGATGGTCGCCAAGCGATCGCCCGTCAGCAAGTTGAATCTCGGTAATCTCACCGTCACCAAATTCCGTGATAACGCTGTTAGCTACACCTAGACGATCATCAAATGCGTTGCCATATTCTTTGCGCAACTCAGCGGACACTTCGTCGCGCATCAATTCAAGATTCGGGCCTTCAGCTTCAACTTGTTGCCCAGCCATCTCATTGTAGGCAGCCATCAACTTTTGCGCTTGGGCATTGTTCAACCCAATATCGTGGGCGGTGTTTTTAAACCAACCCATCAAATTCTCGTCCGCGCCTTCGCCCGCTTCCAGCTCGTACTGGTCGCCAGTTTCCGGTCGGCCCAGCTTGTCGTAGACTTGGCTCCAATCGTCGTCGCTCGCATATTGTCCTGGCAGCGCTACCTTGTCCCTGCCTATCATGCTGCTTGCGTTGACGTAAGCTTTGGCCAGGTTCTCTACGCTTTGGATTGGCTCCAACGTCGTGTGCTCTCTCAACTCGTCTGATAATTGCGCTCTCCAACTATCGTCCTCAGTTGATGCTACCGGCGCTTCTTCCGCCGACACCTGTTCTTCAGACATCTTGTTCCTCTCGTTTGGGTTCGTCGCGAAGTAGCGACATCAAAAACAAAACAACAGAACGCTGCCCCTCTCGGTACGCGCTTTCGTAGGGGTCCGCCGAAAACGTCGGCACATAAAATCCATAACGCGACTTGAGGTCCTCAAGAACTTGCTGCCCCTCAGTTGTGTTAAGGAGTAGCTTGGCATCGTCGCGAAGGGCTTTGATTTGCTCTGGCGTCATATCGGCCCAACGCCACCAATTGCTTTAATTGCTGGCGCCACTGCACCCAGGCTTTGAGCGGTTTGCTGCGCCTGCATCATTTGCTGGGCCATTTGTTCTTGGGCGGCCCTCTCATCGCGCGACAACATTACCTCGCCTTCGCCCTTAGTCACCGACGCCGGTATGCTCAACGTCTTCAGCATATGACGCACGAGACCATCAATATCGAGATGGTCGAAGACGCTCGCATCGATCGATGCAATCGGCGCTAACAACTCAAACAGCCGCATAATCGATTGCACATCGCTTTGACGTTGTGCCTTCGCCATCGGCGAGACGTACTCAATGCGGAAGTTGCTGCCTTGAATAATCTCTGGCGGTTCTGGGAATTGACGCTGCCGCGATAGCAACGCAAACACACGCTCCACCATGGGTTGCAGAAGCTCAGCTTGCAATCTGCCCATCAATGGGCCTAGCAGTCGCATCTTCTCTTCGTTCTTTAGAATTGCCTCTGTAGCGGTCATCTGAGGACCATTGCCCATCAGCAATTGATCAACATAGAAGGCCTGGCGGATTGCCTCGCGGCGCTGTTGCTCGATGTTCAAGCCCAGGGGATTGTTCGCGCCAATGTTAAGAGGCTCGATTCGGTCACGAGTACCACTGCGGTAATAGTTCAAGCCGCCGGGCTTGGTCCTGACCGGCAAAACGAAACCATCATCCGGCACCATGAGCGGCGGATCGACTTGCTTCTGTGCTGCCGCGATCGTCGTCTTACTCATGGCGTTAATCATGGCGGTGTCGGGCAATGCCGTCATCGCAGGCGACCTTCCATAGCCACCCTCGTCGCTTGTAGATTTCAAAAATCTTGGGCAAACGTATGGAAACTCGTCAAAGCCGCCTTCACTCAAAACAATCTTTTGCTTCGGCTCAATGTAGATGCTGGCAAAGGGCTTGTTCTTGCTGTCGATGCGCTGCGCGTCACGCTCATCGCGCGGCATAACGACGTGAACAATCGCGACCTCGTCGTATGGGTCTTTTTCTAGCTTTCGCAGCATCTCGTCGCCAATTGCGTCTTCGCCAAACTGGCGCGCCATGCTGCGCAAGCTCATTTTGAATTCTCGATAGACTGTATCGACGCGACCAAACTCATCTTCGGCAATGAAGCATTCGCTAATATGGCGAGTAGCAAACCTAACACCGTTATTGTCTGGCGCGTCCGTTATAAACATGACGGCGGTGCCAAACGTCACCAGGTCGTGGTACAGCTCGTGTACTTGCTCAGAAAAATTACTGCGCTGAAACTCTCGGTTCATTATCTCCCCGACAGATTCAAGATATTCTTTTGCCGCGTCGTCCTGGTTGTACTCGCGTTCCATGTAGGCAAGCTCAAACCATGAAAGGTTTGGGTTCGTCAGCATGCCGTGGAGGGATGCCGACAACAACTCAGCCGCGTGGATTGCCGTGCCGTCGAATACCATCTCCATGCGTTTAGCGCCGGCAGTGCGCTTGCGAGTCACATTGCCTTTGCGCGGCACAATGTAGTCAGCAATTTGCTGCCAGTGTTCTTCCCAAGTGCCACGGACAGACTTGAGCTTGTCTAAGCGCCTAATAAGCGATACGGCGCGTTCGTCGGCAGCCATTTATTGTCCCAACAATGTTTTTGTGGTGCTGCTACCTGACGCACCAAGAACAGACGGTCGCCGCGCTTGTGTGCCCAGTCCGGTGCGCACACGCTTCATAAGTTTTTTCTCCTCGTTTTGGCGCTGTCCGGCCTGCACTGGTGCGGCTGGGCGGACAACTGGCTTTGGCGCCACGGTTGGTGGCGGCGGCGGCGGTTTCGGAGTAGGTGCAGAAAAGACATTACTCATTATTTTATCCTCCCAATTAAGCTAGGTTTTTTTGTTTCAGTATCTGTCGTCAATCCCCCGCCAGAGGTAGCGATCGTGCTAGTGCGCCCTTTGCGGCGGCGCAAGTCAGCGCGAACATCGTCCTCCACGTCGGTTCCAGGCACTTTGATTGCTGGTGGCGGCGGTACTGGTGGCGGCGGGGGCAACGGCTGTTGCTTTGGTTGCTTTCCCACAAGAAAACTCATGCGATTGCTCCGAAAGGGTTATAAGAGTTGTCTGCTACAGGTGGCAGATGGCGGTCGGGGTCTCGTTTTGTTTTCATTCCAACGGACATTGTCCTGAACGCATCGGCTGCGTGGCTTGACCAATCGTGAACTGGCGAATTCGCGAAGTCGCGCGTTCTGTCTCTCCAAGCACGGTGATAGTGTCGCAGCGCTTCCAATCCTTGGCGGCAATTGTCGCGATCGAAATAACATCGCGGTATCAACATGCGAGAGGCGTGTATGCCGTCCTCAAGAGGTATCCGCGAGACGGTACGAAAGGCTATCCCCAGTTCATATGCCATTTCTCGTCGGGATTTCCCTGTGCCTAACTCGCGGACCTCAAGATCGTGCGGCCCATAATGTTGGCCGTACAAATATCCCTTTTGATCGAGGACGCTCGCATAGTGCGGCAAGCCCTCGCCTCTATTCTCGTAGTAATCGATGACGTGAATCTCTCCGCGCCCAATTTCCTGTGCAAAGAATATTGCTGTATAATCATGAACGCCCAGGTCCCAATACGTATTCACTCGATATTGAGGATCGTATGGCACGCTCGTAATGCGCTCCTTGTCCTCTGACTCTTGCAGCTCCTTGCCAAAGACTGAGCCGGGGACGTTCGCTACCCAGGAACACTCGAATTCCTGGTTGTACTGATCCTCTGTCATCGTGGCGCGCGCTGCTTCTAACTCGTCGTCGTCTACAATGCCGGTCTCACTTGCCCGGTACATCGCTCGCGACCATCCCTTCGTAATGTCCGCGACTTCCCACAGATCATAAAAATAGTTGTGGCCCTGGGGCGTCGAGATAAAGGCGCACCCCCCCTTTCGATCCGACAGGGCGGGGCGAATGATCTCGGGGAATATGCTTTCCGGCATGCTTGCCACTTCGTCCATCACGCAAAAGTCACTATAAATTCCACGCAAGGAACTAGGGTTCTCAGCCCCGAGTAGCGTTATGCGGGCCCCGTTGGGCAAGTCGCACCGCAACTCTGTCTCGTGGTATCTTGTGCCCGGTATGCCCTCGGTGAATGTCTTGAGATAATCCCAAGCCACCAGTTTAGACTGACGGTAAGTCGGACTTACATAATGCAGACGCGGGTTGGGGCGCTGTTCCTCAATCGCGCGCTTGATCATGTGATTGATCATCGCAACCGTCTTTCCGAAACGGCGGTGAGCGACAATCACATTGAAACGATTGTGATCGAGCATGGCATGCATCTCCCGCTGAAGCGGTCGCGGAGTGTAGCCTATGTCGATTGTTGCCTCAGTCATCAATAGCGGCTCATCACCGACTTCTTCTTCGGAAAGCCCGCCTTCATCGCGGCGTATGACTTGCTACTGACGGTGCTTTTCTTTTTTGGCCGGCTGGTGCCGGCTGCCTTGCGGGCGTTAATGTTTTTGTAAAGGCTCATTGCTTTCTTTCTAATGTGGCGCCCCGTGGAGAGAGCAGGGACACGGGACGCCCCCTCACAGGGCGGGAGGGTTGTTCATTTCTTGTTGCGCTTGCTTATTGCGGAAGCCTTGCTTTTGGCGTCCGCCTTCGAAGATGCACCCCACTTTTGCAGAGAGAGCAGAAGACGGGTGGGGCGGCCCTTCGAATCGCGCTCTGGGCCCTTCATGCCGCCCATGCGCGCCAGGAAACTTGCTCGTCTTGGGTTGTCGCCCTTCTTTACTGGTGCCTTCAAATTGCTGCCGGGGTTCTCTCGTTCGTAGGAGCGGCGCCCCTTCTCGTTCAAGCCACCTTTCGGGTTCTTGCCGGCTTTGCGCTGCCAGGCGCTCATTTGCGTTTTCTTGCTAAGTTGGCGGCTCGACTGATGGCTCGTAGGTTGCTTGGGCGGTTGTCCGAAGCGTTGCGGTTCTTGTGATCTACGTCCTTGCCGTCGCCCTTGCTGACGCGCCCCTCCTTCATAAGGCTGTAGCGGGCCCGGTTGCGGGCCGCGCGCTTGTCCTTTCTATCGCGGGTTTCGCCGGCGTACTCGGACTTGTAGTCTCTCATTTCAATGTGGCGCTATTGGTTCGCGGGTCGTACTTGTAAGCGCTGGGCGAGCGGCCTGACTCCTTGGCGGCGCGGTCCTTGGCGCGGCCCGCCGCGCCCATGATCGATCGGCGCTTGCCCTTCTCGGTGAGCTTGCGGGTGCCCTTTTTCATATTTCCTGTTTTTTGAAGGGCCGCCGTCGCTGCGGCGTGCGGGTTGTTTGCACCCTTCGCCTTCATCTGGCTGACCAATCTTTTATATATATTTGGCATCAGGCCTCAGAGGCTGTGAGCCTCAGTTGTGTACGGGTTAATGCTATAGACAACCGGCGGGCGAACCTGGGGGGGTAGGGGGTCGCCTTAACGAAAAACAAAAAGTTTTTGCTGACCGATTGCGGGAGGATTGCGGGGAACGTCCGCTAACCTATTGATATCACTGGCTTGACCTTCAGGTTGCCAACCTGACACGTACGGAAACACGTACACCTAATGCAGATTCTCGCGCGCGGAACGCTGACCCTCGCCGTTAGAATTCAACCCGTTGTCTGGCACGTCAGTCGTCACCTCCGTCGCACCGTCGTCGCCCCACTTGATGGTCAACGTCGTCGGTTGATCTGGCTTGTCCTCCGTCTTGTCTCGCAGCCCCCGGCTCTGAGCTGACCCAATCATCCTATTGATTACGTCGGCCTCCAGCTTCCGGCGCTGCACTTCCGCGTTGGCAAACTGCTTATCAACCGGCAGCTCACGCTGCGTAAGCTCAAGCAAGTAATCCCTCAAGCTTTCCGCCTGGTCTATCCTCGCCTTCCGATATCGCGCATAAGCTGCCTCGTCGTCTTTCACGAATTGCAAGAACGTGCGCCAAGCCGGGAAGCGGTCTTCTCGGTCGCAGATCGATCGAAGGCTTTTACCCTCTGCGATCAACTGCAAAATCTCCGTGAAGACTTTCTCTGTTAGTTTTCGTTTTGACATATCACCCAATAAAAAAGCCGCTCTCGGTTCGTCAACCGGGCGGCGATTAAGGGACTTAGCATTTTTCGTCAGCGCCCCAAAGCGTAACTATTTATACCGCTATTTCGCACGCTTCGTCCACACGTTTCGCGTAATAATCTAATTTATACCAACATTCTAGTAAACTGCGCTCGAACCGCCGACGAACCGTTTCAGCGTGCATTCCCCTCATTCTGCCTACCTTTGCCCATGCCGGCCCTCGCGCTCTCCTGAAGGCGCTGTGAGCGCATGCCCACACTAACTTAGCGTCATCCACATCCATCGCCAAAGTCACTCTCAATGCCCAATCGTAATTCCTGACCGAAATTGCACTCGCCGGCCCCAACCTCACCTCAACCTCGCCATACCCATAAGCCAGCTCGACATCCGGCATCGTCTCAGGCCATGCAGTCTTCGCCCTAAGATCAATCGCACCCGGCAACCGTCTCTCAGTATCCGCTGCCTCTAAGAAGAAACCCACCAGCCCATCAACTTCAGCACAATACTTTCTGACAGCTACCGCAATTTCTCTCTCAACCATTTTACCCCCCTATTTCCAGGTCATCCGATACCGCACTACCGCATTCCCTAAGAGGAATGCGGTAAATGCGGTAGTTCACCGGCATTTGCGACTACCGCAATTGCGGTACTTTGCGGTAGTTTGCGGTAGTGCAAAAACATCACACATTTGGTTTTTTCGATCATGGGTAGCGTTTGAATACCCAATAATTCTCGTCAATATCGTCCAGCCGGTTAGCCAGCGTATCGTTCAATTTTTGACACTGAGTAAACCGCAGCCCGAAGATGAGAACGAACGTAAGGGCAAAAATGACAATCACTATTTTCATTACCATTGTTTGGTGTGAACCTTTTCCACATCCCTCTCCTGACTTTTAGTCCGGTAGCAGATTGCATGATGCGCAGCGCAATAGGAGCTGTCTGGTCGTATCGTTTCACCGCAAAAATGGAACCCAACGGCCCTTGGATGGCCGTGTGGAAACTGACATTTTCGTATTGTGGAGCGGACCAGTGCCGGCGGCTTGACTCGCAGCTTAGGCAAAATTGCGTCGGGGTGCTGCAGCCCCATGCGGTGAGCCTTGCCGACAACCGCGCCCTTAGTCGTACCCAGTAAATCTGCAATTCCCGCCGCCGCCTGCCCCATTCTATATCCGTCTTTTAAGGCTGCAATCGACTCGGTTGTCCATTCCATCGTTTTTCCTTTCGTTGGGCGGGCGACAATGTCAAAAGGCATCATCGCCCGCCCTTCGCCAGCGGTGGAGAGGCACTCCACCTTGGACAATCCAAGGCAAAGAACCCCGCTGACAATTGTGTAAAAGTCGTTGGCATTGCGCATCACTCCAACACCCATGCCATGTGATCCTTATATCCGACAAAATCATCACCAATGAGACTGTCCGCAGCGCGCCGGAAATTTGTCCACTTATGCTTTGGTTCGCCACTCATCAGGACAAAAGCCTCTTCCTGCCAGCGGTCTTCATCTACAACTACACATCGAGAATCGTTCACGGCCTTGCCGTGATCGACAAGCGCATTTTGCAATGCCCGCACCAGCGTCTTTTGCATCGCTCCCCGTGGCCGCTTCCGCTTCTTCCGCTTAGCCACATCAGACGTCACAACCACACACGAGGTCACATCCTTGCCGCGCGTATTGATGCCAAGCGCCACCACATCCAACCCAAACCCGAACTCACCCTCGATCTCCAAATCTCTTTGCTTGGTCACCTTAGCCAGCGAGACACCATCGCCACCGCTCACCTCGATCTCGGTGTCTGTCGCCGCACGCAGTGAGCTATGCCCGCGCGCTCCGCGCGCTTCATCCTTGCCCGTATGATGCACCAGCATGACATGCGCACGCGCCTGCTCCCTAATTCGGTCACAATTGCCGATGAGCGCCCCCATATCCTCGGAGGCATTCTCATTGCCGCCCGCAATCACCCGCGCCAAGGTATCCAGCACAATCATGCCCGCACCCTTGACCTTGGCCGTATTGATGAGCCGCTCAACCGCCTCGTTATCATTGAGTAAATTAACCGCCACAGGGATGACATAGAACGGCAGCTTCTCAGAGACCTCATAGTGCTTGCGAAACGCCGCCACCCGATTGCGAATGCCAAACGAGCCTTCCGCCGCCACATAAAGCACCGGCATTTGAGAAACCTCACGATCCCGCCACGCCCACCCCATGGCAACGTGCATAGCCAGGTCCGCCGCAAAGAAAGTCTTACCAACATTCGAAGGCCCATAAACCACCGACATGCTACCAGCGATCAGCACGCCCTCAACGAAGTCATCAGACGACAGCACCGGCGTAATGGTGTCGGCGTCGAGCGTCTCATAGACGAAGTCGGCGTCCACCTCTTCGGCATCAAACTCGCCAAACGCCCGGCACGCCGCAACGACATCGCCGCCACCAGCCGCCATCCAATCCGAGACATCCGATCTCGCCGGCATATCCGCACACAACGGCGCATAACGCACCGATCGCGCAACACCCACAAGCGCCGCACAGGTCTTCTCTGCGCCACGCACGCCGGCCACATCATTGTCCGGCACCACATAGACATCGCGATCGCGAAAGTATTGCAGCGCACTCGGCTCCCAAGTCTTTTGAGCCCCGCCGCACTTGGTCGTAGCCACATAGCCCGCAGCCCGTAGCGCATCGACATCCTTCTCGCCCTCAACCACAATCACATAGTCAGACGCCAAAATTTCAGTCACATGGTACGGCAGCCTTTCCACGCCATCCATGCACCCGCGCCCTTCACGCCACCCGGCACCATTGGGCACGCGCGGGCGGAAGTCCTTCGGCATGTACCGGCAGACCTCGTATCGCAGCACACCATCGAGATCGACATAGTCGTATTTCTCGACAATCATGCGCACCACATTGGGCGCTAGTTCGACCTTCTTCTCTTCCAAATGCCCGCCGCTCCACTCCTCAAAATCAAACCACGCGCCTGTCTCACGGTTGACGGACTTGGAGCCCTGCGAGCCAAACTTAATCTCTTCCGCATTGCTCAAGCGCGCATTGGGCTCACCCCAACGCTCGCGCGCCTGTTGCTCAATGCTCATTCTTCGCACTCCGCTGCGAGGATCGCGCGCCCGATTTGCGCCACGACTTGCGGGACGACGGCATTTCCGAGGGCCTTGAGCCGCGGGACTCTGTTTTTGATACCGCTTGCAACTCTTCCGCAGTCAGGCTCGTCCAGCCAGCCGGGAACCCCATGAGCCACTCCACCCATTCCGGGTTCAGCGCTCCACTGCCCTCGTACTTGTGTGTCCAGCTCGCCGAATTGTCCGGCTCCCGCGTCTCCCGCCTCTCGCGGCTCATGCCCTGCCCCTTGTAGTCCCTCGCTACTGGCGTCGGCCATAACTGTCCTGATCTCGCCATGTAATGAAGGTCGCCCGTCCCGGCTCTGTCCTTCGACCGCTCCCCTCCGCCGCTTGGCGTTGTCGGCGTCGGCCATAGATGAACTTGCCCCGCTAATCCGCCGCCTACTTTTGGCACGCCCCTTTTCTCGCTGTCGCTCACCAACGGCGTTAGCCACAATCCAGACGCGGTCTCGTCTGTGCGGGGCATCGACACTGCAAGCTGGAACAATAAATGGGACGGCTTGGTAGCCGATGCGCGCCAAGTCAGATAAGCTGCGCTCGAGCCCCATTGGTTGGTTAACAAAGCCGCGCACATTTTCCCCAACAAGCCAGCGTGGCCGTAGCTCTCCAACAAGGCGAGCCATTTCCGGCCAGAGATCGCGGTCATCTTCCGCGCCTCGCTGCTCCCCGGCTTGGGACCAGGGTTGACATGGAAAACCACCGACGATGATGTCAACTCTTCCAAGTCCATCTGTCGGGATGGTTCGCACGTCGTCGAAGATTGGGACGTTGGGCCAGTGCTTTCTGAGGACGGCCTGACAGAAGGGTTCTTGCTCACAGAATGCGACTGTCCGAAAAGGTCCGGCTGATTCAAGTCCAAGGCTGAATCCGCCGATCCCGCTGAATAGGTCGAGGACGCGGAAGTTTTTTTTTGATCGCTCATCGTATTGGTGACAACCCGAACGGGTCTTCCGCTTCGAAGGCCGCTTCCAATTTTCGGTCATAATCAGGCCGCACCTCGTGCAGCCGCCCGACGACACACTGTAGGAACACGAGCCACTCCTCCCGAGACAGCGCCGCCAGGTCGCTCTTACTCAAGCTCTCTAGGTACTGACCACCAGCTCGACCACACTCCAGAAGCATCTCATCTTCAATCGGCAACCAATCCGTCATCCCGTTGCTCTCCCAATAATCGCGACACCGTCGCCCACAAAACCAAACATCAGAACCAGCCCGCCTCACCATTCTCGGGCTGAAACCCCAGCCCCGCGCACGCCGAAAGCACACCGGGCAAAACCGCATGCTACTCGGGGTCAATTTCAACCAACCGCACCGACACCACCGGCGTCTCCCGGTAGAAGGGCTCAAGGGCTTCGCCGAACTCCGCTTTGACCGCCGCCGTGTCCAAAGACCGGCGCACAGTCTCGGCAATGACAGCCTCAACGAACGCGCCCTTCTCGCCGCCGCTCAGCTTTAACTGTTCAACCAGTTCAGTTTCGCGCACTCGCAACACCTTGATCTTATCCCGCACTTCATCGAGCTGATCAGGCAGAGGTAAATTCATGCGCGGCGATTTACTGCACATCATATCGGATTTCCTCAATCTTTAGCTCGCAGCCAAGTTCGTTCAAAACGCCCTCGAGCGTGTCTACCGCTGGCATCGCAAGCCCGTGTTCGATGTTGTAAATTGTGCCGGCACTAACGCCGCAGCGCTCAGACAGCTCCCGCCGAGACCACCGCCTCGCCGCCCGCAGCCGACGCACGCTAATGCTGACCCAGCTCTCATGCCTACTTTGAGTCATCTTTTGGCTCCTCTCTACCAATCAGCGGTGGCAGCGGTGTATTGCGGATGCGCATCGCGCTTGACCGCATCCAGGCACCCTTCACAATTCCACGCTCATTACTTTCTGAACGATCCTCGATCGATTGCAGCGTGAAGCCCTTGCGCTTTTTATTCGCCATTGTCTGTCCACTCTTCATCACCGCGCCGATACGAAATCGTGTTGGCAGCATCATCGATCGACACCACCTCACCGCTCACGAGTGCGGGTCGGTAGCGTTGATCGGCACACCCAACATTTTGTTTTGAGAAATCCAGATCGTAATCGTGGCGCTGACAATGCCATGCGCCGTGCTCTATAGGCTTCGACCACACGCATGTGCGGCAGTTGCGCGTCGGCGGCTTGCCCTCGTGACAAACGTCCGAGAATTCGCACCAACGGCACATATAAAAATTAGGGTTCTCGGAGATGCGATCCGGCACCCGGTCGCGCTCGAAGATTATCTGCCGCGCACGCTCAACATAGAACTCGGCAGCCTCGCGATTGAAGTCGGTGCGCACGCTTGTCCAACGTCGCCCGCCTGCACTAGCGACAACGAGATAGCCGCGCGTGCGTCCGCGATAGAGCATGTAAAGTTGATGCTGTGCATAGTATGTCTCGTTCCAAGCGCGCAGCGTATTCTTTTCGCCCTCCTTCGCCTTGAGCTTTTCGAACTCAGCGAACCGCTTGTCCGAGACACACTTAACCTCGAGCACGTGCGGCGTCTTCGGCGCTTGGTGCAGCCCAAATATCTCGCCATCTAGATGCCCAAGGAAATGCCCCTCGTGATCCTCGACTTCAATCTGCTTGCCATTGTCAGGGTCTCGATCGATCACGGTCACATCCGGAGCCATGCGCAATCTCTCTATGGATAAATCTTCGGTGCGGTGGCCGTCTGCAAAATTGTAGAGCGTCTGTGCCTCAAACGGCGCCGCCTCAATCAAGCTGTGCCTATAGCTCTGCTTTCTCGGGCAGTCGCCGCTCGAACTCATGCCCAAATACTGTCGTGATCCGCGCGAAGCCTCGCGCTTTTCAATCGCGCGATCTGCCGCCGCTAGCGTCGGGTCTTTAATACTTAATTCAACCATGTCCCACCTCCATAAAAGGGGGGGCGCCACGAAGACGCCCCCCAGTTTGCTACGACTGCCAGGGAGGAGTGGAGACAGGCGCAGCGGGCACCGGCGACGCGGTGGGTGACGCCGCCGGTGGGAATGGAGCTTGGGCCGCTTGCGCGACTTGCATTGGTTGGGCGGTTGGCATGGCGACAGAGCCAATGCTGGTGTAGCCAACGATAATGTTCTTGTCTTTGTAGCCGTTAGTCCCTGCTTCGATATCGACACGAACCATTAATGGCTTGAGCAACACCTCAGCGCTGTCCGCTATGCGTTGCTGGCCAATAGCGTGGGCAATCTGTTTGAGAGTGTTGTTAGACATCTCAACCGCATCCAAATTCGTATTCCACAGGTTGAGACGATCCCAAATCGTTCCCTTGTTTTCGATCTTTACCTGCAACTCTAAATAATGATTGCCAGGAGTTGATTTCGATTCCTTAACCTCGTCGGCGACAATTTCAGCCCTATATTCACCGGGTTGAATTAACTCGTATCCGCCCGAACTTTCCGGCACGGCAGACGCATCGAAATTTAGTGCGACCATCACGCGGCCTCCTTTTTGTTTGTAATTTCATTAACGAGCGCATCCCAGCTTAGGGGCAGCTCGTCGGGTATTGTGTACCGGCTCTTGGCGACATACGCGGGCCGCTCCGCAGTCCGCAGCACACGCTCGCCAGTACCAACGGCAACGGACTTCTTACGCCCGAACCCGCCGTCCACCTCTTTTGTCGAGACGCGGTACGTGGCGAACCCAATCAGGTCTGCGCTCTCCATACAGACGTCAGATGCCTTGCGGTGCAGCTTGATCTCATATCGGTCATAACCTTCGCCGGCTGGGTCTTCGAAGCGTTTGATATGACTGTGCGCGAGCATGATTATTGCCATGCCCTTGTTCTTTCGTAGATGGTTTAGCCCATCCAGAAACGACCGCCAGATATCCACGGCGTGGACGTACCCTTTGCCGTAGCCAAGGTCTTCGATGCTGGTGACCTTGTGGACTTGGCACACGCGCTGCCAAATAAGGGTCTCCAGCCAATCAAGGCTATCGACCACCACAGTTGCGTATTCGTGGCCCTCTTTTGCCAACGTACCGATCGCGCTTTCGACGTCCTGATAGCTCTCGGCGAGTGGAAACCGATCGGCACCGACAACGTCAGCACCATCCTCAGTCTGTATGAAAATTGGCGCCGGCGCTGACGCTCCGAACGTCGTTTTACCCACTCCAGCGGGACCATATAACAGCACGCGCGGTGCCGACATGGTCGAGCCGGTAACAATAGATGACAAGCTAGTCATCGCGCTCTCCCTTTAACAATTGTGCAAAGAGGGTGTCTTTAACGATCCAGAGCCGCTCCTTGCGATCAGCTCGGACGCAGACGACATCGCTGTCGTCCTGATCAAATGCGTCATAGATATTTTTGTAAGCCGCCTTCCGCCTTTTTGCCTCTATGCGCAGACCTTCCAGCACGATATCGCCGGCAAAGTCCTCACCAAGCTGCGCTTTGTAGGCCCCCGATCCAAAAATCCGCCGGCAGTCAAAGCCCAGGCTCTGAGCCCAGAGAACAATTTCCCGTTCATGCTCATAGCCGCGCTGCTTGTTGCGGGCACCGCTCATTTGTCCCTCGACAACTGATAAGCACGGTGCAGATCATTTACCGTGACCCTGCCGCCGCTGACCTCATAGATTTCTGCCGTCAGCTTTGCGCCGGGGCGGTGTGTACCGTGGACCCAATAGGTTATTGTGGTCGGTGTGACGCGGAAGAGCTTTGCAGCTTCAGCGCGCGTCAAATTGCGGTGGGTAATCCAAGTGGAGAAAAGCATGGGTCATTACTTTTAGTTACCAATAATGACTGGTTAAACCTCAGTAAGTTTTTCTTGTCAAAAAAGGTAATGACTAATAGGGTCAATTTTTGACCAAACGGGAGATGATAATGGAATCCGAAGAATTAATTGCACAAACTAACCGAGCAAGCTTGGGGTTGCAGATTCGCGCAAAGATTTACCGCAAAAGCGGGCTCGAGCTTGAGCCTATGTCGCACACAGTCCTGTGGCGCCATGCCACCCGATTTATCAATTTAATAACCACTATGACACTCACAATAACACGTGGGATGGATGATATTGGGCCGCAAGTAAATGAATGGCGATATCGCAGCGATAAAAGTTTACAGGTGACACGGGTCATTATTCACGAGTTTGCAAAACGGCGAAAGCCGCTGGGGCAAACGGAATTTGTGCAGATTATGGCGGGTCGAGCATCTGAGTCGACGGTTAAAACGGTCCTTCGTGACGGTTTAGATTTAGCCCTTTTAAAGCGAATTGAAGGCGGATATATCCCGACCCCATTGTTGATCGATCAGTTGTTTGAGCGCTCCTTGCATTTAATCCTACAGCAACCCGTCGTAGAATTTTGCCGGTTTGTTGTAAATTTCCATGATAGCCGGGAAAATAATCTGCGACTTTTGGAATTGGAAGAGCGGCAACCGTTCACAACAGACAAAAATCGGACCATACAAGAAAGAATATTTTCCGATTATGACGGTTTAAATTAAACTAAAAATAGGTAAAAATAACCCGGAACACAGTCTTGGATTAGCGTTATTAAAAGGCATAGTCATTATGAGAAATAACATAAAGCGACTTTGCGCAGAGAACGAAATGTCGATTTCCGAGTTAGCAAGGCGGCTCGAAATGAGACCACATACTTTGCGCAGATACACGAGAGTGCGACCAGACGGCGAGCAGGAAGCGCAACCGTCGATCGAGTTAGCGACGAGAATAGCAGACACGTTCAGCGTGACTGTGGATAAAGTCATTGGTGTCGATCTTGGGATCGCACCAGGTACAGGGCAGCGAGAGGTAAAAACAATGCCGTTATACGGCGCAGTTCAAGGCGGGTTAGTCGGGTTTGATATAACAGACGTGACAGAACCCATTGACGCAATAGACACTCCAAGCTGGCTCAGCTCAGTGCCGGATGCTTACGCGGTGTTTGTCACTGGCACCTCGATGGCACCCCGGTTCAACCCGCGCGAAGTCGTCTACGTTCACCCGCACCGCCCATACCGCGAAGGCGATTGCGTGGTGGTGCAGCTCGCCGCCAACGGACGCACCCACGCGATCGTCAAACAGTTTGTCGAGATTACCGACACGCATGTGGTTCTGCGGCAACACAATCCTGACCGAGAATTGAGACACGCGCTAGACGAGGTGTCCGCCATCCATACAATTGTTGGTAGCTACTATTCGTAAGATTTGACTTACGAAAGGTAATTCCCGTATATTCCTTTCTCTGGACATTTTGGAGAGAGAATATGCGCACTTTAATAGACGGCTTACTATTTTTCGCATCGATGGCGATGATCTACATCGCATTCGTTTTTGTCGCCGCATCTGACGATCGCCTCTGGGCAAGTTGGGTCCACTGATGCAGCCAGCACTCATTGATGCATACGAGGCTGCGCAGATGCTTTTCGGCAGTCGCGATCACAAAGATTACAAAAAGGTTTTGCGTTTAATACACGCAGGCGCAATTAGGCATGTGCCGGTTGGCAAGCGATACTGGGTAGTCCGACGAGCTGTCGAAGAACTGCGCGCATGACGTGCGGGTATTGCGCTGGCCTTGGGTACACGCAAGAGGGAGCAGTCGCGACCGATTGCGTCGCGTGCAACGATAGCGACGCCATCAACCCACCGCATTATCGCAAGGGCGACAGAGAGGTTTTTGACTACATCATCGATGTGACGCGCGATCTGCCAGGCGATGAGGCTGTGATGATCGGCAACATTATTAAATATGTCAGTCGATACCGCGATAAGCACCCCAACCCACGCACAGATATTAATAAAGCCAAATGGTATTTGAACAAGTTGCGCAATCTACTTATCGCCAAAGAGGCACAAGGTGAGTCGTAAAAACACGAGCACCGTCAAAATCAAAACGGACTTTGGCTCGTTTTTCGTACACGTCGAAGGCAACTCCGACATGACAGGCGCAAGCGGTGTGTGGGTTTCTAAAATACAGAAGCTTGATGACAGCTCTATCGACAAGCTCGTCAACGAGATCATCGAGGGTGTGCATCAAGGCGTAAAAGATTTGACGCTGTGATCTGGCGAGCGTTCTTGTTTTATTTATTGCCGTTAGCGGTAGGTACTTACATCATAGCGGAAACTACGATAGCGCTGAATGACTGCCGCGAAACTCTCTACATTTGGCGCGCGGATTATTACTTCTTCCCTCGCAACCCTTGACTGGAGTGTAGCTACAAATTTGGTTGCGGTTATGTTCGCTGTTTTATCGTTCTTTTCTAACGCTTTACAGCTCGATATCGGCGGACGGGTTAGGTGCTTTTGCATTGCCATGTCTAAGCGCTGAGGCCCTATGTATTTGATCCTTATACCAGCATCCGCGCTGACAGGCGCCACCAGTAGCCCCACCAAAACGCTCAAAATAAAGGTGCATTTAATACCCCCCTTTGCGTGCATCCCTGTCATCCTCTCGCCCTTCGCAGGCGCTCAGCGATATCCGTATCGCGCCGCGCGTCTTCCATCCAGTGACCGTATTGCCGACGAGTGAAGCTAATATCTTTATGCCCCATCAGCGTCGTGACTGTCGCGTCATGCTCTTGAAGGTCAAACAGCAAAATACTTGCAAAAAAATGCCGAAGCGAATGCCAGGTAATGCGCTCGACGCCGGCGTTATCGCAGGCGATGTGCAGTCCGCGATTGCGCCAATTATCTACGCTGTCCATTGCGCCGGTCGAAGTCGGGAAAACAAGTTTGTTGACCCGATGCTTAATCGGCTGCGCCAGCTTCCAAGCGCGCAGCTTAGCTAACAGATCAACGTCAAGCGGGATAGATCGATGCCCGGCCTTAGTTTTAGCCGCACCCACAGAGCCATCTTTTTTGCGCGCGCGGCGCACATGCACCAGGCCACGCTCGAAATCGATATCTTTCCAGGTGAGGGCTATCTGCTCGCCGGCCCGCAGCCCGGTCCACGCAGCGAACTCGATCGTCAGTCCATAGCGGCTTGCATGTGCGACAATCACGTTGATGATATTTACCGACAAGCGGGCGGCCAGGGTATCGGCATGCTGAGGCTTTGCCGGCAACGAGATTTGTTTGCCGGCGATTGGGTTCATCTTGAGCGCTTCAAGCAGCACGGCGTGCTTTAACACCTGACCGAATGTAGTAAAGACGTTTGACGCCGTCTTGTGCGCGCGGCCTTCAAAGAGCGCTGGCACGAGTTTCAGCTGGATAGGCCCGGTGCGGAGATCCGCTACCCGTGCCTCGCCCAGTGTTGCGACGCCATAGTTGTCGCGCGCCGATCGAGCGCCGGTGGCAAACGGCAGCGCAATCAAATGATTGATGTTAGTGCGCTTGTTCGCGAGTTCGCCATTGCTGAGATCGCCGCGCCGAACGCGATCTGTCTCATGCTCGACAAATTTGGCGGCGATCGTCGCGAAGGTTGGCGATGTGTGCCGGGGGATAAATCCGCCGGATTGATGCTCAGCGATCGCATGCTCGAGCAGTGCGATGGCTTCATCGAGCGTGGGGCGCTTGGGCTCGCCGCCGCTATACTTGCGAAGGTTCACAATGTAGCCGTTGTCGCGCTTACTGTAACGGATGCCGGTGGGTAATTTGCGTGCCATTGTTTTGCTCTCTCTTTTTTAGTGATCTCACGCGACGGCACCTTGCGATGCCGTCTGGCGAGATTACTTTGACCAACGCTTGATAAAGCGCCGCAGCTGCATTGCATTGATCTCCTGTTGCCTAAAGTGAGACGATTTCGATGTGGCACTGCTCCACGAACGCCGCACGGCCTCGTTTGACCGACTGCACCAAATCACGATGGTCTTTATAGCCCAGGTCTTTTGCGTTCTGTTCGCGGGCGCGCAGGTAGCCCAGCGGCCCGCCGCCAATTGCGTTATACGCAACGTGTAGCTGGCTACGTTCTGCGGCGGCGGAGCGGGCCGTCTTCTCGGCGGTCTTTGCGTTGATGCTGTGACCTGAGAGGATGGTGCCGCTGGGTGTAATAACTATCCACCCGGCGGTAACGGGGCGCTTGCCGTTGTAGATGTCCTCGTGGCCGTTTGAAAAAATTGATTTAATCATTTGCTCTCTCCTTGTTGGTGTTTCGTTATTACTTATTGTAAGTATTTCTTACCATACATCAACAACAAAAAGACCTTCAGGGTTTTTTGCGGGGATTTTAGCGCATAAATCGCGGGGGGTTTTGCGGGGGAATTGCGGGAACGCATAGAAAAAGGCCTAGCCAGTTATGGCTAAGCCTTTGATTTTCTTGGTTGCGGGGGTAGGATTTGAACCTACGACCTTCAGGTTATGAGCCTGACAAATGCCTTTTGCGGGACCAAATAAAATCAACGACTTAGCGCCGAAGCCTAGTATATCCGCCGCTTACAGAGGGAACCAGTGGGAATTTGTGGGAACAGGATGGAACCCCTGGGAAAGATTTGTTGCGGGGAAGCTGCGGGGATTATTTAAAGCAACCCCAACCCTGAAGGTCAGATTAGCCTGAAGCGGTTTGCGGAAACAATCAATACCACCAACGGCAGCCCCATCGAATTGGGCAGACGCATAACCTTTTAAAAAGTCCAAATTAGCGGCAACGTGTTGCCGGCAAATTTGTTGCGTCGGGAATACTAAAAGATTGCCGTTTCGATGCGTAATAACCATGGCATCGTAGCTGGTTGAGACAAGCATGAAAATTACAATTTGCCACATTACTTTTCTTTTGCTGCGCGGATTTGTTCCCGCATGTGACCGTAATCTATGACAAACCGTGAAACTGCCGAGCAATCGAGTTTTACCACATTTGCCGGGCATGGCTTGCCAAGCCGATCCAACTCCGCAGCGGCGCGGTCCTGCACTTCTGGGTTGTACTCGACGAGGTCCGGTGCGACCACGATAGGCTCTGACGCCTTCAGGGTCTTATAATCGTAGTAAGCCGAAGCCGATCCAGCGACCGCCGATGCTGCGCTAAAAACGGGAGTCACGCAGCCGCCTTGCAGTGCTAGGCAGATCGCGAGTAGGCACCAAACGCATGCGATCCGCAGCGCGGAGTGCGTCTTCCGCGCGCTGCCTCGCAGCGCGGTCCCTCGCCACGACGAAGGCGGCAGCGGCGGCAATGGCAGCCGCTGCGCATCCCGCAACAATAACCCAAGCACTCACTTTTCGCC
>ENA-ORXF01000354-ORXF01000354.1-marine-metagenome-genome-assembly--contig:-NODE-354-length-34508-cov-7.392640_pt1 | contig 34508 bp, 33 predicted proteins | sample MGYA00237864_ERZ511476 | MGnify/ENA primary metagenome ERZ511476 (study PRJEB26306, sample SAMN06343908) | marine metagenome | isolation source: coastal waters | place: Atlantic Ocean: West Antarctic...
GAATTATTTTGTCTAGCCAAATCAATAACACGCATAGTACCCTCTTTAGATACTTCATCAAGTTCAACTTCTTCTTTAATCTTGTCACCTACTTTATATTTTTTGAGGTTTTGACTGAAACTACCACCTTTGTTACCATCTTTTGCTTGTTTCATATTCATCTTACGCATAGCATCTTTATTACCCACTGCGGCGACAACCCCTTTAGGATCAACATAATAGTATTGATCACCAGAGATTGCTTCATCAATATACTTCTTCTGCGTTTTATCTGATATCTCAAATTTTGTGTTAAACTTTATTACAGCACCATAAGAAGGCTTACCTCTTGTACGAAGTTTTAATTTATTAAACCCTCTCATAATTGCTGATCTAGCATCAGCATTTGGGTCTTTTTTTGCAAGGTTATCAATCCCAATTGCCATACCATCATCAATTATGTATTTAGCGATGGCCTTATTTGCATCTTTTGCTTTTATTGGTTTTTTCATTATATCTACTATAGCTCTAAAATCTGCCATTGAAGTTGGTACTGCAGAAGTTCCTTCTTCAAGTTCAACTTCTTCTTTTACTGACTTTTTACGTCCAGATTTAACATGGCGGCCCATTGCATCTGCATGAGATTTATCTTTGTCACGTTGTTGTTTAAGTCTATCTACGCCAATCTTTGGAGCCTTCTCATCAATTTCGACTTCTTCTCCACGTTTAGATTTCTGAAAATCTTTATACTCTTTACGTCTTGCAGCGTCTGCTGCCTTTTCCTTGGGAGTCATCTGTGATACTGGTTTATTTTTAGTTTGCATATCTGATTTAGGAACACCTGTCATTTTAGCTAAGTCACCACGAAATTTTACAAGACCTCCTCTACGGCGATTTGATTTTGCTTCATCAATTTCAACTTCTTCATCAATTGATTCTTTATACATATTCAATTCGAATCTACTTCCCATATTATATACTTGTATTTGAACAGAACCTTTGTCACCTTTTAGTCTGTAAGAATTAGTCTTACCCTTTGAAGGTTTCCTTGGGCCTGACGCTACTTTATCATCAATTTCATCGTTGTCAATAGTTATACCAAGTTTCTTTTTGGCGTGTGCGTATGCGTGTTGCATTGCACCAGAGAAATCTTTGTGGTAAAGATCATATCCAGTAGAAGATTTTTGTTCTGGAAAATAACCTTCAATAACTTTAACATCTTCTTTCTTATCTTTTTTGTCTTTTTCTTTGTATCCACTGGCAAACGCAGCTTTTCTTTGAGCATCACTTGAAAAACCTTCTTTTTTGAAATCATTCATCAAAGTTTTAACTGTCCCAGCATCTATCTTCATAATCTTTGCAATCTCTTCGGCAGACTTACCAGATGAAATATACCCATGAAGGTCTTTCATTTTACCTTCATCTAGAGTATAGTCTGATTCGTCCCCAATGTCAAGTGTATTCTCTTCAACTTCTTCAACTTCTTCTTTTTTTGATTTTATTGATTTTAATATTGACATTGCCTTTTTGAAAATACTTGGTTCTTTACTTTTAACCTCTTTTTCTAACTTCTTACTGGCATCTACCTCTGCACTAGTTGGTTTATAGTTTTTATCTTTTTTGAATTTAGAAACCATATTACCAACTATTTTTCCCACTTTAGCATCTAGATAATCGCCTCTTCTATTACTTCTATTAACAACATCATATATTATCACACCAGGCAGCACCACCATAGCACCAACCCCCCATAAAGCAAAAAACAAGGAATGAAGCAAACTTTCATCAAGTTCAACTTCTTCACTCATTAATGAATCGTGATTCTTAATTGCATATTCCTCAGCATCTTTTCTGTCTTTAAATAGTTTTACTTCATTACCTTTTGTATCAAACACACAGAACATATCTGGGTTCTTTTTACTCTTAGCAACATGATCTCTTGGATTCATAGTATCAGGTTCAACTTCTTCTTTCTTAAATGGTTTTTTATCATGACCCATCAACTTATCATGGTTTTTAAGAGAATATTCTCTAGCATCATCTTCATCTTTAAATAGTTTTACTTCTTCGCCATTTGTATCAAACACAGCGAACATGTCTTTATTCTTTTTACTCTTGCCAACGTGTCGACTTGTAGGCACTAACTCATCAAGTTTAACAGATTCTACTTTCGCATCAAGGTAGTCTGCCATACCGTCTAGTTTATCAACTGCGACTGCGACTTTGTTTGTCCACCATGAGGGAAGCGAATCTTCTGGACTCAACTTAGAAAGTTCACCAGACATCTTTGTAAGAGCTGACATAGCAACCTTAACATTAGTTATTGCAGAAGCAACATCTGTATGACCGCTTTCCTCAATCTCAGTTTCTTCGTCTTTATTTTTAGATTTATTTTTCTTAGAGATTGCAATTGCAGCCTGTTGTTCAGGAGATACTGCTTCGTTGACACCTTCTTGTAAAGGAGCCCACGATGTTGTTTGTGGTTTTAACTTACTGGAATCAAACGATCTCGCTTGTTCCAATAACTCTGACATTCTAACTGTGCTCATATTCCTATCCCTTCATTAAATCGGTTACAGATTTGCCAGACCAAAACTTGCAAGACCAATATCCTGCTGTAGTTTTATCTTTTTTCTGATCGCAATTGTGTCTAGCTCTGAATGCTTTTCTTCTTTCTGGGTCATCTCGTTTGATTTCCATATTTGGATCACCAAATTCTACCTTGACCACATTTCCTTTATCATTTTTAACATAGACTTTGTATTTCTTAACATCACCTTTTGTGGGATTATTAAGTTCTTTACCACTATTCTTGTCGGTTTCTGTTATTTCACCCCAACTATTTAGGGATTCTGATTGGTTGACTTTAAAACTTGCGGCTAGTTCTTTCGGTAATTTCTTCTGAACAACTAATTTGTTAATATATGCAACTAAAGCTCTTGCATCTATCTTTGTTTTAAACTGTTTAACCGCAGTTGCAGCAGCATTACTGTGAGTTTTTTGTGGATTATCCCTTACTAACTCTGCATATCTTTTAACAACTGCGTCATATTCTTGTGGATGAGAGATTTTGTAAATTGCATCAAATACCATCTTACCTAAAGTTTTTTCTGATATTTCTGTTTCCTCTGGAACACAGTTTGGTACTTGTTTGCCACCTTTTGTTTTCATACCAACTTGTTTAAAACCATCCCAACAAGGATTTTCTTCGGTGACACAATCATCACAGCATATTTCTACTGATTCTCCACGAACTTGTTTTGCAAGGTCAGCATCTGCTTTGCCCCATGTACCCGCAGACTTAGTAGCAAAAGAGTTAACTCTTGCAAATGCCCATTGTTGTGGAGTTGTGCCGGGCCGATGTCCTGTCTTCCATGCAGCCATTCCTCTATCGTATACTTTCTTCAGAATGCTGTATGACATACCAGTTTTTTTAGCTTTCTTTGTAAGAGCTTCTATTGCTTCTGTGGTCAGTTCTTCACCAGCAGCAAAAGGGCCTCCAGTACCAAGTACTTCGTGTCCTTTTTTATTTTTCTTAGGAATCATACCATAGTCGGTTGCTTCATTCTTTGATAAAAATGCAGCGATTGCCATTTCTTTGCGTTTTTCTTTAGACTTACCTTTAAACTGTGGAGAATCAGACTTCTCGAAATCATCAATGTAATCACCCATGTCTGCGTCTTTACCAAGAACTTCATTTATTTTAGAAGTATCGGTTGCCATAAATGGGCCTCTTCTAATAGTTTTAAATGGAAGTTTAACTTCATTACCAAAGATTTCTTTTGGATGAATAATATTAAATGTAACTATTTCAGTAGAGTTGTTAATTTTTACCAACTCCATGTCTATTTCTTTATATACTTTACCTTTAAATTTAAGACCATGTGCAGTTACAAGTTTCTGAACCTTACCACGAGAATTGACTGCTTGTTTTGCTCTTACTTCATCTATAGAGGCCTCACCATACATTTTCTTAAAGTCTTTAGTGTGAGTAGATAGTTTAGTTTTAGCTGATGCATCGCCGGGCGCTGGCCCTGCTTTCTTTTTGTTGAAGTGTGCGGCACGTTTGTCTTTAGTAGACTTTGCCATATCACTATAATACTTTGCGGGTTGAGTACCTTTCTTATCTTTAATCTCTTTGTCTTGTTTTACTTCTCTTAATCTTGGTTCTCTACGATTCTTTGATGGGTCTTCCATTTTCAAATTAGAAGGGTCATTGTTTAGAGGATTATTGTCTTTATGTCCTACATCTTTACCCTCTACTGCTTTGTCACCCATAATTCTACGAGCTTTGTTTCTTGAAGAGCGTCTTGCAATCTGTTCTGGTGTTCCTTGATAATTTGCGTATTCTTTTTTATAGTCTCGTTCTACTATATCGTGTAACCAAGTCTTATGCACTTTACCATCTTCTGATACAAATGTTAAATAGTTTGTACCTTTGTTAATAACTTTACCTTCGTGACCATGAGATTCTACAATATCACCCACATTCCAAAGTTTGCCGGTAAGATACAAATCTCTGAGTGTTTCAAAGTCTGTCATCTCACCCATATCTCGTTCTTCACGAATGCCCATATTCTTACGAACATCGTTATAGAGTTTTAGTGAATCTTTAAAGGTAGACGGAACACCAGTTTTGAATGAATCGAAATCACCAGAAGATGCTGCAGCTCGCATCTTAGACGCAGACATACCCGAAACACCTTCTGCGTCTGGGTCGCGTTCACCAGCAGACACAACTTTGATATCATCAAAACTATAAAAACCATGTTTAGAATCTACACCATTATATTTATTGAGGAGAGTATTAAACTCTGTGACTCTATCAGAACCAACAACCATTACAATAGAACGATGTCTTTTTTTGTGCAACTCTACTGCGGCTTCAAGAGCAGTTCTTGATTTGCTTACTGTGATATTGCCTTTATATTTTGGAAACATTTTCCTCATATATGCAATTTTTAGTGCATGAGGTAATGGGTCTTTCTTAGCGTTTTGCGAATGTGATGGATACACATACATCGCAGAACCAGCGTTATTAGATTGTTGTTTTGCAAGTGCATCTATGAGTTTTTCGTGGCCCGTAGTCGGTGGATTGAATCTACCAAAGGTAAATACAGCTATATCCCCACGAACCTCTACAATATCTCTAAAATTTTTCATTTATCCCAGCTCTTAATTGCGCTAAAGTTGTTAAACGAGAACTCCATTCTGTCCACTAGTTTAACAGCACCACCACTGACTCTATCAATAGCAACATAACCCTCTGGGTTAGTTACTTTAAATCCATTTGCGGTCTTAATAAAGGTATTTGTTAATCCCTTTACACTATTTAGTTTATTTACAATCTGTGATTTTGCATCAACCAAATAGTTCTGAAATGTAATGATTTGTATCAAATTATTAGTATGTTTTCCTACTTCTCGTACATATTCTTTCTGTATTTTAGTATATTTATCTTTACCAGCAACACTCTTTGCTTTATCAATCTGTTTCTGGATTGACATCTCAACCCACTTTTCATATCCTTTTGCGTGTGCTTTGGGATTAGTAATCTTCTCTCCCGCACGAACCTTGCTGTTATTGTATGTCTTGAGTGATGCACCAGCGATTGCACCTGTCATACTTTCCTGTAGATTAAGAAACTTCTTTAGTTGTGTTGCGTTAATTCTTTTGAAAGTAGAACCAGTAGAAGACAATGCAGCAGTTACCGCAGCTGTTTCTTTTGAGTTCATTGTAGCACTACCTGATACATCTTTATAAGTTGCATCGTCCATCCAAACTGAAGACAGGTTTTTCAGTCCTCTAATGTCTGCACCAAATGATGCTTTCATATCTTGTAATGCTTTACCTGTGTATGTGGTATGCCAAACGATACCAACTTTTGCATTGTTAATACTCTTACCAAGATCAGAATCAACAGGTGCAGCATAAACAATAGTATTAGGTTGGAAAGTATAGTAATTAACACCATCAATGGTATCTGTGTTCACATCATTGGTGAACATAAGGTCACCCTGCAATACATTTTTAATACCAAGCTTTGAAAACTCTGCTAATGCAACTTTAAATTTTTCGTTGAGTGTCCCTGATAGGTCATCGTCTATTTCTTTATTTGATTTGTATAGTTTAGGGTTGACATTAAATACTGATTTCTTCGCAACAAAAAACTTACCATCTTCTGGGTCGATACCAGCGAATATCGCAGGCGCACCATCCCACTTGACAGTCATGTTAATTGAAGACCGAGCATTACCAGCAAGCATATCTCTTAGTGAAAGTAGGAAGTTGATTGCAGCTCTACCACCATCAACTCCATAGTTAAGGATTTCATCTTCCAGATGCTCTAGGTGTAAGTTCTTACCACCCTTGTCTTCTGTTAATTGTGTGAATGATATCATTTAAAATCCACCAAATTTATATCCATCACCAGATGCAGTAATTTTTACACCAAGTAAATCTAAAGCAACATCTAAACCTTTAATTAAAAATGCTTTTATTTTATTCCACACTTTATTAAGAAATCTTGAAATCCAACTTTTAACTACTTTTACAGCTTTAGAAAAAACACTTTCTTGTAAAATTTCTTTATCTGTTTCCCTAATACTTTCTGTTATAATATTATCAAGTATTTCATTTTCTTCTTTGTAAATACCTTTTAAAGCAGTCCAAGCACGACCACCAGTGCCAGAAGTTTTGAACGATATGTTAAATTTAGTTTTACTTGTATAACTATTAACCAATTTTTCATCTATAGCGATAAAATCGCTTGAACCATCATCATCAAATTTCATCATGTGAGTTGCTGTAGATTCTTTATCTGCAAACTTAGCTTTTCCAGACATAGCTTCTCTCACAACTTCTTTCTTAATTTCATTAGTTTGAAAAATTTCATTAAGAGCATTTGTCATAGCTGATTGTTTAGTCAAAGAATCTTTAACCAAGTTTTTTAATTTTGTATCAACTTTTATTTTGCCAGTAGAAATTTTACCAATCTGACCACCAGCTGGTAACTTAAAAGAAACATATTGTTTGTCTATATCTTTATTTAATTTATTCCATGCTGTATCAAATGATTTTGATTTAATACTATCTGGTGCATTATCATAAGCAAATCCTAATGTGGCAAGAGTTTCAGATTGACCACCAGACATTAATTGAGAACCACCATATTTTTTAAGACTAATATTTTTTCCTGTCAGTTTCATATCTGTTTTAGGTGTTTTTGTTGGCGATGATGCAGATTTGCCCGTCATCTTTATAAAGTAATTATCCCACTCTTTAGTCAAAGTTCCTTTTCCCTGACCATAGTGTGTCATAATGTTAGATGGATTACCAAAAGAATTTTCTACTATCTTTTGACCAATTGGAAGGACTTCTTGATGTTTGGGTTTAAATTCACTTATTTCAGCAGCAGATATGGCATCTTCTTCTGACAAACCACTTTTCATATTATATGCCACGCAAATTACTTTTTCCCAATCTGCTGCTGGCATTTTAGCTTCAGATAAAAAAGACTGAACTTTATCTACAGGTGCAGTAAAGTTTTCCTGAATAGGTCTAAGTTGACGAACAGACTTTCGTAACGACATACTTCAATGACTCCATCTACATATAGTTTATATACTATTTATAAGAGATTAAACCTTGAAATCGTTGTATGCAGCCATGCGTTTATCGGCTGTAGATTTTGATCCAAAGCTTGTATTGTCAAATACTGGTTTATCTTGACCACTATCTACCAAGTCCTCTTGTTCTCTATTATCTACATCATACAATCTCATTTTACTTCTGTCAATACCTAAAACGAATCTTTTGTTCATAGTAGGGTCATTGTATCGGTTTTTGAGTTGTTTTACTACAATTTGGTTTAATCCATCAAGTTCTTCATTAGATATGAGAGCAAACATAAAATCTGCTGTCGCGGGTAAACCAAACGATTCAGATGTGTCCTCAAGTCCAATGTCTGTTGAAGTGAATCCACCTCTCGTTGTCTGTGTTGCTGACATGATCGGTACATTAGTTTCAACGGCAAGTCCTCTAAGTTCTTCTGCAATACTCTTGATATAAGTGTAAGAGTTGACATTAGCTGCACCTTTCAATCTACTTGATGCACATATATTTAGATAGTCAATAAAAATCATATCTGGTTTGAAAGACCTTTTGATTGATAGTTCTTTGAGCAAACCACGAAAGTGTGCAGAGTGAGCAGATGCAGTTGGATACTCTTTGATAATTAACTTACCATTAGTCTTTTTCTGAATTTTCTTAATCTTGTTTTCAAACATAGACTTTGGTAGATCGTGCAAGTCTTCCATAGAAACATTCAGTAGGTTTGCATCAATGCGTTCTGCGATGCGTTCCTCAGCCATTTCTAAAGTTATGTAGAGTACATTCTTACCTTGAGATAAACAGTTTGCAGCCATGTGACACATAAACAGAGATTTACCAACACCTGTACCAGCCAGTGCAATATTCAAAGTCTTCTGTGGTAATCCACCCTTTGTAATCTTGTTGAAAAACTCTAGGTCAAATGGTATGCGTTCTTCTATTTTATGATAGAAGTCAAATCTTGCGATGCTGTCGTCAAAGTAATCATGACCAACAGCATTATCAAAAGATACGGCAAGGGCATCTGTGAGCAGACTTGGTATAGAGTCTGCGCCACGATTCTTATCTTTTCCATCAATAATTGATATACCTTCAACAATTGCATTGTAAATCGCCTTATCTTTACAGAACTTTTCAGTAGTATCAACCAACCACTCCATATCAACATCTGTTGCATCAAGTGTTTTGAGAATCTCTACAATCTTTTGGTGTTCGTTTTCGGTTAAATCTTTACGAGTTTCAATCTCAATCTCTAAAGAAATCTTTGTTGGCATCTTTCGATACTTATCAACAAAACTTGTAATTTCTTCAAAGACGACTCGTTCTTCTTTGACAGCAAAATAATCTGGTTTAATGAATGGTAATACCTTTCGGCAATATTCTTCATTATGGACTAAATTACTTAACGCTGTCCGTTCTATCGTTTGGTTCGTCAATTGATCCATCCTCTGCTTGAGTTATAATAATATGGTATAGAATATCTCCAATAAGTTTAAAGAAATCTTCTCCAAACTTTTCTTTGTCGTATCCATTGTTCTCTATTATATCATATTTAAACTCTAAACGCAATGCCTCTCCATCAACTATTTTAGATTCATCTGGAATAGTGACTTGGCCATACTTATAGACGACACCAGAATAATCTGTTTCATCTGTAAGACCAATGCAAGTAACATCTGGTTCTTCTTTGGTGTTAAGAAAAAGAAATTTCTTTGTGATGGGGTCTTGTAGAATTTGTTCTACTGTTGGTAAACTAGTAGGTGCATCAGCAGTTTTACTTCTAATTGGTTGACCGAATTGGTCTAATAACTCAGACATATTTTAAATAACTCCCTAATATATATTTTGGTTTATTGACTGGTTTTTCTCCAGCATGTAGCCAAGGCCACAGCGGTGGAAACATTAACAGTGTTCCCTTCTTGCACTCTGATGTTATATCCATTTGTGGAAACATAGTTGAACCACTATCGTTGTTATCTAGATATAAAAAGAAGCTAAGAAATCTTTTGCAAGTATTTGAATCTTTGGAATCAACATGAGGCCCAAATTGGTCAACATCATCTGGTAAATACCGTTTTATTCTAAATGATTCAACTGAGTATTTATTGGGCCACATTACTGGCTCAATCTTGCAATCCTTTTTGTATGTCGCGACATTTTGCTTAAAAATATCTACAAGGTACATAATGTCTTTGTTCCAGACTTGTGTGTCTGGACGCATCATTTCAAGGTGTGTTAAAGACATTAAGCCCTGAGATAGTTTCTCTTGATGTTCTGGGTGGGATTCAAACTTTTCAATCAAACCATCACAGAAATCATCGGTCACTACATTGTCATACTTTCTAATATAGTTATCCATTAACTTTCAGATTCTTCCTCTACTTCATCTTCAAGAAGCACATCTGTTTGACCATACTTAAACTCTTTACTAGCTGCAGCGTCAAGTTGTTGCATCACATCTTCTGTAAAGTATTTTTTTGGATTGTTATTAATCGTTTTGGCAAACTGTGTAGTACCATCAGGAAGTTCTATGCGAGTTGATATTTGTTTAAATATATCATACTTGATAGCTAGTTCCAATAGTCCGTAGTATCTATCAAGTCCTTTTTCATATGACAGACGAACATCAACCATTTTGTTCTCAATGGTCAATCGTGACTTATGGTTCTTACAATGAACAATATTACCAACAACTTCTGTACCGTCCTTATCTTTCTTCTTAGATAGGAATATAATAGATGAAGCTGCGTATTTCAGTCCAGAACCACCACCCATTTCTTTCGTGGCGAATAATCCCATTGAATCATAAGTGTGGTTAGTAACAACCATAGGTACTTTTGCACGACCAAGTTTCAAAGTCAATACTCTAAATGCAGCTTTAAGAACTTGAGCCCTTGTCATATCTCGTGTTTCTTTACCATCAGAAGTATCTTCTACTTCTTTGGTAGTAGATAACATACCCAATGAATCAAGTGCCATCATAATTGGACGCCTATCAGATTCTTTCTTTGCGAGATATGAATCTAATATTTTAAGTGCTTGTGTTCTAAATTCTTGTACTGTTGTGACAGGAATGATAACCATTCTTTTAGGGTCAATTCCACGATCAACTACCATTGATTTTGTAATCGCACTTTCTGATTCAAAGTACAAAACACCCGCCTCAGGATTTTCATCGAGAAACGCTTTGACCATACCCATTACAAAGAAAGTCTTACCTGTGGCACTTTCACCAGCAATCGCTGTTATCTTATTAGCTGGTAATCCACCATTGATACTACCGGATAATAACGCATTGAAAATGTAACTTCCAGTGTCAATAAACGAATCACAATCTCCTGCTTCTACACCATCAGAAACTAGTGATGCGTATTCATTACCTGTTTGTTTAATAATATCCTTTAAAAAATCACTCATATTTAAATGTCTCCTTCTTTTCTACTTGCAGATCGTAAAGCATCAAATCCTTCGGGGTAGCGATCAGATAACTTTTCGATGTTAATGTCTAGTATTTCTTCAAACGAGGTGTCAAGTGCCATACAGGCCTGAGCCATATACCAACAAATATCTCCTAGTTCTTTCTTGAGATGCAACTTGGTGTAATCATCATATTCAGCACCTTGAAAGACTACCTTCTTGATAATATCATTCAGCTCTCCTACTTCACCAGAAAGTCCTATTCCGGCAGTAAGTAGTCGTGATACCTTTGCACCTTGTTCTTCCATTATACCAATTGTGTCAATTAGACTTTTAGTCGATTGAGTAGATTCACTACTCACCGCATCAACAAAACTAACATATTCTTCAAACTTACTAACTGTAAGGTCATCATCCATTATATTCTCCTATTTAATTGCAATTGCACCAACGAACATATGATTTCTCCAGAAGGGTTGAACCTCTTGAAATCCTGCCATTAGTAACATTTCTTGTATCTCTGCCCATGTATTTGGTTTCATCATTGAACGCAAAGTAACTTCTTTATTCATAATATCATCTGTAGTAAATGATTTTCTTTTGTGGTCATAATAATTAAATGTCAACATATCTTGATGTCTTGCTGATTCGCAGATTGTCTTTTCTGCAAAAATATATGCACCACCATCATTAAGACCTTCCCAAATGGAGTCAATAACATTCTGTCTATCCTTCTTGGGCATAAACTGTAAAGTAAAGATAGATGTTACTAGTGATGCGTTTTTAATTATTGTGTTGCGAATGTCCTGCTGATGAAAGTATACCTTTGTTTTACTACTTTCACCCACACCTAACAATTGTCTGACAGTCTTATTTATTTCTGCGTGACGCAGTTTAAGTTCTTCTTGAAACCCATCAGCAATCTCAATACCATACCATTTTGCATTAGTACAATGGTCAAAATTAGCTTCAACCAATCTCTGTGTCATTTTGCCAGTAGAACACCCAATATCATAAACATTAGTATCGTTCTCAACAAAATGTCGTGATAGTGACACCACATCATCAAGCAAGTAACTGTAACCACGAATTGATTTGTCAATATGTTCATCGAAACCTTCTTCTCTGTGTGCAAATGTAAAATCAACCATTATATTTCTCCAATACTTTCTCATAAACAGATGTTGCAATTTTTTCCATCATAATCGGGGGAACCATTCTTCCTATCCTCTCAGATTTCTGATTCCACTTACCTGTAAGCTTGAAATCATCTGGTAGTGATTGTATTCTTTTTAGTTCACCTAGTGTCAGCTTGCGTGGTTCAATCCAATGAAATGCACCAGCAGTTGTATCAGCACTACCCATTGCAGTTAAAGTTGGTGCTGGCGCATATTGCGACACACGTTTTAGATTGAAGTGGTGTCCTTTAGGGTGATAATCACCGCCAGTAAGAACCTTTTCGGGGTCAATTGGCATAATACTTCCTGTTTGTTTCCAGTATGCAGTATTAGTAAACTTCTCGGTTAGATATTTTACTTCTTCTTTATCATATTCTAAATCAATCATTACATCTTTTACTGGAATAGTCTCACGACTTGGTTCTGGAAATATGCTTGATAGGGTCATAAAGTTCAACCCTACAGCTTCAGCAACATCCTCACGAACCGCAATAAAGATAACCCTTGTTCTGGTTTGTGATACTCCATAATACCTACTATCTAGAACTTGGGCACAGACATCATACCCAATACTCTCAAAGGTTTTTAGAATCTTGTTATACATCTGACGAGCTTCACCGATAGTCAATCCTTTTACATTCTCTGCAATAATTACTTTAGGTTTGATTTCTTCTGCAATACGCAGAAACTCAAAAAACAAGTCTTCGATGTTTTCTACAGTCTTACCATCAGAATAATTCTTAGTCTGATTCCACCCATCACTATGTTTTCCACTGACCTTTTCAAGAGTGACATTTCCAAAAAGGTCGACTCGTTCTTCTTCGAGTGAATTGTGTGATAACTTACCCGCCACAGAGAATGCAGAACATGGTGGACTTCCATCTAGGATATCAATCTCACCTACACCGACACCTGCCGCATCTAAAAAGTCTTGGCCAGTGAGTGCTTTAATGTCTCCAGATAAAATTGGTGTGTCTGGATAGTTTTCTTTGTAAGTATTTACAGCTTCTTCAACGAACTCATTGACGCAAAGAACTTTACCACCCGCAAGACGGTAGCCTGTGGAACTGCCACCACCTCCTGCAAAGGTGGAGATAACTTTAAATTTTTCTTGTGCAGACGCATCATATACGTCTTTTAAATTATATGGTTTATATTTCATTATTTCATAAATCCTTCTAGTGTTGATGTATTATTTAGCATGCTCCAATCACGACAAATATCCATCACCCTTGTCCTATTTTTAAAATTGATTTCTTTATTATCAATTAATTTATCGAACAAGTCTATTATACCAGAATCTATCTGTAAGTTCAAGTGTTTTTTCACATTTCCTATCAATTTAAATTCATCAAACGCATTTCTTACATGGTGCTTTTGAAGGGGCTTATTCAGTTCGTCCCAACTCTTACTATAAAAGAATTGTTTAACTGAATCGTCAAGGTATGGTGTAATAAATATTTTTCTATGGGCATCAGATACTTTTTTGTGCCAGATATAATTTGCACACTTATCAGGCTTAAAGTAATTATCCCTAAACTCATCAAATAATTCTTGTGTGTGTTTGTAATTAATTTGAGCCTTTTTACTAATTCCATAGTATCCATCTGCCGCCCAACCTGAAATAACATATTTCTGTGATATTTGAGGATAAACATACAAAAAGGCGTAAGTACATTCTACACTTGTTTTAGATTTGCAACCAAGCTCGATTAGTCTGTGAAAGTCTTTAACTAGATTATTAGTTGGAATTATAATTTCAGTAAATTTCCAATCAAATTGTTTTGCAATTTCTTTGGCCTTTTCAAAATCGTAAGAGGTGTGAGTATCCAAACGAAAACTATATGCATGATTTTTTTTACCTAAGTTAGCAGCTGCAAAGGCTACTGATATAGAATCAACACCGCCAGATAGCAAGACGGCAATCTCACTATCTGGTGCGTTCTTTTCAATATGATTTTCTAAAAGGGTTTTAATCATGCAACTAATTGTTCCATATAATCATTCAAGCTCATAGTTCCCATTACTTACATTATACCAAGTTGTTGTTGGATTGTCAAGAGTTATTCTGAAATAATTTGAAGTTTTTCAAAAGTTCTATCACAGGATTCATTGTATAATTGTACTGCCCTTTGGGGTAAATGTCAAGACTTTATTTGATCGTTATATGTTTCACCAAGAGTTTGAGTTTTTGGTACTATGGGAAACTCTTTGTCTAAAGTTTCAAGATGATCTCTTGCAACTGCAAGATTAATTATTTCCCTATGAACAGCATCTACTACATTACTACTCATACCGACAGGAGCATTGCCATCTTTATAAAGTTCAATATTGGTTTTACTAACAGCTATTTCGTATTCGTATTTTTTTCTTAGTACATCAATTATCATTCGCTTCATTTTTTTTCCTTAATTAAATAGTATTTGTATCTTTGTCGTTTTTATCGTATCGGTCAATCCAATCAGACAAAACAAACTTCCTATTGGGATTTATATTAACTTTAAATCTAGTCAATAACTCCCTATTAATAAGAAAGGTACTTTTAGAATCTTTTGTTGTCAATCCTATTGGAACTTCCTTATATAATTTATTGTTGAAAGTAATATTAACAAAGACAATTGGTCTTTCATCAATTTTATCAACATGTTCTGGGTAAGACATACCTTGTAATTTACTTGTAAACTTCTTGCCGTCTTTTTCCCATCTAACACTTTTACCAGAAACATCAATTTTGTCTACAACAAACATAGACGCATTAGTTCCATTTCCTGTATCAAATTTTCCTCTAATTGGGCCGTACCCATGAACATCAATTCTTTCAGCGTAACCAGATTCTTTTATAAATGAGTGTCTTCTGTGGTTATCTTGGGTAATATAATCAAACAAACTTTTCATTATGTTTTCTGATTTAACCTTACCAATATAGGTTTCATCTCTTTTAGTTATATCATAAAGTCCAAAGTTTGAACCGAGGCCGGGGCTACCATTACATTCTAGGACATAAATTTGACCATCAACTATCGCATGATCTACACCTACCATGTAAGCACCAACAGAACGAGCTGCGTTTAAAACTATCTTATGTTCTTCTTTTGATAGTTTGTAACCTTCAGTGGTTGCACCTCTGTGTCTATTAGAACGAAAGTCTTCCTTTGATTGAGTTCTTTTGGTTGATGCCAAAACTTTACCATCAATTACTATTGTACGAACATCAAAATCAAATTTTAAGAATTCTTGAAGCAAAAGTGATGCGCCAAACTTCCAAAGTGATTGTGCAACAGAAACCATACTTTTTTCAGATTCAACAATTGAAACACCAATACCCTGTGTTCCTGTAATTGTTTTCATAATCGCAGGAAAATTACCACCTAGTCTTTCGTGTGCGGCAAGCAATCCCTTTTCATTTGAAATAAGAGCAGTTCTTGGTGTTGGAATATTATCTCTTTCAAAAGAAATATATGCAGACATTTTGTTATCACAAGTCAACATACTATCTCTAGTGTTTATCATAAATGCACCGGCATTTTGGAATGTAGATAATATTGCTAATCCGGTTTCGTCTTTTAGAGCTCCTGCACGAACAAAACAAATGGTTTTTGAAAGTTCAAGTTTAGCTTCGGTATCTTCACCATCAATGTTTGATATGTGCAAAGTACCTTTATCTAAGTCATTTTTTGAAACCCAAGCATCTTCAATGTTAATAATATGACAAGTAATGTTTCTTTTTGCACATTCTTTGTCAATCATATTACTAACATTAGTTTTGTTGTCAGCATCAACCTTTGTCAAAACAACAACTTGAATTTCACTTCTTGTTACTTGTTCTGTAATAAATGTCTTAAATTGTTCCAAGTTAACTCTCTCTCTTTTTGCCTATATTGTATTTAGTTTCAAGAGTCCATTCATCTTTTTCTTTGAATGAAATAATTTTAATTTGACTAAGAGGAGCAATAGGTTCTAAATCTCCCTTAATGTCTACCAATCCCCAATCCCCCAATAACTTTGAGATTGTGTTACGCCTTGCAATATCATTTTCTGATAAATTAGTTTGTTTGCCGTCCAATGCAAACAATTCTTTAAAGTGTACAATAAAGTATTTACCTTGTTTGTGTAGGATATGACAGGATTGATATAGTATTTTTTCTTTTCTTGAAGCAACGCCAATACGAGATAGAGTCTCTCGTACTTTTAAAAAATCGTCTGGTTCTTTCAGTACGACTTCAAGCATATGCTCCTGTTTCCAGTTAATGCTTTCCATTTCTTCCACCTTTATTCAAACTATCTTTGATAGCCTTTATCTGTTCATCATTAAGTATTTTAAGAGCAGACTTTGCCTTTTCATTATTATAACCATAATACTCTTTAACATACTCTAGATCGTCTATTTTACTCGCCTTCAGCCAAGGAGTAAATCTTTTCCTTGCTCTTAGACTATTTAGAAGAAAATCAAATTGAAGTTTATGGTCAAGGTGGCAGTTAACATTCATTTCATTAACAAGATGAATGGTGTCTAGAAATGGAGCCAGACATTTATTTACAATGTATGGGGGATATTTCTTTTCCCACATTTCATCTTCTGAATCCATCAGAGGTGTTTTATCTGTATTGATTTCTTTGAGGTAATCTTTTAAATCGTATGTCATTTTTTACCTCCAAATCTTGCGCTTAATAATTCATTTGCTGATGCAGACCATGTTTCTGTAAATGATGGTGTAAATGCAAATTCTCTTTCTGGCAAGTAAAAGTAATTGCCTGCAATGACTATTCGTTCTTCGTCAATAGTGCTTTTAGGAACACTATGAGTAGTATCTGATGTAAAAACTATCAGCTGCCCATCTTTAGGGTGTATACAAAAAGGTTTATTTTTAGAGTTTTTTTTCTTTTTGTCGTATTCAAACGCATTATCAAAAACTAATGGACTACTTCCTTTCGGTGTTTTTACACAATAGACAAAGCTCAGTGAACAGGGCAAATGAAAGTGTGGTATAGCATGTTCACCTTTACGATAAACAGCACCCCAGCAATCTAGCAATACATGTTTAAAGGGTTTCGTATCTTCATTTATTATTTCTGTGATTACATCAGTTAGCTTTACTATTAATTCATTTTCCTTATGAAACGACCAAGAAGTCATATCACATTTCAGATTTGTTTTATGATCTTGTAAATCGCCAGATGATTTAATCAGTTCTGCTATCTTGTCGTTTGGCACATTTTTTAAATTGTAAGTATCTAAAGAAGTTATTTCCCTAGTTGAAAGCTTAGTTCTAATCATTTAAACTTAACCTGACCCATCAACTCTGTCATGCAAGCAAGTAGATTGATTTCTTGGTCAGCAACAAAAGCAGCCTTGTATTGATAGTCAGCAATGATAACAACCGCATGAGGAATAGTACTAGCATCTAAGTGGTCATATAGACTATCGTAGATACTTCTATAAACACGCACAGCATCATTGTCTAAGCTCTGAACAATCCACTCACGAACCTTTGTAAACTCTTTGTTTTTAAGAGATGTCATCAGTTCATTAATATTTGATTCAGATAGATTTACCAGAACACCAGCATCAATCTTACCAGATACAGAGTATCGTTGTAGTTCATTCAACACTCTACGCCAGTCGGGGAAGAACTTGTTCATAAGTTCTGCAACAGGTTTAGGTTCAAACTCTACCTTTTCTTGAGTCAGAATTTCTTGCACTCTTGCAAAGAAATTGTTTGCAAGTTTAGGTTTCTGTTCGTTAGGAAGAAGAAATTCAATAACACTACAACGAGAATGTAGTGGTGGTATTAATCTGTTCTTGTAGTTACAAGTAAGAATGAATCCACAGTTCTTGTGAAATTCTTCCATGAAACCACGCAAAGCGGGTTGAGTAGATTGTGAATTTAGATAGTCTGCCTCATCTATAATGAGATACTTTCTTCCACCTTCAAGAGATACAGTAGAAGCAAAGTTCTTGATTTTTGTTCTCAGGACATCAATACCAGATTCTTCTGAACCGTTAATCATCATATAGGTCGCACCAATTTCTTCAAGCATTGCCTTTGCGACAGTAGTTTTACCTACGCCCGGCCCGCCTGATAATATTAGATTTGGTATATGTTTATCTTTAACAAACTCAGAAAATGTAGACTTTAATTCATCTGGTAAAACGCAATCACTTATTCTAGCTGGGCGGTATTTCTCCACCCATAAATATGTTTCCATTATGTAATATCCCTAACTTATGCTTTGTAAGTTGATTCGGGTTCAAGTGCAATCCAATATTCAACATCAGTATTGTTATTTTTGTAGTGACTAATATTCTTAGCTGAGATTTCTACATCATAAGTACCATCAAGAAGTTTCATGTTTTCTACTTTAAAGTAGAAGTTAAACTCTCCTTCACTGTCAGTATCAATATCAAGTGAATAGTTATTCGCAGTATCATTCTTCTTATCTTTTACAGTAAGAGATGAAACAGAACTATCTTTTTCCAAAACCATGTCAGGTGCGCCAATGGCTGCAGCTGCACGCTTTAGTTTAGACAAGTCATCATTGCTCATAGTAAACTTGACTTCATTAGAAGGCATAGTAATCATTTTAGTTGGAGTTGTAACAACAGAAGGGTCAGAATAAAAATACTTCATTTTAGTTGAAGGTTTAGTTTCTTCACTAATCATAACATAGCTGTCATCAAAATCTAAGATAGGACTTGAAAATAAAGACAGAGCGCCTAGAAATTCATTTAAGTCATAAATCGCGATTTGTTGGGGAAAGGTTTCTTCCACTTCAGCCTTGGCAATAATATTCTTCATTGCAGACATTGTTGTAATTGTATTTCCTTCCTTAATCACTAAATTTTGATTAATGGTTGAAAAGTTCTTCAACACAGAAGTTGTATGGTTACTTAATTTCATTATTTAAATTCTCCTAGAATTTTCACGTTTAATGTAAGATACATTATAACACAAAGAAGTCTTTGTGTCAATATAAAAAGTTGATAAATCATTTAGGTAGATCGCCCATGATTTTACGAACTGATTTTTTTCTTTGGTCACTAACATTGCATTCCATATCATTGACATGTAGGGCGATAATTCCATAATGAATTACCTTCAATAAATCTGCTCTGTTCTTACCGTTCTTTTTTCCATAGCGTTGTGCATACTTGAGTATGTTGCCGATACAGAAACCTTCACCATGACCACCATCAATGATGAATTCTGTAGCTTGGAACTTATCCTTACTATAGTGTGCATCATAAGTAGAGTCAATGTACTGTTTCAGTTCATCTAAAACAGCAAGTTCATTATATTTGTAATCAATCATTTAATAACCTTCTTCTTTTTATCTACATTAAGATTAGCAGATAAAGTTCTGCGTTCGCCTTCTCCAAAAAATGGATTGACAGAATGTCTTAACCATGATGGAAATATCAACATAGTTCCAACTTCTGGTTTGACATATTCTTCTGTCACTGGCCGTAACATATTTGCATCACGCATACCATGAGCACCCCAACAGAAATATGTAAATCCATCGAAACAACCACTTGCACCATTTAATCCTTTACAAAAATAATCTTCAGCGGGATTGGGGAGTGCTGCAATTTGTTCTGGTACTTTTAGATATAGAATACAAGATAGTCCTATTTCTGTTTCAGTGCCATGATCGTGTAAAGGGTTGTAATCTCCCGCATAACTATGGACTGTCCACATACTACTTATTCTTGTTTTGTATTCTTCATCATCTTTTAGTTTTGTCCAATGACTATTACCATCCAAAGCATTTTGTAAATACGCATTACCCAGATTTTCAATTAAACCACCTAACATCTGACCAACACTTTCATCTTTATGGTCAAACTCTAATTGTTTTGATTTATCGGTGCGATTGATTTGTCCAACTAAAGAATTAGATAAATCTTTATCATTAGGAATTAATGTATCATCAACAAAACCATTGATGTCACCAATTACATTTTCTGGAAGTTCAACCTTCATCATATGAAAAGCATTTCGTGGTCGCATTACAATTTGCATGGAAGCAGGATTTGACGCAGATGTGCCAACAGCTGGTTTTGCATGAGGATTAAACATGTTATCTTTTGGAAGTTTGTCTAGTGTGCCATCTTTTTCGTGTTGTTCAAATACATCGCGATGTCGTTGAGCAAAGTTTTTTCTATATCGTTTGGTTTTGGCTTGAAACAAGATTTCGTCTTCATCACACATATCTGGAAATGCATTTTTTACATTTTTAATATCATTTTCAGTTGGTTCAATAGTTTCCCATTCTTCTGGAGAGCAGGGAGGTATCTCATATTTTCTATCTTTTGATGGTTCTGCGACTACACCGTCTTTTAATTCGCCAGTTTCTAAGTCATGAACTTTTAGTCCCATAATATAATTCTCTTTTTTAAATGTTGTTACTACTATAGTAACACAAGAATGGGGCTGTTGTCAACCCCATTCTTGATTTTTTTACTTTATCTTAATAAGTCTTGGTTTCTTTTCCTCTGGAACAATTTGTTCCAAAGTAACTGTCAAAAGACCATTTTCTATTAGAGCTTCATTCACCACAATATCATCAGCAAGTGTAAACTTACGATTAAACTTTCTGTAAGATATGCCATGATGAAGTAACCCATCTGTAACTTCCGAATTTGCTTCAGTTTCTTTTACAGAACGAATAGTAAGTATTCCATCAGCGATTTCAACTTCGACATCATCTTTACCGAAACCGGCGATTGCCATTTCGATAACATGAGTAAAGTCATCTGTTTTACGAATGTTATAGGGTGGATATCCTGTAGACTTTTGTTGGGTATACTCGTTGCTGTTTAGACGATTGAGTTGCCTTTCAAAACCTACGGCATATGGATTGAGTTGATTGATACTCTCAAGTAGACTCATAGTAATATTTTTGCTTGTAGTAACCATAATAGTTATCTCCTTTTTAATTTAAGCAAGATTTATGTGTGTGACCCTTGCGGCATCACAACTATATTTATAACGATTGTAACATTACATTACAACCGAATAAACATTTTTTTAGAACAAAGTTTCTAGATCACTATTTTCTTCATCATCAGTTGATTCTTCTAATGGATTTATACCCGCATCAATTTTGCTATACAAATCCATGAATGAATCTTTTGTGTCTTCATCAAAGCGAGCAACACAAAGTTCAATTGATTTAGATTTATCACCAAAGATTGCATATGCTTTTGCAATATGGTCAAGTCGGCGAGTTGAAATAACTTCATCAATACCACCATCATAAAAAGTCTTTCTGATAACCTCAGCCCAAGTGACTAAGTTATCTGCGAAATTTTCATCAACTGAACCATATTTTTTCATAGAACCCATGATGATTTTTTTCTCAATCGCGGCACTAGCGTATGGTTGTTCAATAGTGATTGCAAATCTTTCAAGAAATGCTTCGTTTAGAATGTTAGTTCCAATAAAGCGTCCATCTTCAGAACCTTTACCTTTAGTGTTGGCAGTTGCCATCACATTGAAACCATCTTTAGGAGTGACCCACTTGTTAACTTTTTTCAAGTAAACACCTTTACCTTCAAGAACCGGCTGGAGGCACATCAATTTGTTAGAACCAAGATCACACTCGTCAAGAAGTAAAGTGCAACCGCGTTCCATTGCCTCAATTACTGGGCCGGGCACGAACTTAGTTTCGCCATTTACTAGACGAAAACCACCGAGCAAATCATCTTCATCAGTTTCGATTGTGATGTTCACACGAATAAGTTCTTTTTTCATATCAGAGTGAATTTGTTCAATCATCAATGTTTTACCATTACCAGATAATCCGGTAACAAAAGAAGGATAAAACAGACCAGATTTAGTAATCTGCTTTAGTGTTTTGAAATGACCCCACGGCACGAAACCTTCAAAGGGAACAGGAACTAAATTTTGTTTTTCCATATTAGTTGCAATCAATGATACTGATGTTTGTTCAAGAACATCAGCAGATTTTCCATCTACAATAGTAGTTGGAGAACTTTCAGTCGGTAACTTAAATTTGTTATAACCAACTTTAAATTTTTTCTTAAACCAACCAGCCTTTGGAACACCAGCAGACTTAGACGCCTGAACCACTTCTTGGTTAGAAATAATTGAACCAGCGCCAAACATTTGGTTTGCTCGATCAATAAACTTTTGTTTTTGTGGTGTAAATACCATCATAATATACTCTCTCTATCTCAAATTTAAAAACTTTTTTTATCTTATGTAGCCATTATACTACACTTTTAATGTAATGTCAAGGGCTAAGCAATCATTTTTATGAAATTATTTAGCATTGGTCGAACACTTATCTTGTCTTTTGACATTTTACCAAATGCTTTTTTCAGTTGTGATTTGCTTGCACCGAATTCAACTTCAAGTTCTAATTCAGCATCTAGATCATTCAAGCCGGGCAAAAGATATAAACTATCGAATCCTAGACCTTTAGGAATAATCAAGCAGTTATCTTTTCTCAAAGTTTTCATTGCTTTCTTAATATATTCACAAGCAGCTGCGGTATCATATGATATATCCTGAGTCATATCTAAAACTGTAGATTTACTAACTCTACCATTAGTACCGCCAGCGACAAAGAAATTCACAACATTCATATCAGGCAGTCTTTTCTTTAGAAGTGATAACAACATTGTAGTTTGTAACTCTTGTCTTCCTGCACCTTTAAAATCACCACTCATTACTTTATTTCTAGTAACAGGATCAGTAATAATAGTTTGTTCAGCATTAGCACCTGAGTAATAACTGTAACCGTTCCCAAAGAATTGTTTTGACTGAAAGTCCTCACCATCTTGATTAGTTTTGAGAACATATTTGTGTGTCAATGAATTAGAAGCACCATCAGTCAAGAAAATAGTATTAACCTTTTGAACGCCAGATTGTTTTTGGAACATAGGAATTATGTCCATTGCAGCAATAATTGTAGAATTTAATGGAGTACTACATAAACTGAATCTGCTGGGTGAAGCGTAAGGATAACCATGTGTATCCCAATCAGAATGGCTCCATCTAGCAGCCATCATGTAAAGATTGTGCATCATTTTATTCTGGTCGGGTAAAGATAATTTACTTGAAAAGAACTGAAGAAGATTTAATTTTTCAACATCAATATCATCAGGTTTAAATTTTTGTATTTCTTCATATTTTCTGTCTTGAAGTTTTTCAAGAATATTTCCCCTGTCAGAAAAGGCAAAAACTTCAAATGGAATTTTTGTTCTATTACAAAACCAAATAATAGTATAAAGTTGATTCAGAGTACCAACTAAGTTTTTCGCCATAGAACCAGACCAATCAAGGAATAGAACCAAACCATGATTGGTGGCGCCAGGCAAAGTAGTAACTTTTGCAAATAAATCATCATTATACTTGTAAGTGTGTAACTTACTCATATCAAGAGTGCCTGTTTTTGAAGAAGAAGAACGCGCATAAAGATCAGCTGACTTTTTCATTTCAAACTCTTTAACCATATAGGATACAGTTTTCTTATTATCTTTTTTAACCTTTTCAAATTCAGCAAGTGTATAATCGTAATATAAATCACTACCAGACTCAATTCTTTGATTTGAATAGTGTTCATCAAATCCTTTTAGTATGTCTTTAGTCGGAACAATTATATTTTTAAGTATCAATTTTGGAGTATACGCATAACTAAATGTAGTTGTATCATCAGATAACATTTTATCAGCTATGCGTTTTGACGCAGTATCAGTAGTAGCAGTAATTATTATCTCTTTGTCAGAATTTTTACCACCCTGAGATTGATTTTTAGCAGTAACTTCTTCTTCAGAATCACCATCAGTTTCTTTTTCTTTGGGTTTATCTTCATTAGATTGAACCCCATTTTCTTTAGAAACCGCCTCAGATTTGTCAGAATCATTGTTTTTTTCATCTTCATCTTGTGACTCTGGGGTAGAGTCTTGCGTGTCCTCAGCCCCCTTCATATCGTCCTCAGAGGGTAGTTTAGACTGACTCTCTGGGGTGTTTTCTATATATTCAACTAGTTCTTTTGCAAGTGTAATTACATCATCAGCAGTTACCGTTTGATTTGCTTTTTTAACCCAAACATTTTCATTGTCAGAAAAAAGAACATTTGAATGATGTTTGTAGTGTAGATTGATTCTGTCGATAAGATTGAGTTCATCGACATTAAGTTCATTAGTTCCAAAGAAATTCATGGCGATCAGTTCTTTATAACCTTTTTTGAAAATACGAACTGAGCCGGGATATTTCTTTTGGACAGATTTTTCAATACGAACATCTTCAAGAACATTCACCACCGAAAAATCTAGGTTTTGTTTTTCTGAGTCTTTTATCAAAGATAATGGTGTGTCCAGAGCATGACCTACTTCGTGTATAGTCATTAACTCTTGAATTGGTTTAGACATTTCCTTCCAGATTGGAAGCGAAAGTATTCTATTTTTAACATCAAAACATGCTGTTTTTTGGTTCATATGTTGAACCAAAATGTCTTCTTCAGCAAGTAGTTTTGCAATGGTGGATAAGTCTCTCATAACTCTTCTCTTTTTTTATTCTATGTTACCATTATACATGATATACAAAGCAAAGTCAAGGGCTTTTGAGCTTTATTTTAAAATAAATTTGTGATTACTATCACGATTTCACATGAAATCCATAAGTGGTGAAGTTGATTTGATTCTTGATTCACAAATCTTAAAGTATTCTTCTTCTTTCTCAATACCAATAAAATCAAACCCCTCGTCTTTTGCAGCCATTCCAGTAGAACCACTTCCCATAAATGGGTCGAGTACAGTACCACCTTTTGGTGTAACCATTCTACATAGATACTTCATTAACTCAATAGGTTTAACTGTTGGGTGTGTATTCTTTTCTAGCCCATTGTGTCTTTCAGACTTAGAAGTTTTTGGACAATAGAAGAATCTTGCAGCTGAACCATCATCACCATATGATGTTAAGTTTCCTCTACGCATTGGATTTATAACACCATTACTAGTTTCTCCAACTGTAGCATCACCATTAGAAACAGCACCTTTTGCATTTGGAAATTGATTCACAATCACATCACTTCCATCATGCATAACATTTGCTGGAAATCTACCTCTAGGGTCTGCATCTGCAAAACTATTTTGTTCATTATCCATACCAGAATTATTATCTGTCCAGACTCCATCTTTACTTCTAGATTTACGATTAGCAGTTTTTCTTTTTGCACCAGACACTTGACCAAAACTTAGTTTATCAATACCAATTGCTTCTTTTGACTTCTTACCTTGATCTCTGAAATCTGGATTCGTATCTGGATACTTTGCATCATTACCCTCTACTCTACAACCATCAATGTTGATTGCACCAGTTCCATGTTTCAATACATTGTCTTTAATATTCTTTTCAGATAATTGTTTCCTAGCCATAACAATAGGTTCATGTGCTGGTTTCAATGCACTACCCCAACCATCTCCAACATTTTGACTCTTAGGAAAACCACTTCCATATAACCACATCATCTGGTCACGAATTTCAAAACCAGCATCTTCGATTGCAACTGCCATTCTGTGATAATTACGAGAAGCAGAAAATGCAAGTAGATGTCCACCTGGCTTCAATAGTTTCAATGCAAGTTCCCAAGTTTCTGGTCTAAATGCAATATCTCCACCATCCCACTCTTTACCCATAAAACCTTTTGATGCTCTTGCATATGCACCATCTGTTCCATGTTGTGCTGGTGCAGAACCCTCTTTACCAAATCGTTTTACAATAGATGTTAAATGATATGGTGGGTCAGTAACAACTGAATCCACTTGTACACCATCATCAATTAGTTTCTGCATTTCTTCAATGCAATCTCCGTTAAGTAGCAACATGACTAAAATTCCTTATCTTTTCAAATCTGATGGTTTCTCTGAACTTGTCAGCGAGTGCATCTTGTTTATGACTTATTACAAATACATTTTCTCCACTCAATGTATTCAATATCTTTAGGAACTCGTCTGTTCCAGTACCATCTAATGAACTATCAAATATCTCATCTAACATAAGTAGATTACAATTTGTAGAGTTTTTCATCTTTGCGATAGCTCTCCAAGTAAAGAGTAATGCAAGATCAATTCGCATTTTCTCTCCCTCACTAAATGATGCATAAGAAAACTCATCTCTATATCGAGATTTAATAGTTTCCTCAAAGTTTTCATCTAGAGTAAAGTTAACATAAAATTCCATAGAAGTCAAGTACTTATTAATAAGTTTATTCATAATAGGTAAATACTGTTTGATTATCTTAGTCTTGATTCCAGTATCCATTAACATACTTCTTGCAGCTTCATAGTAAACTTTGTCTTCTCTTAGTTTAGTTCTACGTTTACCTATCTCTAATGATATATCTTTTAACTCTCTTAGTCTATCTGTATCACTTTGACCAACACCATCTTTAGTGTATTGATCTATCTCTGTCTGTAACTTAACATTAAACTTCTCTAACTCTTTGATAGAAGTATTGATCTTTGCAAGGTTTACTGTATTTTCTCTTATTTCTTCTGTAGTATGTTTGATGTTATTAACTAAAGTATTTACAGATGTCATCTCTGTTTTTAACTTTGAAAGGCCTGTATCTAATTGATTGATGTCTGTCTTCTTAGATGTAATCATAGTTTCTTTAAACACTTCGTCAATATGTTGTTGACAAGTTGGACAGTCTTCGTTACTCTCAAAGAAGTTTATCATAGATGTATGAGATTTATGTTTCTCATTTAAAGTAGCTCTAAACTCCTTTAACTTAGAATGTTTATTTTCTATCTTGTCTTTATCAGAAATACTAGATAACAAGATTTCATTTTGTTTCTCTAATTTGTTCTTTTCTTCGACTCTATTAGTTACTTCTTTTTTATTTAAATCAACTGTTTCTTGTTTCTGTTTAACAATTTTATCTTTGTTCTGTTGTAGGTCTGCAATTAAATTTTCTTGTAAACCAATCTTTTCAGATGCTAAGTCATACTGATAATCTATATCACGAATATCTTCTAATACAGTTTTGAGTTTACCTTTCAGAATTAAGTTCATAGTGGAAAAGATTTTTATATCTAAAATTTCTTCAACTACTTCTCGTCTATGTCTGGCCTTCAATTGCATGAAAGGTATAAAGGTAGAACTACCAAGTATCACAACTTGTGTAAATGAACCATAGTTTAGTTTAAGAATATTCTGTTCGAGTATCTTTTGATAATCACGAACATTGGCTTCTTGATTCATCATTTTACCATTTTGGTAAATCTCAAACTTGTTAGGTTTAATACAACGAACAACTTTATATTCTATAGAACCAATAGTAAATTCTATCTCTACCACAGTTGAACCATTGTTAATAGAATTTACTAACTGGTTTTTACTAATGGTACGAAATGGTTTACCAAATAATCCAAAACAAAGTGCATCTAATACAGTAGATTTACCAGCACCATTCTCACCAATGATAAGAGTGGTAGGGTTTTTATCTAGTTGTATTTCTGTTGGTTGGTTTCCAGTTGACAGAAAGTTCTTCCATCTAACATACTTAAAATTAATCAAATCTCTAAATCCTGGGCTTCTGTGTATAGTTCTCGTTGTACATTTTTAAGTCTACTTTTATCTAAGGTAACGTCTAACTCATCTATGTACATATTCAAAAGTGTCATTGTGTCTTGTGTGTTTTGTACTATATCATCTGATACTGTGTTTGCATCTAAGTCAGAAAAGTCTTCTATGATCTTTACTTCATGGCTATCTGTTTTTAACAATCTATCAATAAACTGGTCGAACTGATACAAATCTTTCTTATTCACAACAATAACTTTAACATAATTGTCTTTGTATTGTGTCAAGTCGTGTTGTGTATAATCTGATTGAGTATCATCATAGAATATTTTCTTATGAATAGTTCTTGGATTGATTATTCTATCCAAGCTCCTACTCTCTGTATCGAGAATATGAAATCCTTTCTTATCATCACAATCATTCCAATAAAACTCGTATGGACTCCCCAAATAATAGATGTGACCATCATCTGATTTATGATGGAAATGCCCACTAAAAACAGTATCAAATTTTGTAAAGAGAGATTTATCATATCCATGTTCGTTCTTCATACCTCGTATCATTTCAAAACCAGCAATCTCAAGATGACCCATACATATTTCTGCTCTTGAAGTTTCTAAGGCCTTCATTGTACTTGCATGATTAGATGCATTAATCCACGGCACAAATAATACATTTAAGTTATCAAATGTTACTTCTTTTGTCTCTGGATATATGTGAATGTTTTCATATCTGTCACCTAATAATTCTGTAACAGCATTTACTTCATTTGTATTTTTAAAGTAAGTATCGTGGTTTCCCACCATAACATGAAGTTCTACACCTAGTTCAGCAAATCGTTCTATAAATCTTTCACGAAAGTCTTTTGCAATTCTATAAGACAAGAATTTACGTCTGTCCATAATATCACCCATATGAATACAATGTTTTATATTGTGTTCTTTTAGATAAGGAAAGAATTGTTCTTCGTAAAATCTGAAGAAGTATTCGTTGAAGTTCATATTATCATTTCTTGCACCGAAATGAGTATCAGTAATTATCGCAATTTTCAATAGTTTATTCCATAAAGTTTTCTAAGCCCTTAGAGGTCTTTTCAGTTTCTTTTTTCTTAGGTTTGTATACAGCTTCTTCAGGCACCATAATATTAACATCAAATCCTCCTACTGAATAATTTGTACTGTCGCCTTCCATAGTTACATAAGGAACAAATTCTTGTTTCTCAATCATTCTATGTTTGACATGAGTTTGTTTCTTTTCTTTTTGTATTCTACGAATAAATGCATAGTATATTATTTGTGTAAAATATGCAAACGGATTCTTGGATTTCTCTGGGTTGAAGTTTTTAATGTATTGTAAACAGTTCTCAATACCATCTGAAATCATTTCTTGTTTATAAGTATAGTTTATGAAGTTTGGTCTGTACGAAAGACCATTTGCAATCTTTAGAAAACATGAGCCAATGTAGTCAGTAATTCGTGGAGGTTCATCTCCAGCTTCTTCTGCATCTTTACATTTTTCTTTCCAAGCCACCATGGCTTCATGAAACTTCTTGTTGTCCACATAGTGAACGCCTTTTATCTTAGTTCTTGCCATTAGTAATTCCTTTTTCAATCTATGTACTTATTATAGTATTATTTGGTACTTTTGTCAAGGTGGAATTTAATTTTATTTATGTTGATTTGGGGTTGACATTATTCTATAATGGTGTATAATCACTATTGTGACTCATCAGAATAATACTTAATGTATTGTCTTCTTAGGTGCAAAGTTATCTAGTATAGCTTGTAAATCTTCTGAAGATACTAAGTCTTCTTCCATATCCATTTCTTCTTCTTCAATTTTATCTAATTCTTTTTTAGTAGGGTGGAATTTTCGTATGGTTGATTGACCTATACTTTGTAAAACATATTCATAATACTTAACTAATCCAAGACTTGCAGCTGTCATTATAACTATAGAATGTTTTTCGATATTAAAATGAGGTTCATCTGAATATGGTTGAACCCATCTACTAAGAGCTAAAGACTCCACAAAACCTTTTTCGGTTTCTTTAGATACAGTATCCATTCTTAGTGGAGAGCTTATCTTTATTTTACTGGAGTCAGTTGAACTAGTACTTTTGTGTACTTGACAAACTATATCTTCTCCGTTTGATAATTTTATTACTTGATATCTCATAGACTTATCCTATTAATTTCATAACTAAACTGTTCTTCCTTGTATATATTTAGTCGTTGTGTAAAGTGTCTATAAGTGAAGTTGGGTCTAGATTTATAGGATACGTTATCTGACACATCAAAGAGTTTAACTCTAGACTTGTCATCTGTCTGTCGTAACCCTCTACCAATAGATTGGAGCACTCGTACTCTACTTTTTGATGGACTTGCGAACACGATATTATGGATATTCCTAATATTAATACCTGTAGAAAAAGTACCATACGAGGCCACAATAATTGCATCTTTTTCAAGTTCAGTAATTGCACGAATCTTTTCCCTCGTATCTGTAGTTGTTCCACCATACACAAAGAAAACTTTCCTGTCAAGTTTTTTTAATTCATTATATAATAAACTTCCATGCTTTTCAACTAACTGAAATAGTAATAAGGTGTTTCCTGTAATACTCTTACACAATTTTTCAATGAACTTATTTCTCTTTGGGTGTGATACAAGATAATTTATTTCTTCTGCATATGTATAATACCGAACTCTTTGAGCTTCTTCCTCTGTGTGTTTCAATACAATACAATCTATATCTAACTGTGCAAGAGTTCCCCTGTCGATTAACTCCTTCGTTGTAATAATCTTCTTAACTTGACCGAATAGACCCTCAAGTACTAGTCTATGTGTTTGAGTTCCGTCTAAAGTTCCTGTTAAACCGAACCTATATTTCACCTCTCCTGACTTCGCCATAATATCTGTTAGAGATTTTGCTTTGAATAGATGAGCTTCATCTCCTATGATGCAACCATATTGTGCAAAGTAAGGTCTGTGTAATTTGTAAATAGATTGCCATGTTGATATAACCACAGGTTTTTTAGAACCTTTATCCAAACCAGCATACACTCTGTGAATGTATTCATCTTTCCAACCATAATCAATAAAATCAGCATACATCTGTTCAACTAGTGATGTGGTTGGTACAAGTATCAAAGTTTTTAAACCCATCATATTGTAGTAACGAATAAGTGTGTATATTATGAGTGACTTGCCTGAAGCAGTAGGAGATAAAAGAAGACACCGATTTGATTGTATAGCGTGATGTATGGCATCAATTTGGTAGTCACGAAATTCAATGGACTTCCCCCTAGATGTTGGTCGTAACGATTCTGCGAACTCTCTAACATTCTCACGAATAACATTCCTGTCATTTTCTACTCCTTTTTCTAGTGTATATTCTATTGACTTCTTTGTACAATACTCTTTTATATATGGTAATAGACCAACATATATTCTTCCATTATGTGGAGAAAATAATCTTATCTTTCCATCCCACATACGATTTCTGAACTGTGGCATAAACTTAGCGCCTGGTACTTCAAATGTAAAGTAATCAGATAGTTCTCTAGAAACGTCTTCGTCTACTTCTAACTCTAAGTAAACCTCATTTATCTTTGAAATTTTCATTACATCAACCAACAAGTAACACTATATCTAGTTCCTTTTTTAACTTGTAAAACTTCGTGTGGATACATAAAGTTTGAAGGGAATATAATTGCAGAACCAGCTGGGGTTTTATAAAGGTTGTCTGCAATTTTTATCTCTCCACCCTCATAATCATCATTTAGAAATAACAATACTGTAACTTGTGGATATCCATATTTTTGTCCATGACTATGATGAATTAAGTCAACATGATTAGACATAAAACAACCCTCACTATATTTACTAATACGAAAGTCTGTATGATGTTGTACAGTAAAGTTTGGAAAGTCTTCTTTATATATCTCATGTGATTTTTCATAAGTTTTTTTGAGTCGTGCATAAAATTTATATCTTTCTTTTATCCAACAATCAACACTTACAACTCTTTCAAGTTTTACAACCTTACCACTATCGTGTGTAGAATAAGCTGACTTTTCATAATCAAATTCGTAGTTTATCATATCATTACATAACTCTGGGTCTATTACATCTGTATATAATTTAATATAATCATTTACTTTTTCCATTAGTATGTCACTCCTGCTTCAAATTTCTTCCATTCTATTGCATTCTTAATGTCCCAACCACGATTATCAACTGACTTAATAACTCCCTTGACATAATCAACAACAGTTTCTAGATATCCAATTTTATTTTCTGCATCTATCACATCCTGATCAGATGTAATGTATACACTCAGGTCTGTCTTTAAAACTTTAATGTCAAAAGGTTTACTAATATAAATCTTAGCATCTGACTTACCACCATAGTATTCCCATTTGTCACGATATATACGTTTGTAGTCACCTTTTGCTTTAAACAAAAGAAGTTCGTACTTAGACTTAATATCTAAATATTTTGCTTTAATTTCTTGGTTTTTTAGGGATTCGGTATCTAAATGTTCATTATCTATTTTTAGATCAGCATAAACTCCATGCTTCAATTCATCAAGATTCATAATTACTCCATTATGTTATAGGTATTATCTCATATAGTTTGTAACGAAAGTCTATTGTAGCAGTAAGATACTCAACATCAGTTACATTTTGTGTATAGTCTAGTCCACTTAATGCAACAGGAAATAAGTCTGCAAAACGAACTTCTACAATAGGATTATTTTTATTTGAAAGTATTGTAAGAGTTGCATCAGAATAAAAAGCTTTATCTGCTGTGGTATTACCTACTCTACCAATATCAGTATTACCACCATCCCCAGCTGCTGGGGTATTTGAACCACTACGTCTAAAATCAATAAACTGTTGTTTACTTTTAGGAAAACCAATACCGATCAACCAATCGTGGATTGTTCTATAATTCTGTAACTCTTCATCTACTATAAATGAGATTGATAAGTTATCAAAAGTAAGATTGTCACCTAAAATTGGAATAGCTTTATATGGTGTAGGTATAACTAATTCACCCAAAGATATTGCTGGAATATTTGCAGCAGTAGTAAAAAACTCAACTTTTGGAAGTTGGTGTATCATAAACCTAAACTGAGTTGGACTTGAATAATCCAAAACTGTTGGTTGTCTATTAAGGGGTGAAGTGCCTGTTGTCATACTACTATTTATAACAAAAAAAAGAGGGGAATAAATCCCCTCTTTAAGTTTGTTGTAGTTAGTTGGTTAACCCAACTATTATTATTACATAAGGTTCTTAACTTGAACGCGTCTGTAATATTTGTTGGTAGCAGCACTAATGGAGATTGCTCCATCATTTGCAGCTGCAACTGTTCCTGTGTGGAATGGGTTAGCAGCGATACCGTAACGAGTTTTAAACCCGATTTTTGGTTGGAAAGTATTTTCACCGACCGCACGAACCATTTGTAGAGGAACGTATGGGCAATAGAACATACCAGCATCGTAAGGTGAAGTACCTTTGTATCCAACAACGTAGTACTGAGAAGCAGATACGTTGGCAGAATATGGGTCAACATACACTTTGTAACGACCATTCATAACACCAGCGAATGTAGTTGAAGTATCATCAACATTCAAGTTGTTATTAAGGGCTGGAGTGTAATCAAGAACACCTGCCATCTGAAGTGCAGAAGCAACATCAGCTGAACAAAGGATCATGTTACCTTTACCGCGACGGGTCTGTTGACCAATAGCATTGGCATCACGCTCGATTGCGAACATTAGACCTTTGAATTTCTCAACTGACCAACGACCATTTGAGTCTGTGTCAAGGTCAAAGATACCAGCAGTTGTAGTATTTGACTGAGCACCCTTAACAGCTGAAACGTAAATGTTACGAACAACTTCACGGTTAATTTCTGCAAGAATTTCAGTTGACAAGATGTTTGCCAATTCTGTTTCTGCGTCCAAACCATGAATAGCTTTAAGGTCTTGAGCAAGTTCCATTGTGTACTCAGCTTTAAGGGCGCGAGTAACAGCAGTAACTGTATGCTTTTCGATTGAGAAAGCCATTTCAGCGAATGCATTACTAGTAGTATCTCCTAATGCTTCACCTTCAAGTGCAGTCATACCAGTTGCAGTTGTATATGTACCAGCTGATGCGTCGTTAAGTACAGCTGGGTTAGTACCTGCGATAGCGTTACCACTAGAAACCATTGTTGGTTCATCAGCAAGAGCTTCTGCACCGTCTTGTGATAGTCCACGTGCTCTCATCGCGAAGATAAGACCAGTTGGACCTGTCATTGGCTGCACACCACAAATGTCATATGCAATTAGGTTTGGCATGGAACGTCTTACCAATGAGATAAGAATCGGATCCCAGCTATCTAGAGAGGCATTACCACCAAATGATGAACTGGTAGGTGCTGCTTCGCCCATAAATTGTCTATCTTCTTTGATAGCTTTTTCTTGATTTTCAAGAATGATTGTTGTAACGGCCCTCTTGTACGGGTCTTTAATCTCTGCGAGATCAGGATGCGCAAGGACTGGCTGCCACTTTTCTTGTAGATGTTCTGTCTGATACATTTGGTATCTCCTTTTAATTTCTACTATTTATAAAATTTAGTTATTTTGCACTATTGACGGTTCGCCCAATAGCAGTCATGTATGACGCCATTGCACCAGAGGTATCAACGTCCTGTGCGATGCCAGAGTCTTCATAATCAATAGTTTCATTCACTACTGGCGAACTTTTAG
>ENA-ORXF01000360-ORXF01000360.1-marine-metagenome-genome-assembly--contig:-NODE-360-length-34171-cov-5.939549_pt1 | contig 34171 bp, 23 predicted proteins | sample MGYA00237864_ERZ511476 | MGnify/ENA primary metagenome ERZ511476 (study PRJEB26306, sample SAMN06343908) | marine metagenome | isolation source: coastal waters | place: Atlantic Ocean: West Antarctic...
CTTTTTACCTCTTCTCCATCTTTGTAAATAACAACCGTCGGAACGACTATTATCTTATGTTTCTTTTGTAACTTTGGCGCTGCCGCTATATCAACATAAACTATATCACAGTCCGTAAGCTCTCCAATATAACTAACCTTGTTAGGATCGTTCCAAGCAGCGTTAAAATGCGTAACTACTATCTGGCTAAACGACGTGTTTGCTAGTAACGTAAATAGTATTACTAATAAGTACACAGTAAATATTTTACGGCTATTACCCATTACCTTAGTTTGTCTATTTTTTCCTCCATTCTAATTAACCTGTCTTTTAACTCATCAACAGCTTTTTCAGTATTTTGAATTGTAATCCTTATATTCTGGTCTTTCATATCAAACTCCATCCTAGTTACATCTGGTCCAGGAAGTTTTTCCTCCCACTCTGGATTCCATTCATTTTTAGGCAGAGCTTTAGCCTCAGCTATATCAGCTTGCAAGGCAAACCACATACCTACTACGGTTGCGATTGCGAATCCTATCCCTATTAATGTTTTAATTGATATCTGAAAACCAGTATCTTCGTTTAATTCTTTAGCCATTTCTATAGTTTACTTTATTATTAAAGGATTACACTTTTTTTAAGGTTTTTAATCATGATAGTAACAATATCCACTTTTTGAATTAGTTTGCATACCACATCTCTTTTTGTCCTTCTTTATTTTTTTACACTGAGACTTTTTTCCACTTTCGTTTTGCTCGGCCTTTTCGTGGATAGTACAGTAAGATTGACCAGGTTCTATAGTTGTTCCGCATCTTTTGCCAGACTTGTTTACAGCAGCACATTTAATATCTTTCTTACCTTCTTTTTTCTCTTTCTTTTGTTTTTCTATGTTGTCTTCTATTACCTTCTTTTCTTCTTTTTCTTTTTCTTTTTTCTTCTCCTCTTTCTTTATTATACGCTTCTTCTTAGTCTCAACTTTCTTTTCCTCTTTAATTGTTTCTTTAACTTCTTGTATATCCTTATCTTTTATACCAAGATCCCAAGTGTTCCAACCTAAAAGTAAAGCCGCTCTTTGCCACCACTCATTAGTGTTATCCATAGCATTATCTAAGTTAAGCATTTTATTAGACAACCTACCTAACGGTACATTTGTTATACCTTCAATAACGTTACCTATAGCATTCCAAATAGGATTATCTAAAGTAAACCCTCTTTTGTTGTATACGTCTTCGTTAAATTTATCTGTCTGTATTGCTGAATATATTTTCCTAGCCTTAGAACCTATTGGAGGAGAAAAACCAAGCAAAGCTAATATTGTGTAAGCATGATCAGCGTTAAAACCTTTATCTTTTTGTTCTAAAAACTCTTGAATTGTGTTTTTTATAGTAGAAACAGCTTTACCACCAAAACCAAACACTGACAACCAAGAGTCTACCATTTGATTAAGTATTCTTTCTTTCTTTTTATCAAACTCTTCCTCGTCTTCATCTCCTAATGAAGCAAACAAGGCTGACTGCAACGCTCCAAACACTATAGCCTGAAGACCGCCATAATAAATTATCTTAGACATGTGTGTTTTTGTATCACCTCTACCGCTTGCGATGTCTCTAAAAGCTTTATTCATGATACGACCGTATTGCATAGGTGTATTTTGAAACGATAGTATTAACCTACCTAATGGATTAGCTTGTTGTTGCGATATCATATCAGGTCTAGCTGACTGCTGAGATACTTCTGTTGTTTCTTGAAAGTCTATAAAAGCTTTTGACTCTGCGTCAGCTCTTGACATACCTTGTTTCATTAAAGATTTAACTCTATTCCTGAAGAAACTAGCGCCACCAGAAGCAATTGCAAAACTATCCGCAATTTGAGTTGGTAAGAAACCTTTACTTAATAACCACGCTAATGCTGCTTTAGCTTTATTATCACTACCCGCAACAGCTGCGGATAAATCAGCTTCGTTAACACCCCTTTGGTTACCTGATCTTCTTTGTTTTAAGTAATCAGAGTTAAATATCATTGCAAAATCTGACCAGTATTGTTTTTGATTAGCAAAAGCTTGTGCTGCTTTTAATGGGTTATTGTCTGACCAGTTAACGTAGTTGGTAGCAGATATTGTCTGTAAAACAGCTGAACGCATGTTAAAGAACATAATAGCACCAACAGAGTTATTCACCCAATTCATGTATGTGTTCATTAATCTACCTGAACCTTGAGGTCTATTTTTACCGGTCTGCATACGGTACAAAGAATCTTTTAAAGCCTCTACAAACTTACTACCATATATAGCTTGTATTTTGTTTAGATTTTCAGGAGAAAATATTTGATCTACATTTTGTTGCCATTCCCCTAAAAACTCAGCTCTAGCATCACCAATAGAACCGTCACTCATAAGATCTGAAGCTATATTTTCTACTAACCAATAATCGCTAGGTTTAGAATATCCCTCTGCTTTTTTAGATATCAAACCTACGCCATCAGCAAACGGCTTTAAATTATTGTCAGTTTGAACAAAATCAACTAAAGATTTTAAATCTCTAGCAGACAAACCAGGTACATCAAACCCAGCTTTGTTCCATAGGTACACTCTCACGGCTTGGTCTACAGTAAAATTATTACCTTCAAATCCTTCGTAGTTATCTAACTTGCTATTTAACTCTTTTTTAATTCCTGGAAACGCTTTGGTTAAATTCTTATAATCATTAGAAGCAGATTGTTTAGCTCCGTTTAGCTCATCTATACCTCTAGCAAAAGGATCGACTAAAGCTTTTTTGAAAAAAGCCATATCTTTATCACCCTGCTTGCCCTTGCCTAAGAAGTTATACATAAGACCCATAAAATCTTGCGCAGAAGCAGGTACTAATCCTTTGTACTTACCTTTAGCTCCTCTTATTTTAGCTTGAGCAGCTGAAAAACGTTTTTTAGAATCTACACCAGTTGACCCTTCTAAAATATCATTAAACTTAGTATCAATAGTTTTACTAAATTGTATTTTAGCTTGCTGCACTTTAGACTTAACGTCAAATTGATCTAACATGTTTTGAACTGCCTGTACGTTTTGTAGAGCATCATCTGCAAAGTAAAAGTCATTATAACCATCACCTACTTTTTCAGCCATCCAAAGAGCTTTAGCTTCTGAAGTTGAGTTTGCTAATCCAGTAATATTTTTTAAAGGTATGTCTAAACCATTAGCTTTTAAGAAAGCAAATATAGCTGGAGCTGCCTCTGCTGGTCTAGCTGTTAAAACAAACATATCGCTATTACCAAACTTCTCTTGTAACTTTAAGGCTTTGTTAAATAACGGAGCTGTCTTACCGTCCACAACTTCGTTAAACTCTGAAAAATCCCATTTGTAACCTTGATCAGATAACTCTTGGTATGTACTAGCGTATTGCTCTGCGTTTAAAGTTCCTTTAGTTCCATCAGGCTTGGTATATCTAATCATAGATTTACTTGTAGCCAATGTATCATCAAAATCTAAAACTGTTATACCTTTTACCTCCGTATCTTTATTTGTTAACCTAGATTTGTTAACAGCTTTGCTAAACATATTACCAGCCTCTATACCTTGTTTAACAACAGAAGCTAACTTTGAATCTGCGGCAAGTAATTCTTTTATAGAGTTTCCGTCAGCCAAGTCGTATGGGGAAACCTCAGATTTAAACTGATCTGGTCTTGGAAGAATTCTTACTTTTGCAAAAATAATTTTTTCTCCATATTTTTCCTCTAAAGGTTTTTTGCCTTGGCTGTTTTTTTGTTCAGAATATTTAGCTATTGAAGCTTCTATGTTTAGAGACATGTCTAAAACTGGTACCCTTCCACCGAACAAAACGTCTTCTCCTAATGCGTAAAGCCCCTTGCCAGGAAAGTATATATATCCAGCTGAGTTTTCGTTTTTACCTGCATAATACAGGGCGGTATAAGTCCCACCTTCTTCTACTTTTACCTGACTATTTCTAACTATGTTAGCGCTAAGCCCTTCGTTTTGTAACGCAAAAAACACACTTTCAGTCATTGGAGAGCTAGAGTTGGTCATTTGAGGAAACTGCACTTTTCTTGTTTTGTTGTTCTCCCTTATCAACTCGTTAGCTCTATTGTAATAAGCGTCTATATCTTTTTGTCCTTTATTGAACGTGTTATTGTTTTGACCCAAAGGATCTTTCAATGTTAAATTACCGTTATCAAATAATGGGTTTCCATCTTTGTCTGTTTTGTTAGCCTCATACTTGGTAACAAGCGTTGATCCAACTCGTATTTTTATTCCATCTGCCTTTACCTCTATGTTTAGCTGTTGAAATATTTTTCCACCAATGTCGATACCTAGCTGCAAATCAGCTACACCACCTTTTTCTGATGGATCTGTAGATAAAACTACTAATCCTGGTATGTTATAACTATACACAAGGTCAGCTATAGCTTTTTCAAGAGCTATACCGTTATCTTTGTAAAGCGGCTTACCATTTTTTCCTTTCTTACCTCTTAGTATTTTTATATCTTTCTCTAATTTACTTAAAAAATCTTTACCTTGTTTTACAGCTTCTATAGTCGACTTAGTAGGTAAACCTTGTTTTCTGCTGTCAGTTTTAATATTCGCTTGTTTTGCAAACTGTATTTTATCAAAGCTTGTTATTTCTTTTTGCTGGTTATCTAAACTTTCTGATAACAAATTAAGTTTAGCATCGACAACTTTGTTTATGTCTGTAGAGTTTTCTATTATGTAGTTATCTACAGCTGTTTTTGCCTTAGATTTAGCTATTAACTTTGCTAACCCATTTTGTCTTTCTTTTAATGTAGTATACCCACCTTCTGTAAAGTACTTAGTCCATTTAGCCTTGTTAGTTCCTATAGTAAATATACCTTTACCTGGATATGTAATTTTACCAGTTACAGGATTAACCTTTCTATCTTTTTCTCTTGACGTTTGTTCTATGTCAAATAAATTGTTGTAGTTATTTTTAATAACATCTGTTGAAAGACTTTTCACCATGTTGTCAAACTCTAAAGCGTGAAAGGCTTTGTAGTCACCACTAACGTCAACCTTGTATATTGGCTTTTTCTTACCTTTAACTATCTCCTCCCCAACTTTTACTCGAGACACTTTACCCATACCTGCTACTACAAGTTTTCTAAACTCTTTTTCAATAAGATTGTTCAACTTCTTGTCTAAGTCTTTTGGATTTTGCTCTATCAAAGCTTCTACTTCCGCCATTACAACAGCGTCAACTTCACCCATGTTTTCTAAACCTACTTCACTTAAGTTCTCTAAAACCCTACCTTCTTGTTTTTGTTTAACTGCAGTTTCTTGTCCTGGTGACATAACTTGATCGTCTAAAGACTCTATCCTAACATCTGTATCTGCTTCTATTTGAGAAGCAAAAGTATCTCCCTCAGCGTTGACTCTACCTTTATCTATAGAAGCAGCTTTTATCACCTTGTTGTACTCGTTCATTACATCACCCTTAGCTCTGTATACGATAGATTGGCCAGCTCCTCCGGCTACACCTGTTAACCAACCAAACAAACTTTCGTTTATAGACGGGTCAAAGTTCTTAAGAAACCTATCACCTATTTTTTCTTTAACTTTGTTCACAAAGTCACTCATCTGATCAGGCTGTATAACGTCTGACACATTAGCCATAACTAAACCATCTAATTTTTTAGAGTTAACAATCATGTCGTAAGCAGGAAAGAAGTCTGTAGACTCTACGAAACTATCTTTAGTTTTGTATTTTTTAACCCCACTGTTGTCTTGCACAAGGTTGTCAAAGTCAGTTTTTAAATCTGGTTTAGCTATTATTTCTTGAATAACATTTCTGGAAAAACTAGCTTTAGCATCAGCGTTTTTCTTAGCCGCCTGAAACTTAGATACCATTTCACCAGTTATTCCCTTAGCAGCCATTCTAGTAATAGCTGGTTGAGACATGTTTTTCTCTATAGAGTAGTTGTAATCTTTAATAAAATTTAATACATCTTTAGGTTTGTTAAACTCTATATCTCTATTTGTTTTGTTTTTTATAACTCTTCTGTAAACGTTGCCTAGTTTATCCAAAGCAGATTCAGGTAACGTTATCTCTCCTTTCATTAAAGCTTCAGAGGTAATAGCCATTATTTCTTCACCCTGACCCTCTGCTTTTGTATAACTGTTTATTCTTTCATTAAAATCACTATCAGTACTTATAGTTGCGCCAGCATCTGTTAACGCTTCTAACAACGCGTCTCCTACAACCTCTTGCGTATTGTTATCTTGTTTTAACGTTTGGTACATTATACCGTGTAAAAGCTCGTGAGCACCTGTAGTAAACATCCCATCTTTCAAAGACGTTTCTTTATTTACGAACATGTCGTAACTTTTTACTTTACCATAGTTGTCTAACACTGGCATCAAGCCTCCATACCTAGTTTGGTAAACAGGGTCAACGCCAGCTGCTTCCAAAACTTCTGCAAACTTTTTAGTGTTACCTTCTTGTACATTTATCTCTGGACCACCGTACTCTTTAATTATTTTAACTTGATCCCTAACGCTGTTCATAGTGTGCTTGTACTTCTCTTTAACCACATCATCAGGGTATTTATCAAATACCTCTTGTTTCCGAACACTGTTCTTATTGAGCTTTTCGTTTATTTGTTTTAACTGCTCTTGTTTTTGTTTTTTGGAAAGACTTTCGTCTTTTATTATTTCCGATGCCGTTTGTTTTAGTTTTCTATTATCAGACTCTATGTTTATTAAATCTCTTTTTTCTGAATCATCAAGAACGTCAACTCGTTGAATATCAAGCTCCATTAACTTCGTGTTCTCTTGAGCTATCTCAGCTATCTCTGCTTTTATAGACTCAATTTCACTAGGAACATTAGTGTTCATCAGCTTCTCTCCAAGATCATTTATCTTTAAAAAGTTAGAGTCCATTGCTTGAGTCGAGTTTTGAGAAGCAAAAGGAGCATAAGCGTGCTTAAACAATGCTGGAGATTTCATAGTACTACTTAGTAAGGCACCCGTAACAGCGGACTCTACCACGTTGTCATATAAATCTACACCCTGTGTTCCAGCAAGAATGTTTATACCGTTTTCCCCTAACGTAGCTAAAGCTTCACTACCAGACTCCATACCAAGATCAGTTATAGTATGTAGCAGTACTTTAGGGTTAAACACGTTTTGTCTTAGATACTTTAGGCCAACTGTTTTTCCTACAGGCGCTTTAAGTATCGCTGAAACTCCTTTGATCTGTCCTAGAGTTATTTTTTCTGAGTAATAATTAATAGCACCCACAGCTATACTACCACTTACAGCTGTTAGAAAATTCACATTGTTACCGTAAAGTCCACCAGTTTTATCGTAGAGAATTCTATCCTGCTCAAACTGATCGTACTGACCACCAGCAGATATAGCTCCCAGAACATAAGGGCCACCAGGCACTAGGCACATCGCAGCTATTTGTGGTAGTTGACCTGCAATAGACACTACGCCATACTCCATCCAATCGCCGGTGGAGTTTGCATCTTCAAAAGTAGGTGCAATCTCGACTTGATCTGCCATGACACCTTGCAACGTTCCTATAGCGTCTTTAATTACCGTAAACCCAGTGGTAGTTTCTTCACCTGCAAAACCATCACCAGTAACTACCTGACTTGCTTCTATTATGCTTTTAACTACATTTCCATCATCCAAACTATCACTTATTTCATCAAGTAAAGTAACGGGAATATCTCCTATCATACCGACAAACGAAGTAGCGTCTGAGACTAAGCTTAGAGCACCGATCCCAAAACTTGTCACGGCTTGAGTTCCCCACTGTGTGTTACGAGCAATGTGATTCGCATAGTTAGCAAAGTCTTCCCCGTCTTTAAAAAGCTCCTTATAGTCTACTTGTAACATTAAGTTAGCGTCAGAAACACCTTTAACTTCATCTAAAGCGGACTTAAACTGATTTCTATGTGTATTGTAATTTTCTATAATACCCTCAATCTTAAGGTTTGCTTCCTCAACCTCTTCTTTAGTGGTGTATTCCCCTTTTAAAATCCCATCTATCTCAGATTGAATTGACTTTTGAGTGTTCTCTTCCAGCCACACCCTGCTAACTTTCATCTTTTTTATAGAGTTGTCGTACTCCTTTTTTAGCAACTCCCCTTTTATTAACAACTTGTTTTGTCTATCGTCTAGCTCTTCAGTCTGCTCAGTCAGACCTTCTTCGTTGTTGTTCTGAGTCGTAGTGTTCATCCAAACATTGTTACTAAGTAAGCCATCAGCATAGTCATCAACGTTTTTTTGGATTTGACTGGAAGTTTCTTGCGATTGTAGTAAAGTAGATATGTTTTTATAAACCCTGTTCTGCTTAAGACTAGCTAGTTTATCATCATAAGCCTCTTGGTTAACTATATTACCCTCACCATCAAGGTAGTCTGTACCAACGTAGTCATCCCCATTGTTGTCAATATCTTCATTAGAGCTTCTTTCAGAAGTAAGAAAATCTGCGCTTTCCATAAAATCAGCTTTTATCTCAGACCTTAAAGATACTAACTCTTCATTGTACAGCTCCGCGTTTTTTTGTTGGTTATGACTATTGTTATACTTTAAGTTCAACTGTCTGTTAGCTTCAATAGCAACGGCATTATCAAGATTGTTAGTAACAGCACTCTCCATTTCTAATGTTTCCCCAATTTGTGGCATAGTCACGATAACATCCCCAAGGCTCATCTCATTCCAATTAGCATTGTTAGCATTGGCATAATTCACTATATCAGTTTCCGAAACATCAAACCCAAGTGCATTAATAAAATTCGTCGACTGCGTAACTGCTTTTTTATTACGACTGTCGAGATGGTGAGTAATAATATTCTCCAAATCGTTAGACACTATTGAAGCTATAGCGGTAACGGCTTTATCGTCAGCCTCTGTTTTAATCTTGTGTATTTGACTAGCGTCTAGCTCTCCTGTTTTAGTAGCTCTATAAAGCGCAAAATCATCTTGGTTCTCAAAGTAAACAGCGTTGTTTTCTAAAAACTCCTTTACTTCACTTTCTTTTTTACCATTTACATCTATCTCAGTTCCATCTAAAGATGTAATTGTTCCGTTTTTAAACGTAAACCCTAAGTTACCGTAATCCTCATTTAACTTATCGTCCCTAGCGTCATTCAGCACAGCACTAGCTGTAGATATTTCTTTTAAATCATCTTCATTGAACTTCGCAGCCTCCTCTCTTCCTTTTTCTTTTATAACTTGAAACTCTGCTCTTTCTTTTTCTGTATTAGCAATAGATAAATCATCAAGTAGCTTATCTCCCTGAGAAGTTCCCTCTAACCATAGGTTATTCTTTAAAATTTTCTCTATGGAATAAATAGTGTTTTGCGCATCAGTATCCACGTTATTCCCGTCTTTATCCTGCTTAGGCACGAATGGATCCCCAACTATAACTTTGTTCCGTGCATCGGTCTCTTTTTTAAAAGCAGGGTTTACAAAACCTTCTTCTTTTCTTTGAGCTATAAGTTTGTTCTTATATATTTCTCTTTTCTTAGGGTCTTGTATAGACTCCATAGCAGACAAGTCTTCTTCGGTGAGGAATTTGTTAGCTTGCTTAGTCTCAGGTTTAGAGCCTTTAAGTTGATTATCGTAAAACATTTTTTGGTTTACTAATCTAAACTTTCCGGTTTTGTTATCTTTAACATTCCAACCGTTTTCTTTTTTTATATACTCATCTCCAGTTTCATTTGTAAAAGTACTACCTAAGACATCTTTTTCTTCTTCTACCTCTTTCTTCTTTTCTTTTACCTCTTCTACTTTTTCTTCTTTTACCTCTTTTACCTTTTCTTCTTTTACTTTTTTCTTAGAATAATTTGAAACGTTCTCAACCGACAAGTCGTTTGTAACAACGTTGTCAACTTCACCTTCGTGTGCTTCTTTATGAGCTACTTCACTTAAAAGCAAGTGACCATCTTCGTTATGTTTGAAAGGTGATTTAGTTCTATTCATATTATTTTTTAATGTCTGGTACTCTATTATCAGCCGCGCTTAACGGTCCCTGTACTTGTTCTTTAGGTTGCTCCTTTGCTGGAGCGGCCATAGTAGTTCTTCCACCTACATTAGAGCTAGAAGTATTACCATCTTTTATAGTCATGTAACTTGGATCAAAAGCCATTTTAAGCCTATCAGCATAATGCTTATGTAATCTTGTGTCGTTATTAGGATCAAAAGAATCTGGATGTAGCATGTCATCTGCAATCTGTCCAGACATTAAAGCTTCTTCATTTGCTGCCATCCATTCTTGTAAGAAATACACCCCACCAATTTTATCAGATACAAATATTTTCCAAGCATCGTTATTTATTAGTAAGTTATCTACAGCCCAATCAATATCAAAATCAGGGTGTTTTACAGCTGTCTGCCCTTGTTTAATAAGGTCTTGATGATAGTTCATGTAGTCAGCTTCTTCAGTACCTTTTATAACCCAGTTTTCAGTAACGTCTTCAATTTTCTTAGATATCTCTTTTCCGAAAGGATCTAATACAGTTAATATAATTTCATATTGATCAGTAAATGTAATTCTACCACCTTCACCCCAAAATATCCTATCCCAATTTAAGTCAGTGTAGTTAGAAAAAAGATTCTTACCGCCAACACCTCCACCATAAGCAATGGCAAACTCTTTTTTCAGTTCTCTCAAGTTGTCTAATTGTCTAGCTATACTTTTTATAAGGCTATTTATTTGACCAGAACCCTCCTTGTTACCAGAGTTCCAAAGAGCATCGTACTGTTGTACGAGTTTCGTTATTAACTGATTTATTACTTGTTGATTTTGTTGTCCATGTATCTCCGATGACTTAGCGTCGTCACCGTAAGGCATGTTCTCAAAATACTTTTTTATTTTTTTATCTGACATATCTTATTTATTTTTACGGAGTTGGTATTGCTGCGGATATACCGGCATTTACAGCACCACTAACAAAACTATCTACAGTAGCTTGAGCATCGGCAATAGCTTGATCAGAAGCGTTTTTTCTTTGCATAGAGTAATCTAACATAGCTTCTTCCTTTTTCATATCATACTGCTCTACCATTCTATCGCCCTCTCTAACCATTAAGTCTCTTTTCTGTTCCCCTTCAACTCTTTGTTGTGCTAACCTACCTGATTCTGAAGTTGATCTTAATTGATTTTGTTGTTCTTGTTGTCCAATAGAAACCGCTGATTGTTGTGCGTTTTTAACCCCTTGGTTGGCCAACACTTGAGCTAAACCAGCTACTCCACTTCCACCAGCAGCGCCTTGCATACCCTGCATTATATTAGCCATAGATTGTTGCGACTGCTCTTTTTGAAACTCAGCTTGCTGTAAGTTTACTTGAGCATCTTCATGTACATTCTCTAAGTTTTCGTAAGGATTTTTAACACCAGCGTAAGGATTTACCATTTTTCTTTCTTCCCAATCGGTCATTTTTTGACCCATGTCTTCGTTAGCAGCGTATTGCTCTCTTCTTCTTTGAGCGCCCCCAAACATAGCATTTACAAATTTTCCTGGTGATGCTTTTTTATTCGCCATAATTATATTTCTTTTATCTATTATTACACTTTTTACTCATTATTTACTACTAGGAGTTATTTCAGAAGCCATGCAATACATTTCAGCTTTTTTTGTAGAATTGTTTTTTATTGTAACTTCAGCAAAGTACCCTACTAAACCAGAAAGGTTGACTCTAGTATCTTTAGCAAACATGATAAAATCATTTGGACTAGGAGCACCGTTACCGACGGTCTCATCCACGTCTATTGAAGTTGCTGTTATAGCCTCTACCGAACCAATTAATACTGGATCACTTGTTGATTGCTCAAATCCACCCAACGTAGATGGTGTTACGTAATAAGCTAAATCACCTACTTGTAAAGAATCGTTATTTATACCACCTGTAAAGTTTATTGTTATCATGACGCTGTTCCTTTCGTTAGTATTTTATTTATGTCTACGTTTATAGTTTGAGCGGCTAATGGATACTTATACACACCAATCGCTGTGTTTAAAAACACTTTATTACTACTACCGTCTATATGTATTTTAGTTTTTGATCTAACGGGTTTAGCAGCGCTAGCTTTTAATTTATAGTTAGACAAAACTATAGACCCACCAGCGACTCCACCTCCATTTGAGCTAGAATCAACACTAGCAACCGTGCAAGCTCCTGCGTCTTCACTTTTCTCAAGTCCTCTTATTCTTACTGTAGCTCCAACGCCTATGCCAAGCGTTCCATTTATATTTATATCAGCGCTTCCTGTTTTGTTAGAGGTTAACTCATCGTCTATACTAGTTGTTATTTGCCCAAGCCTTACAGTTGGGTTAACTAAACTCAATCCAATACCTATGACTTGCTTAATTAGCCTAAGTCCATAAGCTCTGAATAAAATAACGTTGTCATTAGCCCACGTCTCGTTTCCGTCTAAAGTCAATGTTTTTGTAGCAGTGTTAATAGCTGTTATAGCTCTTAACTCTGCTTGAGCGGTACCTGCTATAACCGCTACTTGCATACCAACGAATAAGTCATCAACGCTATCTAGTATTAAGGCTGTGGCATTAGTTCCTGCTCCGTTAGCTACGTAGTTACCAGTTTGCCAGTACAAAGCCCCACTATCCCAAGTGCCGTTGTTTAAGTCTCTTTCAGTAGTTGTTATAAAAAAACCGTTGTCTGACGCCGCGGCTGGAACTGTCAATTGCAACTCGTCTATAACAACCTTTGGAGCTGACGTTTCCGTGAAGCTATCAGATGACGATCCAGTAGAATCTCCTAAAGCTGTGTTTGTTATACCGGTACCTGAAGCTGTAAATGTTATTTTAGAGTTACCTCTCTGACTGAAAGTAATTGTTTGAACTAATTTGTTCTTACCACTTTCAAAAGCTGTGTTAGAATTAGCGTCAGCAGTTATTTGTAGAGAATAAGTGTCTCCACTTGCTGCTGCTGGAAAAGCTATACTAGTTTGTCCAGGAGACTGGTTTTTTAACCTACTTTGAGACGTGATAGCTGCTTGAAAAGAGTTTAAGGAAAAGTCATATATCTTAGTATCTGAAGACCTGGAGATAACTACGTGAAAAATAGAGTTTGGATCACCTACCACAATAAGACTTCTGTTAGAAGCTCCAGTTCTCATTGGCTTTTGTTCTATAGTTGCGCTTTTTATTAAATTCATGTTGTATTATTTATATTGTACAAGTTCCATCGTCTGTGTTAGCGGAGTAATTATAGTTAGTTGCCGTTGGGTCCGTGCAACCATTAACTATGCTAGCGTAAACAAATGTACTCGCATTGTGAGTGGCGCCAGTACCATCGGTCAATGTATATGCTATGGGTCCCATACCTAATCCGGTCGCTTCACTAGCGGTACTACCATTACTCCAAGCGTATGTGAATCCTGTTGGCTCTATATTAGTACCCGTGTAAACAATTCTTGCCGCACCGTCGGCGTTGCTAGGACTAGTTGTATCTCTTAGTTGTAATTCAAAAGCCCCAGAAGCAAAACCGCAACTTCCGTCATTTGTAGTGGCTAATGGATCGAAATTTGTAGCGGTTGGAATTGTACATCCATATATTTCTATATCTTGTATTATCCCTAATCCTTGAAAGTTAAAAGCCGCTGTATCTACTTGACCTGGTTTTCCTTTAATATAATTAAACCATTTACCTTCTTTTTCTATAAACTCGCTCAACGTTCCCTCTTGTTTGTCAGTGTGTATGTCCTCTACAAACCAACCTTTCTTTGTTTCTAAATTGTAATATTGATCGTCTGTTAAATGTTCGTCTACTCTAGATTGACTACCTTCGTAGTTTAAGGTGTTAAAGTTTTTAACAACTTCTGGTTGTGTGTTTAATACTGGAGTTACAGATGAATCTTCAAACACATCGTAGAAAGTGTTTCTGTCAACAGGTGTAGTTCCGTCTAACCCAAACTCCTGATGATGTTTCCACAATTGACCAAAATCCATAGTGTAATACTGGTTAACACTACTAATAGCAAACTCTGGTATAAAAGACTTTAAACTTGTCCAACCTTTTGATTTTTCGTTAAAGCTAATTGTCTTACCACTATTGTTACTATCTAAAACAATATCAACGTTGTCAATTACACCACTAAAGGTATCGGTTGATGAAACATAAAAACCAAATATACTAGTAAGCGTAGTTGAGCTATCGTTACCTATAGTACCTGAAAACGAGTAACTCCCATTACCACTGATAGTATGTTCGAACCCTTCCCCTTCATCGTTATACAGCATGAACGTCAACTCTCCACTACCTACGTAGTTAGTTATGTTGAAACTAACGATACATTTTGTTCCAATGTCAAAGTCTATGATTTGATTTGTATTTATTAATTCTTGACGCAAGTATGTATCTTGTGGTGCTTCGTCAAAAACTATACTACCACCAGAAGCTTGAGACGTAAAAATAAAGTTATCATCATCGCTTGTTCCAGCTATACCATCCGCACCACCACCGTTTAAATCCCAAAAGTTAACAGTTCCACCATAAGGCTCTAGTTCCTCAATAGTTATAGAAGATAAGCTTAACACGCCTCCAACTACACTAACTGTTACGTCATTTGAAGATGCTACAAAAGTTATGTCAGAGCTACCTATAATTAATTCTCCATTTACGTATAATTTTGGAAATCCCGACACAAATGCAGGGTTGCCAAGTGTTATTCTATATGTTTTTCCAGCTTCTATTAAATTACTTCCAGTTTGCGCCGCTTCTCCACCGTCACTAAATATTAAAGTTCCATTAGAGTTAACAACGTTGCTTAAAGTCCAATTATTAGTGGCTGTAACGTCGTATCTAAAATCAACATAATCAATATAAAAAGTTTGCCCAGATTCTATCTTTGCTACTTTAAACATTATTTTGTTGAATTTACTAGTATCAGTTGTAGTGATAGCTCCAGTACCAATGCCTAATGTTCTAGAAAACGATACTTCTTCATCAAAAAAACTTGTTGCGACACCGACGGTAGCGAATATGTCTTGGTGGGTAATTAAAGTCCCGTAAGCTGTACCATTACCGTCGTCATCTCCATATACATACACGTTAACTCTTGTATCTGGATAACTCGCACCACTCCAAACCATAGGGTTACTAAAACTGTCAACTAAGGGAAGTTGGTTGTCCAGAAGACTAGGAATACCTAAAGTCCACTCTATATGTATCTGATCACCCTGTTGAAACGAATGAGAACTTATGTCTTGAGTAAGAAAAGCGCCTTGCGCGTCGCTACCACCATCGTCTGTTTTATAAAATATATAATACATTACCTTTTATTTTAATTAATCCGTTAATTACCTCCATCAGCACTACCGTCACTCCAACCAAATCCACCTGAACCAGAAGTATCAATAATACTCCAATCACTATCTGTGTCAAAGTTTCCATTAACCACTTGGTTAGAGGTTGGGAAGGAACTGATATTGGTAAAACTGTTGTTTTGTACAAAGTTAGGTAACGTTTGAACTTGAGTGGTTATACCTTGTCCAAAACCTGGATTAAGAACTATATCACCAATTATACCGTAGTTGATAGTTAGATTATAATCCTTCTTATAAGCATCGTAACTACCGTATAACAACTGACCATCTCTTAAGTTGTCTCTAAAGAAGTCGCTCATCCCAGCATCTGATATTGCTGTTAAACCATCCATAGATAATCTAAGTACAGCACCTCTTTGTTTGTCTGTAAAGTACGCTCTAAATGATTCAGCGGCAAATGATTCAGGGTTTTTAGATATACCGTAGTTACCACTAAAAGGCTGCACTGACCCTAAAACATTATTAGTAGCTAGTAATTGTTGATTACCGTCAGCATTGTATAATACATCTCTATCTACAAATATTTTCAATATCTTATCTTCACATAAAGTAACTAAGTCTCTATCTCTTGCGTACAACTTCTGTATACTACCGTGTATAGGGTTTACGTCTTTTGTTATTTTTTCTGCCTGTATAAATTGGTTTAGATTGTTCACTCCACTTGTGGAATTGTAAAGTCCAGAATATATTAAACCGTATTTTCTTCTTTCTTCTGTGTAAGGCTCTTCTAAAGTTGTAGATGCCTTAACACCATTTCTTATAATAGAAGCGTTAAAGTCATCTCTAATTCTATTAGATTCAACACCGTTACCAAAGCTAAAACAGTTGTAGTAACCTAGCCCAGTTTCTCTATCATGAACTTCAGGTATTAACTCTACTTTAGTAACATAGTTGTTATCGGAGTCAACTTCTCTAACCGACCATATAGCTGCTTTAGTGTAACTACCATCTTGTCTCCAGAAAGTCAAAGTAGTACCGTTAGTACCGTCTGACTGCCCGTAGTGTATATTACTATTCAAAAGCGCGTTAGCAGTACCAGCACTTTCGGCTTCTAACCCAGGACTTTCTAACGTTAGTATGTTCCCGTCCCAAGCTGCAACTCTTAAGTAAAACTCTTCGTCAGGAAATGCCGCGTTTTGAAGAGAGTAATCCGCTTCACCTGGCGACCCTCCATTTACATTAACCCTACTACCTACAGGGGCTAATAAATGTCCCTTAACAGAATTAGCATCTACTTTAGATCCAGCTGCACCTATAGGATAATCAGAGATTAACCCAGATTCACCGGTTCCATCTGTAAGATCTAGTATTCTAGGTAAAGCATCGGTTACCTCAAAGTATATATTTAAGTCTTGATCTTCCTTAGCTTCAGTTTCTAATATAGCTGGTGAAGTAGGTAGGGTGTTCAGACCTGGTTGTATGTATGTATCTATAAAGTTTATAGCGTTAAAAGTGTCTACGTCAGCAGTGTCTAAGATGTTGTAACCACTTGCGGCGTTTTTAGGATCTTTGTCTAATTGAACTATATAAACAACTCTTCTATTGTTAGCCTTACCAAAGTCTACTATTTTTTGTTTTAAATTGTCTAACTCCGTGCCACTATCTGGATAAGTCGCGTCCCTCCAAGCATCAAAAAACTTTGAAACACTGTTGTTGGGCTCAAATAGACTACCTTGAGCGTTAGAAACAGGCATAGGATTCCAAGGGGTGTGGTTGTATAAGTACTTCACATCTACACCTTGAATTGTGTAAACTTCAGTGTCATCACCTTCAATTTTGAATTGATTTCCAGTTGTTAAAGAGTTTATGATAGATGAAGCAGATGGTCCACCTGTATAAACAGGGTCGAATTGAGCGTCATGTGCTTCTAATCCAACAGCTGTAACATTAGCGTTAAAATTAGAAAAATTATGACCAATAGAATTAAGAGAGTCTCCATTGTGATGAATAGAAGAAGAAGCTATCCATTGTAGACTTTTCTTAAACCCACTTCCGTCACCATTGTTTCCATCAACCAATAAGCTATCGTCAGCTCCAAAGTCCCCATCATGTAAATCAACTCCACATGAAGAAAAAGAGAAGTGCATGAAAAAACCAATTGGAGGGCTTGTTGATTCGTAAGTGTTGGTGAAACCTGTTGTGCTTGCTGCTTGATCATCTGGGTGAAGTATGTAAGCGGTTTTTGTACTATTTAATATCTTTGGTTTCTTTCTCCATGTTTTTGATCCGTTCTGTCTGTATGGGCTCAACGAGTTGGGGTCGTAGTTAGCCTCCACGATGCCTTCTAAGCCATAAACATGTTCACTTGCAGTAAGTGGGTTTCCTTTTGTCATGTTTCCAGAAAAAGCAACGTCCCACATGTTTTTAACTTCAAATGGTAGTTGAGCAGAAACAAAAGCTAAGTTGTCAATAAACCAACCTGAACTTGATTCAGCGTCTGTGTCAAACTTTAAAACCTTAGCCCATTCACTTTCTTCATTTGTTGTTGGGGAGCCGTGTAGCGCGTTCGTGTTGTTCGCCCATATGTTTGTACTGTTAAACACACCAGACGCTCCTCCAGTAACATCGTGTGTTTGTGGCGTGTCTGCTAACCAATAAGAGTAAGCTCTAGCCGTTAAAACATTATCAGTTACATTGTTTGCAGACGGAATTAAGTAAGTTTGCGTGATTGGATTAGAAGCTATTTTTACGAAAAATCTACCTTCAAATTCAATAGCATTTTTCTCTTCTAACACGAAGAGTTCAACCGAAAGCCGGTCAGTTGCATTTAATATACCTGGTGAACTCTCTACCCATGAATCAGCTGCTGTTATTTTTTTACTTAATATAAAAACGTATCTACCACTAACGCCCGCATCTTCTTCATAAGCAGTTGAAACAAAGTACATTTCAGAAAATGTTTTGTTCCCGTTCCTAGTTATAAAAAACTGCATGGCAAATCTATCGCTACGCGTGTAGTTGTCTAAATTAGCACCAAACTCAGTTTCTATCCATGTTTCTTTATCTATAGCTACACGAACAACATCTTCAGCTGGTTTTCCGTTTGAGTCTGGAAACAAAGCAGCTAGATCATCTTCTCCTCCTCCACCTGTACCTAATGTAGTGTAGTCAAACTTAATTGAATCCGGGGCTTCGTTTTTTATATCTATTACTTTTATTTTATTCTCAACAGGCACTTGAGTCTCTACGTTTACTTGTTTTTTAATTGTAAAGTAGTCTTCTTCTTTTAGTTTGTTTCTATCAGATGAAGGTAGGGATAACCAAAGACTTTGATCCTGAACTGACTTGTAAACTCTATCTACTACAAGATTATAATATTCTCCAGTGGTTTGTTTTATAAAGTACTTATAGTAATAGGCCCATTCTGGTTGAGGCCCTTTTAGTTTAACTTTTAATCTCAGTGAATTACTACCAGCACCGTCAAATCCTGGCCCAGAGTCTAAGTCAAACGGTATATTTATAGAACTATCTTTACCTGTAAACACTGGTGTCTCTCTACCATACTCATCACCATACACTATACCTAAATAATAAGTTCTATCTGATTTAATTGACTTCTGCCCTGTAGAAAAGTCTATAGTATTGTTTTCTTGAAAACCTCTCACCTCGTAGCTTAACGTTGTATCAACGTAACACTGATTACCTAAGTAATCTACTAAATTGTAATTCTGTATGTAGTTACCGTACATTAACCTGTTAGCAGTTATTTCTTGCGCTAAAGCTTGTCTAGGAACATTGTCCCAGGGTCTTAGCATTTGATTAGCTGGTAAAGCTGCGTATATATTTTCTGTTGTTATAGAGTACTCTCCAGTATAACCACTATTAGAAGTTGCGTGGTATGTGTCACTATCGTCGTTGTAATCAATCCAACTTGTAGATAGTATAGTTGCATCCATAGACTTGTTCCAGTTGTTAGGTGATCCTGGGTCAGTAGGTTTTATACTGTCTATTGAGTAAACCGTAGTAGAGCTTTCTTTTTTAAATAATATATCCAACTGCACTACATCGGTAGGAGTGTCTAAAGGTATTAAGTCTTGTAATTTTAAATTGATTATCTTGTTTTCCATCCCAAGGTTGTGCGGGTGTTTTGTTGGATGAAAACCGTACGAACCAGTTAAGAAAACCGGTTGAGTGAAAGGACTGAACGCAGAGTATTCTCCGTCAGCATATTTGTATCTTGTTGCAAATCTAACGAACTCAGTTTCAAACAAAGGTTTATCTTCTGTAAGTTTTTGAACGTTGTAAACAAACGATTGGTTTACCGGTATCGCAGAGTTTATTTCTAGTATCTTAAAATTAGCTTCAAATTGCCCTAAGTTAGAGGAAACATCATAAACATTTTGAATTATTGAAACTACCTGTAGTTTTAGTTCGTAATTTTGAGGTAAGTTACCAATAGCAACATCTCTACTTAAAAGTATTATATCATCTACCACGTATTCAAATGGAAAGTAATTCGTTTGACTTTGGTGCCCAAGTGTTAACGTGTCATCTACTAAAGGTAGTAAACCAGTACCGTCGGATATATCTATAGGTTGACCAAAAGGACCTCCATTTACCAATTCATAAAACAAGTACTCTCTTTGCGTTACTGTTTCTCCAAACTTTATCTTTGGAGCTTTGCTTGGTTTTTTACGTACTACTGTTATGTGATCTTCTGTAACTGGACCAACAGAAACCCCACTAACATACATATCGCTATGCCCGCTTAGATTTTGATGTGAATTTAACTTAAAGGTATCTATGTTTATTTTTTTAGGCTCGTTAACGTTGTCCGTCCAAAAAAGCAAATTGTCAATTATATTTATACCGGTAATTATATTACTAGGATCAAAATTTAAAACATCTTTATTTACATCAATTAAAATAGGTGTAACTGTCCCGTCATCATGGTACTCTATAATAGCGTCAGCGCTAAGACTAGTAACAAACCAATATAAAACATTGTTTTTTTCGTCTGCTATTGCACCAATACATTTAAAATCATTACCTATAACAGTTTCAACCCTTACGTTACCTAATATATTTTGTACAGTTCCAACATCCGAACCTTCAGATGTAGCAACCTCAATATTCATTGCGTCTCTATATTGTCCATTAGGAATTATTCTCTCGTCATCATCTTTGTTCATGACACCCGAGCGAAAAACGTTTTTAATTTCCGGCATATTTTAGTGTTTTATCCATTTAGATTTACCTCTCATTAACTGAGTTAGCTCCTCTATCTTGATGTTTGATAATCTTAATTTAGCTTGTCTAGTTGCTGCAAATTTCTCTTTCTTAAACCTTGGAACCAAAGCTTGCCCAAAGATACTAGTAGAAAGTATTGCGTATGCTATACACTTGTACATCGCTTCCTCTGCAAATTTATGCACCACCATCTCTTCGGGAGTTCCTAGTCCGTCGCTTATGTATTTTAAGATCACAGTTTTTCCGGATATGTTAGATGAAAAATGTATTAATCCACTTAAATTATCTATATAGTAAGTTCCGTTCCCTTGAGCCATAGCTGGATCAACGCCATATCTTTGGCCTATATTTAGATCGTATATATCTGTATCGTGGTTGTAGCCACTGCCATCACCAGTACTATTAGATGTATCAGAACTAAAAGAATTCCAAGTTGTAGAATCCCCAGGAGTTGATATAAAAGTTACTTCGTTTGTTGTTGCTATCGAAGCCGCTGTTGATAGTTCTGAAGTGGTTATAACAGCTCCGTTAACATCAATAACGGTTGTTCCATTTGGAAAGTCTTCGTGAGACACTAACATCCCAACTGTTATATTAGACACACCTGAGTTTGGTGCTTGTGTTATTTTATCTTCTGCAATTAACCATGTAACATTTTCTAAAATAAAAGTGGATTGTTCTTCTAATATTAAAGAACCATCACTGTTTGTAAAAGCTAGTGTTTCTGTTCCACTGTACGTGACGTTAGCGCTAATTTCTATAGTTGTTATATCATTAACGTTAGAAGTTGCTATAACCGTAGCGTTATTAGGTATATTAGGTCCAGAAACAATCATACCAACTTGGATGTTTGCGTACTCGTTATCTAAAACTATAGTAGCATCAGTATCTATTAACGTTCCTACAGCTGTTAAGCTATAGTCACCATCTGTATTCTGTAATATTGGGGTTGGATTTGAAGTGTGTCTCGTAGGATATAGAGGTCTTTCTATACCATTACCATCTACGCAGCATATCTTAGTGTAGTTAACATAATCTTGTGGTAGTACCATCGTGTTTGATGGTGGTAGTGTAATTTCTTGAGACTTTATAGACTTGAATGTATCGAAAGATAATTCCTGTATTGCTCGCTGAGCATGAAAGGCTATATCTGTTCTTCTTATTTTAGGTATTATCTTACCTTCACCAACATAAGCTATAGTGAAGTTAACTATAATGTTTCTTAAGGATATAAATTGGTAACCACCAAAATCACCTCCATCGTAATAATCTTGCTGCGTTTCATTTAATAATGCCATTTATTTATTGTTTTTCTTGTTGAGTACTTTTCATGTCTTCCCCTGCCGCTGCTTGGTACAAGTTTGGATCTTTTAACGTGAAACCTGCTAACGTTAATATTTTCATTACTAGCTCTGTTTCTTCTGACGGGTGCAGCTCAAAGTTTTGAGCATCATTAGCGTTTTCGTTGTATAAGGCTTTTTCGCCAACAACAACATAAGTCCAATTTACTCTACTTGGTGTTCTTATATAATCTACATCTACAGATAAAGGTGTCCTACCAAACAATCTTATTCTGTGATTAGCTTGATCCAATGTGTATACTGGCCTCGTACTGTTAGGATCCGTCAGTGGGCTAAGCTGAAACAATCTAGCTTCTTTCTTTGTTACGAATTCAAAAAATATATTGCCATTTCTAATCGAAGATAATCTGTAAAAATTACCAAGAGCAGATAATGTGCCAACGGCGTTTGCTATAGTTAACAGACTTTCTTGCTCAAAAACACTTATTTTTTCTTCTAATATACTCACCATATCAGCGTGAACAGTATCATTGCCAGGTGTTCTTTTGAATTGATTTAAGTCGTAGAAATATTGCTCAAATATATCCATTTGCGCTTGATTGGCAAATATATTAAACTCCTGAGGAGTGATATACCCTCTTTGTTCTTTGTTTGCAAGAGTTAAAACTCTTTGATATATTCTATCTACGTTTATCATAATATTTTTTTATTGTAGTTTACGATCGCCCCGTAGAGCGACCGTATCTACAGTTTGATTAATCGTTTAATCTTTTTTCTATATTTGTGTATATCTCCATACCTTCATCAGTTTTAAACCAATGTGCTAAAGCAGTGTACGGGTGCTCGTCAAATGGTATTGTCATTATCTTTCTACCATTACTTCCCCATAAGAAGTTTCTTTGATCAGATGATAATCTTAGTATTCCAGCTTCAACAGCTTTAATACCAAAGTTTCTTAGCATTACATTTTCGTCATCTGCTAACTCTAAGAACAACTTAGGGTTGTTTCTTGCAAATACTAATAAATCTCTTTTAAGCTCCTTAGAACTCAAGTCTGACACCTTAGAACCTTGCTCTACACGCATGATAGCTTCAGCCATATCGATATCAATATTTCTAGCCGCTATCAAAGCGTCAACTTGCATGTCTAATACTTCAATTTCATCAGCAGCGATTCCTTCTGGTTTGTACTCTTCGTAAATACCGTCTTTATGTGGATGGTATAAACTTAATAGTTTTTGTAATACTGTTTTTTCTTTTTCTACAAACAAACTACCAGATCTAAAAACAATATGCTCTAGTCTTTGATCACCTTTCATTTCATCAACAAATGGCGTTTTTTGATTTTGACAGTATTTAAGTTCTCTTTCGTATCCCTTCTTTTCGTCAAAATAATAAACACCTGTAGCTTTTATTGATCTTGATAAAGGTTTTTTACCACCTTTTAAAAGATATAATCTATCTTTTATTTCCCATTCGTTTGATGGTTTTAACCTTTCTCTTGGAACCTCAACTTCTATAAAGTCGTTTACAGTTTCCATAATTTCTTGTTCAACTGCAGTTTCTTCTACTGCAACTGGTTTTGCTTCTTTTTTCTTTGCCATAATATAATATAATATAAATTAATAAAAATAAAAGGTCGGAGCCGAAGCCCCGATCTTTTAATATAAATAATGCTTATTTCATTAACATGAAATTGTTAGCACCTTGTGTAACTAAACATCTTTCTGATAACATGTGAATTTGCATTGCATCTAAAGCAGACGTAGCAGCTCCAACAGAACCAGTAACCCAAGTTTTCATTTTTCTATCGTCAGTTTGAGAAGCTCTGTATCTAACGTGTAAAAATGGTCTCTTTAAGTTTTTACCTAACATTTGGTCATAAACAGTAGACGTTCCAGCAGGAACAATAATACCACGGATAGCAGCAGAACCAGCAGCGTCATTAATACCACCTCTAGTAGCTTTATCGTTTAAGTATCTCATGTCAGACTTGTAGAAGTCATAAGAACCTCTTCTGAATCCAGAAAAACCTAAGTTTAATGCCATATCTTCAGAGTTGTTAAATACTCCATAAGAAGTACCACCAGCTCCATAAGAATTCATAGAAGCTAACATGTCGTCCATTGCAAGAGACGTAGCTCTATTTACAAACATCATGTTTTCTTCAATAGCACCTTGGTTATCAAACTCAGCTAATATAGCGTCAAATTCAGCTAAATCAGTAGCAGCGTTAACACCAGTAACTCCAGAAGTAATGTTACCTCTTGATTCAATAGCAGCGAATAAACCTTCAGTACCAGCTCCGTTAAGACCTGCGTCAGCAGCACCTCTAACTTGACTGTTAGCACCAAAACCAATAATAGATGCAGCAGCAGTTTTCTCAGCTTCAAGCATAGTCATCTCCAAGTGATCGTTAAAACGAGATCTTGTATCTGCTTCAGCTTTTAAGTACCACATGTATCCAGAAGCACCATCTTCAGAAGCTACTTCAACCCAACCGATTCTAGAAACATCAGATCCTGATATCTCGTAGTAATCTTTCATGATAATTGGCTTGTTATTGAACGACTTAAAAGTAGGTTCGTTAGCTCCTCTACCGTCAGCTTTAAACGTACCAGTTTCATCAGCATAAGAAGCTCCTTTACCAAACTCAGAACCAATAACTAATATAGTACAAGCAGCAGCAGATAAAGTTGACAAAGCAGCTGTAGCATAAGGCTCAACTGAAACAACGTTTGAATCTGGAGTTTCAACAGCTAAAGCTTTTACTACAACGCCAGCTTGTGCTATTAATAACATATCGTTAACTCTAATACCGTGAGTTCTGCTTGCTGTTGCACCTACTGTAGTATCTCCATCGATATCAGCAAGAATTGTAATTGTACCATTCACATCTCCAGCTGGTTGTGCCGTACCTGTGTATGATAAATGTAATCTTGACTGCTCAGACCAAATAACTTGGTCAGATGTCATAGATTCTTCAGCCCCTACTTGTGATAAAAAACCTGAAATAGTTCTCGGTCCGAAAACTTCAGCTTCTTTTTCCATAAGGTCTGGTAAATATTGTTGTGCCCAGTCGTTTGCTCCGGACGTGAAATCAAGATAGTTTGTGTTTAGTGTTTGCTTTCTTGAAGCTGGAACACTATTTAAACTACCTCCTGGTGTTAATGCCATAATTTTTAATTTTTAAATTGTTATTTGTTTTTAATTTTAAACTTAAAATCAGGTTCGTCAGCGTTTAAGGCTCTAACTGTAAATCCGCTAGTGTTCACGTTCTCGACGTGAGATTGTCTAGGATCCATGCTTACATTTTTAGACTTGGCTATGCTAGACTTTAAAGCGTCAGCTTTGCCTTGTTCGTAAAAATGATTAGCAACTTGATCAGGATTCATAGCGGTAAATAAACCTTTGTGATAACCCGCGGCGTCTTCTATCATGTTATCTTCAGTCAAAAACTTTTTGATGAAGTTGTTAATATCGCCTTGAGTTTCTCTAACACTCTGTTTGTCTTTTACATTAAATCTAAATTTCTTATCCCCAACGTTATATTCAAAACCTTTGAACCCTTCGTTAAAAACTTTATCAGATTTTTCTCTAAAGACATCAGATTGTTTTTCGCCTGTTTCGCGACTTTGCTCTGATTCTTCGTTGTATCTGTTGAAGAAACTAACAGCTTTCTGTTGCTCTTCAGTGAGCTTCGATCCGCTTTTAATATCTTCGTAATATTTGGATTTTACACTTTCCAAGTGTAGCTTTGCTTCGGCAACTTGCTCTTTCATCGCTAATTTTTTTCTTTTTATATCTCTATCCTCGTCCATATCCTCGTCATAAGCAAAAGTATCTTCCATAACAAAATCAACTTCGTCTTCTGATAGGTGAGGTTTAGTAGACTTGTAGTATTCTTTTAACAAAGTGTGATTATCTAGTTCTGAGTAATCTTGGTTGAGAGTTACAAAATCATTTAGATCTCCACCTGTCTCTTCCATAAAGTTCATTAGCTTTTGAATATTTTCTGGTAGCTCAACGCCGCTTTCCATAGATTCAATTATAGCCTCTTCAACTTTATCCGCTATTTCTTCAACTTTCTCTTCGTTAGTTATCTCCTCAACTACTGGAGCTTCTTCAGTTGGTAAAACTGTTTCTTCAGCAACTTCTTCAACAACTTCTACTACTACATCTGTAGTTTTTTTAGTTTCAGCCTTTTCAACTGGTTTACTTAAATCAACTTTAGTTATAGTTTCTTCTATAACTTGAGATGGTTTTTTCATTTTTTCTTTCACCTTAGTAACATCGCCTTTGGTTTCGTTACCTGTAGGTTGTACTTCTTGTTTTTCTTTTACTTTTAGTTTTCCAGTTGACTCATCTGCCACTGGACCTTCTTTCTTTTTTGCCATAATATAATATAATAATAGTTAATAATTTGCTTCTATCTAGGTCCGAATCTTGACATATCAATACCTTTTCCTAGAACGTCGTTACCTTTAGATTCAAAAGGTTTTTCTTGCTTAGCACCTACCTGCATGCTAGTTTGTTTTTCAGAGCTTTGCATTTTTTGAGATTCTAACTTTGCTCTTTCTTTGTTTTCTGCCTCCTTAAGTCTCATGTTCATTTCAAACTCTAAGTGCATTAGCTGTTTTTTAACCTCTGCTTCCGCAAACATTTTCTTAGTACCAAAGTCAGCTTTAGCAGATTCAATAGATATAGCTGTGTTAGCTATCGTTTGTTGTTTCTGCTGCTCAAAACCTGCTGAAGCTTCTTGCTGCTGTATATTAGCCTGCGCTTGTGCTTGCATGTTCTCTTGTTGCATCATTTGATCCCTAGAAATCTTTTTCTTTCTTCTAATTTTTAAAAGTTGGTTAGCTAGTTTTGTGTTTTTTATTTCTCTAAGATCAATAGCATCTTCAAGCTCTATGTTTTGTTGTCCTAAGGCAACTTGGATATTCATCTCAAGCTTAGCTTTTTCTTCCTCGTCTGGCTGTAGTTCTAAGAATATACCAAAGTCGTATAAGTGTAAATCTGACATCTCAGCTAGTGTCATTACATTATGCCCACCGATAGCTTGCATAAAAGCGTCTCTTGTTGGAGAGTACTCTATAATATCAGATATTCTAAGCGATAAGCATTCGCATACTTCAGATGTTAAAAACATTCCGCTCTGTAGTATATGTCTGGTAGCCGTGTTTGAATTTGCTGCTGCCATTTTCTGAACACCAACTAAAGATCTTTCATCAGGAGTACTACCGTCTCTAGCTTCATTAAGACCAGTTACGTCTCTTATCATTTGTAAGTAGTAATTATAGTTACCTATAAGTGCCTGTAATTTACCAGTTCCTGCTCCACTTGCTATCTCTTGTATTGGTACTTTACCAGGATTCATATCTCCTTCTGATGTCATAGACCTACCAATAATACTACCAGTCTGAAAAAACATATTTAAAGCTTCTTGTGGACTGTAAGCTGTTCCGTTACCTAAATCTATTTCGGCTAAACCATCAGCGTCTAAATAAACCCCATCTGGAACCATACGTGACATTACTTGCTGTAACTTTAAATGAGTCAACTGTATCATATCTGCAAAACCAGTAATTCTACCTACTAAAGACTCTATTCTACCCTCGTACATTCTAGGCGCAACAATAGCATAGTTCATTTTGATCTTAGTGTAGTCACTCTTAGGTCGCATCATATTCTTAGCCATTTCCCACTTAAGTAGTTTTTTAGTACCTAAAATTAAAGCACCATCGTATAGGCATTCTACTTTTCTAGCTTCTCTACTAAAGTTTTGGTTTTCTCCAGGATTAAACGTGTCATCTTTTTCAATAGCCTTATCACCTCCAGAGGCCGTTTCTTTTACTTTGTAAACTTCCGACATGTATGTCTTATAGTTAAAGTATAGTACACGAACTTTGTTTCTGTCATTATCACCCTCTCTCATGCGGTTACTTTCGTACCTACCGGAGTTTTGGTTGTTATAATCAGTTACTTCTTTTAAATCTTCTTGTGTTAAGTGTGGAAACTGTTTTATAAGTTCGTTAACTGGTATAGTCTTAACCTCACCAACATAATATATATCTTCAAAATAAGGGTCTTCTGTGTGCGAATAAACTAAGTTAGCCGGATCCACGTAGTCTATTGTAACACCCTCAGATGTGTTAAAAGAGGTTTTTACAGCGCCTATACCTAATACGGTAAGATCGTAGTAAAACCTCCTTTTTGTAAGATCGTATCTATTTCCAGTTAGCAAAGTAGTTAAAGCTTGCTCTTCAGCTATTTCTATTGCCTGCTTGTAATTTAATTGCATGTGAAGATCTAACTCTTCTTGAGAGTCTGGTAGTAAATCTGGATTATCGTTAAACAAGTCCATTCCAAAAGTTTCTTTAATAAACTCTTTTAACTCTCTAGTTCTCATGTCTTGCATTACGCTATCCATGTACTCGGTTCTTTTACTAACACCGAAAGGATCTTGTGAGTAAGCTTTTATATCATATACTCTTTCTGCTATACCGTTAACTACAATATCTACAAATTTAGAAATAATTGGAACTGGCTTCCAATCTAAGTTTAGATAAGATAAATCACCGTTAATTGACAGCTCATCTTTGTACTTTTGAATCGGCTGTTCTCCCCTAGCATACAGCCTTAAGTTGTGGAAGTTATTTCTATTGTGAATGTACCTATTAGAGTTATTGTCTTTATCAAACCACTCACCTTCAATAGCGTGAGCTACCTTAAGTCCATACTCATAGCTTATTTTTTCTGCATCACTAACTACTTGACTTGGAAATTCCCTCATATTAATTCTTTATTATCTTTGAAGCACCGCCTCTGTTGGAATATTTGGCTATACTTATATTCAATTTTGGTTTTTCTACTCTTGCGTTTGGTCTATATAGATTTCTATTACAAGCCATTATAGCTAACCCCGAACTAATAGACGCATCAAACTTAGTTCTTTTGTTTATATCAAACCTACTCCAATCGTTTAGTAGTTCGTTAAAATAAACATTTCCATAAACTCCGTCACCTAAATGACCTACGTGACTCTGTATATACATCTCAATAGCAGCTGCGTGAGCCTGCTTTATATCTTCACTTGAATTAGGTATTCCACCTATTTCTTTTTCTGTTACAGATAATTTGTTCCAAAGTTTATCTGGTCTATTCATAGAGTAACCCCTGTATCCTCTTCTTCTTAAATGGTACAATAACCTAGGCTTGTTATTCTCGCACAATATTGGCATTCCATAAAACACTAAAGCCATCAGTACGTCTTCAAAAAATATCTCAGCTGTTGGAGGTCTAGCTACATATTCTAAAAACATGTGGTTTGGAGGACAATCCTCCATGCTAAACTTTGTTAATCCATGAAGCGCTCCGTTTGATCCTTTTCCATCAACTGTCCCACTAATATCGTAACTATCACAACCAAAAGCCCCCATATGTTCATTAGCAGGATATCGTATACCATTTTTTTGTATTATTTTGTTTTGCATATCAGCTGGTGGAAACCAACTTACTTTAAATCTTCCTTTTGGATCTGGGTAAAATATAACTTGCGTGTCTTTTATTCCGTTAACCCATTGAAAATTACCAGTAGATACTACTGATGAATTACCTATACCTTCGTTGTAGTCTATCTGTTCGTATATTTTAACTAAGTTAAAAATACTATTCTTAGCTTCATCTCTAAATGCATGCTCTGTTGTTCTTGGGAATTGTCTATAAAACTCATTTAAACCATCACTATCAGATTTTAAACCTTCAGCTTCGTTTTTCCAGTGCTCTATTATACCTATGTCTATTAATTCACCGTCTGGTCCGAGTACATCATTATTTGGACTATCGAAGACTGGATATCCGTACTCATCAATAAATCCCTCATAGTTCCATTCCATTGGGATAAAAAGAGAATATAAACCAGATTTTGTTTGTCCATTCTTATTTCTTGAGGTAACGTCTGAAGCATTGTATAGTTTTTTAAAGTTACTTCCTCCTTTATCTAAGGCGTTCGAAGTTGATCCCATCATACACTTACCTACTATTCTACTACCTAGTCTTAAACAAGTTTTTGTAACTCTCCAGTTGTTTAATATATTATCTGGCCTTTCCCATTTACCACTTTCATCATGAACTAGTAAGTTTAGTTTTTCACCATCATAACTATTGTCCCCTGTGTTCTTCCAATCTATAGTTGTGTCTAGACCTTTTATTTCTTCAAGCTGCTCGTTCGCCGTAATCTTTTTTCTCGTAAACTTACTAGCGGGTACACGATAAGCAAGCTCGGATTTTGGACGATCCATACCATCTTGTACAGGTTTAAAAAAGAACGGGTAGTTAATTGATATAGGAACAACTTTATCTGTAAACATTTTCTTTGCATCTGATCCTGACTTTGATAGTATACCATATCTACTATCACTCGATATAGTGGCTAAGTTAACTGTTTCTGCTGATGACATGAAAGAAAATCCAGATCTACGGTTTTTAAGGTAGCATATTCCGTAACATCGTTTATCTGCTTTACAAGCTTCCCAGAATATAAAGAACAATCTATTTGCCTCTCTAAAGTCTGGAGCTCCAATGTCAATCTTACTCCATTGTAAATACATATAGTGCGTACCAGTTACCCAGGTTGGCTTACCATTATTCGTGAACCAGAATCCCTCCTCTCGTCGTTTAAATTCTTCGTCTATGTAATCGTACCATTTTTCTTTATTGTTTTCCGGATAACTCCTCCAATCGAATATGTTCTTTATCCTCTCGAGCTCTTTAGGATACTCCTGTTTAACCCATTTGTTTTTCGGATGCTTATATATCTCTTTAGGTGGTTTTGGTAGCGCTATGACTAAATCTTGTATTTCTATGATTTCACCTATAACTCCATTGTGAGATAGCACAATTAAATCGTGCTCTTTGTTGTAACCATACTTCCATTTCTTACCTCTATTCATTCTGGTAATAGTGGTCTTCTTTATAGGCTCAACCGTGCTAACTAAACTTTGACTGTACATTACTTAGATCTACCTTCTGCGAATCCCTTAAAGACTTTTTTCTCTGTCTCTTCAGGTGCCTTGCCCTCAAGTAGACTTTCTTCCTTTTGTATTCTGTTAAGTATTTCGAATGCGTCAAATATTGCTAGTTTTTTAGTAGCTGCAGCGTTCTTTAGTCTATCTGCTGATATATCTTCTTTAGAATCTACAATTGCTTCTTTAGCAACTTTAATCAGTTCTTCAACAGCTACTTGCCCAGCTAGGATTATATTCCTCTTCGTTTCCTTGGTATTCATATTTAATTGTAATAAATTTATTCATGACCCTATATAAACGCTTACCGTTTATTATAAACTCATATTCTGAGAACGGCGTAAAACCAACTAAGTCTCCTTTTTCAAAACTACCGTCTGTGTGTTTCACTATACCAATACAAGACTGTTCTTTGTCAACTCCTAAAAAAACTTTATCTTTTATAGGTTGCACAAAAGAATATCCTTTTATTGGCTTCCACTTTTCGTTTGTTTTATATAAAAATATTTGATCTTCTTTTACGAGATATGTATTTTCATTAAAAAAACTTCTACTATTTTTTTCTCTACCCTTGACGTCGTGCCAACGTCTAAAAACGTTATGATGAACCACGACTGTATCTCCAGGTTTTATATCTGTTTTAAAAGCTGTAGGAACAGACTTAACAATAGCTTCTCTATTTACAAACTCGTGGTTGTAAACCTCAGTGTTGAGGATAAGTTCTTTATCCCCAACCTTTGTGGTATTGTTATATCTATTTCCTTTTGGCTCTATAACAAAGTCAAAAGGCGCTTTCATTAGTATTCTAGGTTATACTCTACAGAGACAGCCATATTCTTGTTAAAGTCTTTCCATGGTAACACATCTTTGTTTTTTTTGATATAAATAGAAAACTTATCCTTCTCCTCTATTATATCACAAATAGTATGTCCACCATATACTTCTTGACCAACAGCGTAATGCATAGCGTCGTTCTTGTAGTCTTTACCTATAGTTATCTTTCTAATCAGCTTGCTCATCGTAGTTTATTTCCCCTGTATGAATATTAACATTAGCAGTACCATACTCCTTGCTAAGCTCTTCTTGCAAAGAACCTAAGTCACTTTGAAATGAAGCAACGTGTTTTAATAAACCATGCTTTCTAGTCTCTAAGCCACCAATCTCCATTTGACCTCTGTTTAGATTATTGATAATCTCTTGCATTTTATTTAAATGCTCGTTGCTAATTTTTGTAGGTTTTTCACCGTTTAATTCTTTGATTTTTTTTGTTGTGTTCTTTGCCATTTTATTTAATTTAAGTTAATTTAATTTGTTTTAATATTCAAATCCAAATCTTAGTGTTACTGGATGCCTGTGACATATCTCGTGATTATCTGGAATATCTTGTGGACATGCATCTACTGTTAATAAATCAGCAGCCACAGCTGTTACTTTACCTATTGGTTTTGGGACTGTTCCATCACTTTTGAAAGCTACTACTTCATCTCCGACAGCAAATAAATCATCGGTATCTTTACCGTCTACTACTATAGTCAAGTCGTCAGCAGAGTGAGCGCCAGCTACAAGACATGAGGTTCCAAAGTCTGGTGTTGAAGTAGCACATGTTGCAGCTACCCATATAGTTTGAAAACCAGGTGTTGTTTTAGAATAATTTGCATCGCCTGGAAAACCATCAGGATGTCCTTCTAATATAAGCGGTGTATGGTTTCTATTAACATTATCTTGACCTTTTCCGTTTTGTAAAACATTATAGCCAGTCAAAGTATTAGATGCATCTTCATCAGCACTAGCTACTACTCCTTGGTATCCTATAATATAAGGTCTAACTGCCACTGCCTTTATAGGGTTTTTTGCAGCGTTTGCAACACCTATACTAGGTGGTGCTACACCATCTACGCTTTTTGCAAAAAACAATTCAAGATTTGCTGATTGTGCAGTTCCATTTGTTCCTTGTACTTTTATACAAAAAGAATTCATATTAGCTGTACCTTTTGGTATTTCAAAAGAAGTCCAATCAAATACAACGTCTCTAGAAGTATGAGCAATATTTCCTTGTGTATCTACGTTTGGTTTTATTTCTTCTGTTAAATAATATTTTCCGTGCATAATTTTATTTTTTTGTTTTTTCAAGTGATCTACCACCGAAGTAAGCTCCGATCACGGTTATTAATACTAATTGTAATAGATCTGTCCATTTAGCCTCTACGTTAAACGATAATACACCTGCGTCAATAAATATCATCAACACTGTGCTTACCACTAAGAATATAAGAACTAAAGGTCTTACGTTTTTAGACATCCATGAATCAGAAGCCATATCTGACTTCCATCTATCTGTTATTGTTTTCTCCATTTCTACCTCGTAGTTGGATACTAACTCTTTGATTTTTCTTTCAGCTTCAAGCTTTTCTTCCTTAGACGTAGTTAAGTTGTCTACAACTCCACCTATACTACCGATTAGATCGCTAGCTCCACTTGAGAATATTTTAGTTAATATACTCATTTAATTGTTTAATCTATTCTTAAGTTTTCTTAGTTGAGCTTTTAATTTAGGATCTGTATTACCATCCTTAATATCTTTTTCTAAGAATTGTATTCTATCTTCTAAATCAGCCTGAACCTCAAATTTATTACCGCCAGTGATCTCAGTTCCTTTTTTATTCTCGTATTCACTTAATTGAACTTGTTTATCAATATCAAACTTTTTAGTCTCGGGTCCAGCTTTTTTTGTAACAGGTGAATTTCCGAAATCCATACCCTTCATTTTAAACGGTGCACTCATATTTTTATTTTTATTTGTTTCCATTATTAGCATCGTCTTCCCAAGGAAAACCATGATCTCCAGCTTCTTTCCATTCGCCATGAATATTAATCATGTCTTTACCGTTTATGACTTCTCTAGCAAACGTATCGCCGTTGTATTTTATATAATCATCTCCATACTCTAACTTGCCAACTCTCATGTCGGTAGCGTGTCGCATTTCATGATTTATTACTTGTCTTTCTTCTAAACTATCAGGTACTAACTTATCGCTTATATATATAGTTCCATCCATGTTAGCTTCACCTAACACTCCCTCTTCTAAATTCTTTCTAATAACAGGTGTTCCAGGAATAGAAGCGTCACCACCAGCTTCTTGACCAAAACGCATCTTTGTTCTGATCTCTCCACCAACAGCATAGTTACCTCTATTTTTACCTAGTTTAAATGCCATATTATCTGTCTTTGTCTTTTATCATATCATCTATAGATTTATTGAAAACCTTATCTGTATATGTTTTATTATTATAAAATACACTTCTCTCTGATGTAGGTAAATCTTCTTCACCTAACAATACTCTGTATAT